>Ga0209204_1002092_pt1 | contig 17057 bp, 14 predicted proteins | sample AD_JPNMR2_MetaG_FD_184425 | JGI IMG/M metagenome (GOLD analysis project Ga0209204, IMG submission 184425) | Active sludge microbial communities of municipal wastewater-treating anaerobic digesters from Japan - AD_JPNMR2_MetaG (SPAdes) (version 2) | ecosystem: Engineered > Bioreactor > Anaerobic...
ATTTAAGATAATTAATGACAATTTAATGCCAATATTTCTTTATACTATTTTAAAAAGTAAACAAATAAATATTGAAATAAATAGAATAGCTCAAGGAGCTATAAGGACACAGCTTAGATTTAAAGATCTTTCAAATATCCAAATCCCCCTTCCGCCGCTTGAAGTGCAGAAAGAGATAGTGGCAGAGATAGAGGGCTACCAGAAGATCATCGACGGCTGCAGGCAGGTGATAGATGCCTGGAAGCCCGATGTGGAAGGCTACCTGGAGGAAGAGCTCAAGACCTACATTGCAGAGCACCCCGAAAAGCAGGAAGAACTCGCCAATGGCTGGCCTATGGTAAAGCTGGGGGAGGTGTGTGAAGATATTAAGTCTGGTTTTGCTTGCGGAAAATCAGAAAAAGATAATGGGGAAATACTTCATTTAAGACCTATGAATATTTCTCCTGATGGGTTATTAATATCTGAAAATTCAAAATATATTAGTAAAGATGAATTTGTCGAGGAATACAATATAAAAAGTGGTGATGTATTATTTAACAATACGAACAGCAAAGAATTAGTTGGAAAAACTTGTTATGTACCCAGAGATTTACCAAATACTGGTTTTTCAAATCATTTAACAAGGATAAGAACAACCAATAGGTTAAATTCTCAATATTTAGCATTAATTTTACAAAGATTTCATAAAAAGGGAGTTTTTTTGAATCTGTGCCATAAGTGGATAGGGCAAGCAGGAATAAATAACAAAATACTTAGTGATCTTCAAATACCCCTTCCGCTCCTTGAAGTCCAGAGCCGCATAGTCTATAAAATCGAGGCTGAGCGGAAGGTGATAGACAGCCTGCGGGAGATGGTGAAAACCTACGAGGAGAAGATAAAGCGGGTGATTGACAGCGTGTGGGGGGAGTGATATAATAAACCTCTGTGCTTCTCTGTGACCTCTGTGGTTAAATTTTTCTCACCACAGAGAACACAGTGGGGCACTCATGCAGTCCGACACAAAAGCCTTTGTGCGAGAAATAGATAAATTGGTATATTTGCTGTATGAACGAATTAGGAAGAGATAAGAATTGTGGAAAATGAGAAATAAAAAAATAAAAATAGCCATCTGCTATGATTTTGGTGGCACATTAGCACCCGGCAATATGCAGGAGCATTCTTTGCTTCCGGCACTAAAACTCAAAGCAAAAGATTTCTGGAAAGAGGTTAAAGATTTTGCCCAGAAAAATAACATGAATGAAATATTATCTTACATGTATTTAACATTAGAAAAATCAAAACAAGCCAATCAACAAATAAAAAGAAAAGCTTTTAAAGATCATGGTAAAAACATAAAGCTATTTGAAGGAGTGGATAAATATTTTGATTTAATAAATGCGTATGCCGCCGAGAAAAATATAACAATTGAACATTACATTATTTCGTCCGGTTTAAAAGAAATAATAGAAGGAACTAAAATTAAAAAGCACTTTAGATACATTTATGCTTCAGAATTTCATTACGATGTCAATGGAGTTGCTGTTTGGCCTGCATGCGATGTTGATTACACGTTGAAAACTCAATTTTTATTCAGAGTAAATAAAGGCACATTCGAAATATGGGACAACAGTAAAATAAATAAATATACTCCTGAAAACGAACGATACATCCCCTTTAAGAGAATGATATACATTGGAGATGGAGAAACCGATATTCCATGTATGAAAATGGTAAATTATCAGGGAGGGTATTCTGTAGCAGTTTAAGATCAAAATAAAAGAAGAACAAAAAATAGTAAATCGCCAAAACAGATCTGCCAAGAATTAATTGAACAAAAAAGAGCAAAGTATATAGCACCTGCCGATTATACAACAAATTCGAAATTAGTAAAAAACCATAAAGCTAATCATTGATAAAATTGCCATAGAAACAGAATTAGAACAAAAACAAAAAAATGGGTAATAACGACAATAAATTCATCCCACCGCATGGGGGTTACCAAAAACTGGCATCGTATCAAATGGCGGAGATTGTATTTGATGCCACGGCGCATTTTTGCAATAAATACATAGACAAACGTTCCCGTACCCATGACCAGATGATACAGGCAGCCCGCAGCGGTAAACAAAACATAGTGGAAGGTAGTATGGTCTCCGGGACATCGAAAGAAATGGAGATAAAACTTATGGGGGTGGCACGTGCAAGTTTGGAAGAACTGTTGAATGATTATAAAGATTTTTTAAGAGTTCGGGGTTTACCTCTGTGGGACAAGAACGATGAAAGAGCCCTAAAAATAAGGCAAATTGGTAAGGAAATAAATAAGTCTTATTTTACTTATAAGACGTATTTTGAAAATGAGTCTTTGGAAATAGTTGTAAATGCCATAATTTGTGTGATACATCAAACAAACTACCTACTTGACCAACAGATACGAAAGTTAGAGGAATTATTTATTAAAGAAGGGGGAATAAGAGAAAGAATGTTGAAAGCAAGATTGAATAATAAGAATAATAAAAAATAAACTCCAAAACCTCATAAAATACTTATCCTTTATCAAATATAACAATAGAAGTCAAAATCCTAGCTATCAAAAAACAAAATAAAAATGCCTCCTGAACCAGCCTTGTGAGCAAGGAATAGGTAAAAAATGGTATATCAGCTGTAGGTGCTTCTCTGTGACCTCTGTGGTTAAAAAAATAAATCTCACCACAGAGAACACGCAGAGACACGGAGAAAAGTATATAAATTATAAATTAAAGAATTAAAAGTTTAATATTTAATTTAGGAGCAAAAATGATTATCCAAAAATTTTCTGTCAACAATCATCCGATACAAACGCTGCTTTCATGGGTGGAAAGTAACGAGATTGCAATCCCAGAAATTCAAAGGCCGTTTGTGTGGGAAGCAACAAAAGTTCGTGATTTAATCGATTCTCTTTTTAGAGGATACCCCATAGGTTACATTATAGCCTGGCAAAATCCAACAGTCAGATTAAAAGATGGAAGCTCATCGAGGGGTAAAAAAATTCTCATTGATGGGCAGCAGCGAATAACCGCATTAATGGCTGCTCTTCTGGGCAAAGAAATAATTGATAAAGATTATCGACGAAAACGAATAATTATTGCTTTTAATCCTGATGAAATGATTTTTGAAGTGTCAAATTCGGCCATTCAAAAGGATAAAAGATGGATTTCTGATATATCGAAAGTTTTTAGACCAGATTTTAAAATACTTGATAAATTAAAAGAATATTGCACTTACAATCCAGAAATACCTGAAGATAAAATTTTAACAGCCATTGATTCTCTTAAAAGCATTATAAATATTCCAGTAGGACTTATAGAACTTAGCCCTGAACTTGAAATTAGCGAAATAACCGAAATATTCATTCGCATCAATTCATCGGGGGTGGTGCTAAACCAGGCAGATTTTGCAATGTCGAAAATAGCCGTTGATGAAAAAAATGGAGGTAATCTACTTCGAAAGGCTATTGATTATTTCTGTCATCTTGCAGTAGAACCTGAGTATTTCAGACAATTAAAAGAGATTGACAAAGATTTTATAAATACCGAGTATTTTCAAAAAATGTTATGGCTCAAAGACGATAAAGACGATATATATGACCCTTCTTATACCGATATGCTCAGGGTATCATTTACATCAAAGTTTCGTCGTGGTCGACTTCAAGATTTGGTCGCTTTGCTTTCTGGTAGAGATTTTGAAACCCGGCAGTATAAAGAAGAAATAGCAGAACAATCATTTAACAAGCTTCGTGAGGGCGTTCTCGATTTTATGAACGAAAATCATTTTAAAAAATTTGTGATGATTGTTCGCTCAGCAGGCTTTATAGATAGTTCGATGATTCGTTCTCAAAATGCATTAAATTTTGCTTATATACTCTATTTAACTCTACGAGAATTAAACTATAATCAAGCCAAAATTGAACAGCTGGTTAGGAAATGGTTTGTTTTATCTGTTTTAACAAGTCGTTATTCTGGTTCACCAGAAAGTCAATTTGATATTGACATAAGACGTGTGTATGAACAAGGTCCAGAAGAATATATTAAAAATGTAATATCTGCCGAATTATCCGACACCTATTGGACAATAGGTTTGCCACAAAGTATGGATACCTCTGTAGCAAGTAGCCCAATTTTTAATGTGTTTCTTGCCGCACAGGTAAAAATGAACGATAAGGGGTTCCTTTCAAAGGATATTACTGTAAAAGATTTAATTGAACTAAAAGGCGATATACATCACATTTATCCAAAGAATTACTTAAAAAAGCAAAACTATAGTCGTGGAATGTATAATCAAATTGCAAATTATGTTATGGCACAAAGTGAAATAAACATAGCCATTGGCGACAAAGAACCAGAAAAATATTTTTCGGAATTAATAAATCAGTGTGAAACAAAAGTGGCTAAATATGGTGCAATCATTGATATAGAGCAACTTAGAGAAAACTTACAAGCCAATTGTATTCCATTAAAACTAATTGAAGGAGAAACTCTTAATTATGAAGATTTTTTGAAAGAAAGAAGATTTCTGATGGCAAATAAGATTAAAGAGTATTTTGCTTTACTATAAGTTTATAATGGATGTTAAAACGCATCTATCTAAAACGCATCCGAGCGGAAGATAATCGACAGCCTGCGGGAGATGGTGAAAACTTACGAGGAGAAAATTAAGCGGGTGATTGACAGGGTGTGGGGGGAGTGAAGCTCTGTGCTCCTCTGTGCCCTCTGTGTGTTAAAATTTATCTTACCCCAACAATCCTTAGATTGTCGTCAAAAGTGGGTATTATCCATTAACTTGCAATGAAGAGGGGTGCCCATAGACAGTAAGGAGTAATCATCGACAGAAAATCATACCCCATCCGCATTTGGGGCTAACTGTTTTATGGCATCGTTTTAATCCCTAAAATCCGATAAAAGAACCAGTAAAAGAAAAATACGCTTATACGATTGTCCGTGCCTATTTCAAAAAATCCTTAATTTTGCAGCTTAAAATTTTGCCGAATGAGCGAATTGACTGAAATAAGCCGCCGTCGTACGTTTGCTATCATTAGCCACCCCGATGCCGGAAAAACTACACTGACCGAAAAACTTTTGCTATTTGGTGGCGCAATTCATGTGGCTGGCGCTGTAAAATCGAACAAGATTAAACGCACCGCCACCAGCGATTTTATGGAAATTGAAAAACAAAGGGGAATATCGGTATCCACCTCGGTGATGGGCTTTGAGTACAAGGGTCGAAAAATTAACATCTTGGATACCCCTGGTCACCAGGATTTTGCCGAGGATACCTATCGTACCCTTACCGCCGTCGACAGCGTGGTCATTGTGATTGATGCAGCCAAAGGCGTGGAAACCCAAACACGTCGATTGATGGAAGTGTGCCGTATGCGTAACACACCCGTGATGATATTCATCAACAAGCTCGACCGTCCCAGCAAAGATACATTCGACCTGCTCGATGAAGTGGAAAAAGAACTGATGATTCATGTACGTCCGCTATCGTGGCCTATTGGCAATGGAAATACTTTTAAGGGAGTATACAATTTGTACGAGGAGAAGCTAAACCTTTTTAAAAACATCAGCAAAACAACCATCGAAGAGTCGATAGAATTTAAAGACATCCATAGCAAGGAGCTTGAGCAACATATAGGTTCAGACGCTGCCCGTGTGCTTCGCGAGGAATTGGATATGGTAAAAGAACTCTATGAACCGTTCGATATAGAATTATATCGCGAGGGACACCTGGCGCCTGTTTTTTTTGGGAGTGCACTCAACAACTTTGGCGTCCGGGAGTTGCTCGATTGTTTCATTGAAATTGCCCCATCCCCTCGTATTTTCCATACGGTTGAACGTACCATACATCCAGAAGAAGAGAAGTTTACGGGGTTCGTTTTCAAAATTCACGCAAACATGGACCCCAATCACCGCGATAGGATAGCCTTTGTGAGGGTTTGCAGCGGAGTATTCAGGCGAAATACCAACTATTACCACGTTCGGCAGGAAAAGTATCTGAAATTTGCCAACCCTACAGCTTTTATGGCCGACAAAAAATCGGTTATCGACGAAGCCTATCCTGGCGACGTGGTAGGATTGCACGATACAGGAAATTTTAAAATTGGCGACACCCTTACCGAAGGGGAAAAATTACATTTTAAGGGAATACCCAGCTTTGCACCAGAGCATTTCCGCTATATAGAAAATGCCGACCCGTTGAAAGCCAAACAGCTGGCCAAGGGTATTGACCAACTGATGGACGAAGGGGTAGCCCAGCTATTTATAAGTAAGGCCAGTGGACGAAAAATCATAGGCACGGTTGGAGCTCTGCAATTTGAGGTGCTACAATATCGTCTGTTACACGAATACGGCGCCTCGTGCCGATACGAGCCTTTAAATATGTACAAAGCATGCTGGATTGAGAGCGACAATAAAGAACAACTCGACGATTTCATCAAGCGTAAGTACAATTACATGGCCACCGACAAACACGGACGTAATGTATTCCTGGCCGAATCGGCTTATGCCCTGGCTAATGCCCAGGAAAAATTTCCCGACATTAAATTTCATTTTACCTCGGAATTTTAGCTTTTTTTCTTTTTAAAAATGTAAGAAATTTTTAATTTTGCACGCCCAAACACCCAAATGGCGGAATTGGTAGACGCGCTAGTTTCAGGGACTAGTATCCGAAAGGATGTGCAGGTTCGAGTCCTGTTTTGGGTACGTAACACAATGCCCAGGTGGTGGAATTGGTAGACACGCTACTTTGAGGGGGTAGTGGGGGCAACCCCGTGTGAGTTCGAGTCTCGTCCTGGGCACATGGCCAACCGCAAAAGGTTGGCTTTTGTTTTTTAATTTCAATATTTCTGCTTTGTCAGAAATAGCATAAATTTGCGGCCAATATTTAAATTATCAATCATGTTCTACCGAATCCGGAATACTATTATATGGGTAATTGTAGGCATTACCCTGTTTTTAATATTTATCCCCTTTGCCATCATCTGGCTCGTCACCTATCCCTTCGACCGTAAACATTATGCTGCCCGAAAATTTACTCAATGGTGGAATACCTTCTACATTACCATTTTACCCAATACCAGAGTTTTTATAGAAAATAAAGAAAAACTCTCAAAAGAAAGAGCCTGTATTGTCATTTCCAACCACCAGAGTTTATTGGATATTGTGGTGTTATTCCATACTTTTGCTTACTTCATCTGGGTATCGAAAATTGAAAACTTTCGTGTACCGGTTCTGGGTTGGGTAATGCGTATGAACGGATATATCAGCGTTAAACGAGAAGATCCTCGAAGCTTTCCCAAAATGTTTGAGGATATTAAAAAAGCGTTGGCGAAAAACGAACCTGTTATGATGTTCCCAGAAGGCACACGTTCCCAATCGAGAAAGATGGGACGTTTTAAAGAAGGTGCCTTTAAGGCTGCTATCGATAACAAAGTGCCCATTCAGCCTATCGTCATCGATGGTTCGTATATTGGACTTAAAAAATCCAAAAATGACCCGTCGGCTACCATCAGGGTAAAAGTGCTCGATCCTGTTCCCTACGAGCAGTTCCCTTCCAATAATCCTTCGGAACTAAAAGAATATTTCCGGGATATGATTCAAAAAGAACTCGACAAACTTATGTAAGCCAAATAGCATGTTTCTGAATCGAAAATATCGTGTTTTAAAGAAGATGAACTATTTCTCCGACCAACGGGGAATCTTTGAACGTTACATCAACGAATCGAGCAGTTGGGCATCACATCTTCAGCATACAAAGCAAGCAATATTAAATGCAGCTGCTCATCATCCTAAAAATTCATGTGCTATTCTTGGCAGCGGCTGGTTGCTCGACATCCCCATTGAGGAGCTTGTCCAGCAATTTAAGGAAGTGTACCTATTCGATATCCTTCATCCCTCGCAGATTAAACATAAATTGCAAAAATATCCTAATGTTTATCTGGTGGAACAGGACATCACGGGAGGAGCAGTACAACAAATTTACGAATCGGTACAAATGTTCAAAAGCTTTAAGCAAAAACGAGAACTGTCCGATTTGCAAATCAATGGTTTTCAATATCCCAAACAATTTGATTTTATTGCCTCGGTCAATATCCTTAGTCAGCTCGACCAGATGCTTCTGAATTATTTGCGCAAATACAACCTGTACACCGAGGCAGAACTGACAACCTTTAAAACAATGTTGCAAACCCAGCACATACAATCTTTACCCCAAAACAAATCATGCGTCATTACCGATTATGAGGAAATTGTCACCGACACCCAGGGACATATCGAAAAACAACAGTCAATCCTTGCAATCGATTTATCTCGTTATACTACACTTGCCGAATGGGAATGGGAATTCGATAAACAACAGTATTATCCTGGTAAAAATGTAATCTTTCGCGTTAAGGCTGTTGTTTTATAGAAGGGTACCCTATCATACCTTTATGCATAACGCATAGCATGCGCTTGTTATTCAGGGAAAAGTAATTTAAACGAACAGGACGGCGAACATCAATATCTTTTCTGCTTGACATCTTTCCCAAACGATCAGAAAAAGCAGTATTCTATCGTACTACCTATGAATTAACAAAATATTGCCTCAAGTTAAATCCATTATTTCACAGACGATAATGCCCTCTGCCTTGCGAGCACTCTTTTCTGTAAAACCTCACCCCGTCCTGGCGGGTTGAGGTGAGAAAATCATCCGAATATAATGTTTAAATGCCTTAAAGTTCAGATGAAAGTCGCATGTAATAAGCTTTCGAGAATAGGTGTAAGTACGAAAACGAAATATTTTCAAAACTCGTTTGAATACTGGTATAATACTCGTTTCATCAAGAAGGCTGATTTTCTCAACAGAACTGGAATAATATAAATGATAGTGATACTGTTCATCAGCAGAACATATCCTTCAACTAATAAGCTGTTCAATTATCCTGGGGTAATGCAAATACTCCAGCTCATGGACTTTAGCGGCAACCTTTTCGGGAGTATCGGTGGGGTCAACGGGGCGGCTAACCTGCAGAATAATATCGCCATGGTCGTATTCCTCGTCAACCCAATGGATGGTAATGCCCGTTTCCTTTTCACGATTTGCTACCACGGCTTCGTGTACCTTCATCCCATACATCCCCTTTCCACCATATTTAGGAAGCAGGGCAGGATGAATATTTACAATCTTACCTTTATATGTTTTAAGCAAAGCTGTGGGAATTAACCATAAAAACCCAGCTAATACAATAAAATCAATTTGTTTCGATTGTAAAATGTCCAGAACCGTTGTTCGATGATAAAGATCTTCAGAAGTAAAGACAACACTTTCAATGCCTAACTGCTTTGCTCTTTCCAGTACGTATGCTTTGGGATTATTTGTCAGAATAAGTTTTACGGGGTCCTTACCCTGTTTTCTGAAATATTCAACAATAGCCTGAGCATTACTCCCTGAACCTGAGGCAAATATGGCAATATTTTTCATCCGAAAATAATTTTAATTTTTTAATGGCCGGATGGAACTCGCATGTGATGAACTTTCTACACATAGGCAAGCATGAAACTGATAAATATTTTCATACTCGTTTGTGAATACTGCTGTACATGCTCGTTTCATCCGAAAATATTTTTAAATGTTTTTTAAATCGGTCGGATGGAACTCGCATGTGATGAGCTTTCTACACATAGGCAAGTACGAAACTGATAAATATTTTCTTCCTCGTTTGTGAATACTGCTATACATGCTCGTTTCATCCGAAAACTTTTTTAAAAATTTCCTCACGCAAAGACCACAAAGTTGTCGCAAAGTTCGCAGAGATTTTTCTTAGCGTTCTTTGCATAAAACTTAGCGCACTTTGCGTTTTTATATTATAGTCCATTTACAACTAATGAAAGTCCGAGGTTGGAATTTCTCAATTGCTTCCACAATATTGTTTTGACTCAAAAGGATGGAGGTAAACCGCCATTATGAGCTCCTACACCTTGGCAAGTACGAAAATGAAATTGATTATCCTCCCCGTGTGAATTACCCAATATAAGAATGCTTCGATAGAAAGACATTGGGCAAATACCACTATCCACTCATTTCATTTTCTGTCATTGCGCCAAGCAAAGATAAAATAGTATTTTATGCAAAGTATAGAGACAAAACGAAAAGTTTTTAACACTAATGGACAGTTTGACACTTTTATTGAAATTTCTATATTTTTTACAAAAAAATAATTATCTTTGTCCAGAAGGAAAATTTCGATTCATAGGTGGTGTTTAAATTTTTCACTTCGTGAAAAGGTAGGGGTTGCAAAAGCAACCCTTATTCTTTTTGGTACATTTATTAAAGTAAAACTGATAGAACGCCTCGATCCTAAAGCCCCATAGCGTATCGCATACCCTTTTCAAGTCCACGAAGTTCAGCAATATTTTTCAAACGACCGTATAGGGAGTATCCGGGATAGTACTTACGTCCAATATCGTCGAGCATCAAATTTCCGTGGTCGGGTCGCAGGGGAATCTGCCAATCGTTACGTCCCTGTTTTTTACGTTTTTCTTCCTCAAGAATCAACATTTTCATCACCGAAGGAATATCGACATCGCCATGAAAGAGCGAAACCTCCTGAAAATTCCCCAGTGGGTCACGCATTACGTTACGCAAATGCGCAAAGTGCACATAAGGGGCAAGTTCTCCGGCAATGGTTGTGCAGTTGTTGTGAAATCCAGCCCCAAGCGAACCGGTACACAGGGTAATACCGTTGTAAATGGATGGATAAGCATTGATGATATCGCGTAAATCGTCGATGCTACTTACCACACGAGGTAAGCCAAAAACCGGCCGGGGAGGGTCGTCGGGATGAACAGCCAACCTTATACCATTTTCTTCGGCAACAGGCGCTATTTCCTTAATAAAAAGCAGAAGATTTTCCTTAAACTGTTGGGAAGAAATATTACGATACTCTTCGATGGAGGTAGCAATGAATTCAAGGGTAAGTGGTTTGTCGGTTCCAGGAAGGCTAAGCAACAAGGTTTGCATAAGCTGGTTAAGTTCAGATTCGGAAAGCTTTTTATACCACTCCTCTGCCTGTTTTATTTGTTCAGAGGTATAATCCTGTTCGGCACCCCTACGTTTTAAAACGAAGAGGTCGAACGCCGCAATGGCTATCATCTGAAACTCGCTAACATACGTACCATCGGGCAATTGTTTTTGCAAATTCGTACGCAACCAATCGAAAGCCGGCATAAAATTGTAACATACAGTCGTAATACCACATTTTCCAAGATTTCGAAGGGTTTGCTTGTAGTTTTCGATATACAGTTGGTAGTTACCTGTTCGCTTTTTGATATCCTCGTACACGGGCACACTTTCGACCACACACCAGGTAAAACCTGCCTGTTCCACAATATTTTTTCTCTGCATGATTTCATCCTCAGTCCATAATTCACCATAGGGGATGTGGTGCAGAGAGGTAACAATTCCTTCAATACCCGTTGCTTTAATTTGTTGCAAAGAAATTGGATCGTTGGGACCAAACCAACGCCACGACTGAAGTAAAGGCATATCTAAAAATTTAAAAAGTTACACACCACTATATACTTCGAAACCACCATCGACCGGTAAAACCACCCCGGTAACGAACTTTGAGGCATCGCTACAAAGGTAAATGACAGCTCCAATAAGTTCCTCAGGTTCACCGAAACGTCCCATGGGAGTTTGGGCAATAACTTTTTTACCCCGTTCGGTATAGGAACCATCGGGATTGATGAGCAAAGCTCTATTCTGGTCGCCGATGAAAAAGCCGGGAGCAATAGCATTGACGCGTAACCCATCGCCAAATTTGAAAGCCATTTCCATAGCCATCCAACGGGTAAAATTGCTTACCGCTGCTTTTGCTGCCGAATATCCCACCACTCGGGTGATAGCCCTATAGGCTGCCATGGATGAAATGTTGATAATCACTCCCGAACGATTCTCGGCCATAACTTTTCCGAAAACAAGGGATGGATAAACCGTACCGTTTAAATTAAGTGCCAAAACCTTTTCAAAATCGGGAATCTGTAGGTCAAAAATTGTTTTTTCGGGACTGATGGTAGCACCCGGCATGTTTCCACCAGCCAGATTAATCAAACCATCAATTCGGCCATAATGCTGAAGAATGATGTCTTTGGTATATTCCAGAACATTTACATCCAGCACGTTCGACTCTAAAGCCAATGCTTTGCCTCCAGTAGCAATAATTTTTTCGGCACGTTCCTGTGCATTTGCCAGGCGGATATCGAGAAGCACCACACGGGCACCGGCTCGAGCCAAACCCTCGCCAATAGCTCCTGCCAATACGCCTCCACCACCGGTTAAAATATATACCCGGTTGCGGATGTCGAATAAATCTTCTATGTAACTCATAATCTGATTTTTATAGAAAGTTAAAATTTAAAACTAACCTCAACACATACCTATACAGCTTAAAAGTCATGGATCATTAATCATAAGCATCAACCTGCTAATTCATTTTTCACCTTCTGTACCAGCTGAAACGCCTGTTGAAGCCTGTTTTTCAATTCATCATATTTATTTTCGTTGATTAGTGCTGCAGGAAAAAGATTTGAACCCATCCCCACACAGGCAGCGCCTGCCGAGAACCATTGACGAAGATTTTCTTCCTCGGCCTCAACTCCCCCCGAAGGCATAATCCGCGACCACGGGCATGGAGCCAGTACACTTTTAATAAAGGCTGCCCCACCCAGCTGTTTAGCAGGAAAAATTTTCACAATTTCGGCTCCCAGCTCTTCGGCCTTCGAAATCTCCGAAACTGTGCCACAACCGGGTATCCACAGCACTTTCCGACGGTTGCATACCCTTGCCATTTCCTCGTTCAACAGGGGAGAAACAATAAAATTAGCCCCCAATTGCATATACAAAGCAGCGGTTGGCGCATCGACAACCGATCCTACGCCCAGCATCATGCCCGGCAACTGCTGCAGAGCATAGTGATTAAGCTCAGCAAATACTTCATGGGCAAAATCCCCCCGATTGGTAAATTCAAAAACACGTATTCCTGCATCGTAAGTCGCTTTGAGCACATTTTTACAAACCTCGATCTGTGCGTGGTAAAATAGGGGAACCATACCATTGTCGAGTATGGTCTGCGCCACTGTGAGTCGTTGATATCTGGCCATATTCTTCAAGTTTTAACGAACCACCCGTCCCGAGGCATCACCTGCCATCAGTTTTGTCACCTCGTCGACGGTAACAAGATTAAAATCACCGTGTATAGTATGCTTCAGCGCCGATGCCGCCACAGCAAAATTCAGGGCATAAGCATCGTCACCGGGCTGATGGCGAAATGCATAAATTAAACCCGCCATAAACGAGTCGCCCCCTCCTACCCGATCCACGATATGGGTAATCTGATAGGTAGGCGCCTGGAAAAACTCCTTGCCGTTCCAAAGTACACCCGACCATGTGTTGTGATTAGCACTAACCGATCCACGCAAGGTAATTATCACTTTTTTAGCTTTCGGAAAATGTTGCATCAATTGTTCGGCTGTATTCCGATAGGCAGTAGCATCGATTTTTCCCAGTTCAACCTCCACCCCTTCGGTTTTAATACCGAATACCTTTTCGGCATCCTCTTCGTTTCCAAGAATAACATCGCAATGTTGAACCAATTCGGGCATAACTTCCGAAGCTTTTTTTCCGTATTTCCATAAATTTTTCCGAAAATTCAGATCGACCGAAACGGTGATACCTTTTTTTGCGGCAGCCATCACGGCCTCTTTGCATACCTGTGCTGCACTTTCGGATATGGCAGGAGTTATACCTGTCCAGTGAAACCAGTCGGCATCCTTAAAAATATCGTCCCAGGGTATTGAACCGGGCTTTACCTGCGCAATAGCCGAACCTGCACGGTCGTATATCACCTTCGATGGGCGCATTACTGCACCGGTTTCGAGAAAATAAATTCCTATCCTATCGCCCGACCACTGGATATGGCTCACATCCACATTGTATTTTTTAAGCTCCATAGCAGCTGCCTTACCCCAGTCGTTGGGTGGCAAACAGGTGACATAGCTAACTTCTTCGCCAAAGTTGGCAAGTGCTACCGCTACATTGGCCTCTCCACCACCAAAGCTAACGTCGAGCGAGTGTGCTTGCGTAAACCTTTGATAGCCCGGCGTCGATAGGCGTAGCATGATTTCCCCAAATGTAACTATCTTCGACATGGTGAAATTTTTTCTGCAAAATAAAAACATTTTATGGCACAATGCAATCGATTGCATAATTTTTTTAACTTTGTCATCACTTTTTTCAATCGTACGAAAATCGATGGGTAAGAAAGTCACCATACACGACATAGCGCGAATGCTCAACCTAACAGCCTCGACAGTATCTCGAGCATTAAACAATCATCCGAAGATAAGTGAATCGACCAAAGAGCTGGTGAGGAAGAAAGCCGAGGAAGTTGGGTATAAGCCCAATCCCATTGCAGCTACCCTACGAACCGGCAGAGGAAAAACGTTGGGAATGATAGTACCGAGAATCAACAGGGACTTTATTTCGAATGTTATAGCAGGAGCTGAACAGGAATGTCGTCAAAGGGGATACAGCCTAATAATATGCCAGAGCGAAGAGGAAGTGGAAAGAGAGCAGGAGGCCCTTCGCACGCTTGTACAAAGCAGGGTTTCGGGGATAATGATTTCGATATCGGCGCAAACCAATACAGGCAAACACCTGGAAGCTGTTATCAATGAGGGGATACCTTTGGTACAGTTCGACCGAATTCGACCCGAACTAGCCACCCATTGCATTGTCAACGACAACTACCAGGCAGCATACTATGCCACTACGCATTTAATAAGTCAGGGCTGTACCCATTTAGTGCATTTTGGAGGGCCATCCTATATCAACATTTATGCTGAACGTAGGCAGGGCTTTCTGGATGCAATTGCCCAACACGAAGGGATAAAATACAGTATCACCGAACCCGCCATTACCCGGGAAAAAGGTGAAGCAGCAGCATGGCAATTGTTTCAAACAAAAGAAAGTTGCCCCGATGGAATATTGGCTGCCAGTGATTACTCAGCCCTGGGCGCCATGTTGGCAGCAAAAAAAGCAGGCATTAGCATTCCACAGCAACTGTTAATAGTTGGATTTGCTAACGAACCATTCACCGAGCTGATTAGTCCCAGCATCAGCTCTATCGATCAATGCGCCCACGAAATGGGAAAAACGGCAGCACGACTTCTTATTGATACGATAGAATCGCCTCGCAAATTTGTGGAACCTGAAAAAGTTATTATCAAGTCGAAGTTACACGTTCGGGAAAGCTCCACTAGGCAACACGTTCCATCTGAAAATAATGCTGTACCTGGTCCCAGTTAATCACCTGCCAGAATGCCTCGAGATATTCGCGGCGCCGGTTTTGATATTTAAGGTAGTAGGCATGTTCCCATACATCGACCATAAGAATGGGAATACCACGTTCTGTTTCGGTTTCCATCAAAGGATTATCCTGGTTAGCGGTAGTGGTTATTTTTAATCCCGACGGTGTTTTTATAAGCCATGCCCACCCCGAGCCAAAGACTCCCATAGCTTTTTCGATAAAAACTTTTTTAAAATTATCAAAGCTACCAAACGCACTCTCCAGCGCACGTTTAAGTTCTGCAGAAGGTTCACTGGAACCACCCGGTGCAATAATTTTCCAGAATAAGTTATGATTATAATACCCACCCCCATTGTTACGAACAGCCACAGGATACTGGGTTATATGCTCAAAGATATGCACAATACTTTTCGGATGCGAGGACAGTTTGGCCAGCTGGTCATTTAAATTTTTAGTATACGCAGCGTGATGTTTGGTGTAATGAATCTCCATTGTACGAGCATCGATGTATGGCTCCAATGCATCGAATGCATACCCCAGGGGTGGTTGTTCGAAAAGATTGCCACTTTGCAAATTATTCCCCTTTTTACCTGACATTATCGAAGAGGAAAACACAGAAGTCGACAGCAGGGTTACCCCAACACCCAGTAAACTCGACTTTAAAAATTCCCGCTTGTTCATAACATTGTCATTTAATGTATATATATAAACAAGCGGGAAAAAAGAATGTTTATAAAATTAGGTTAACCTAATTTAGCGGTTAATATAAAATTTTTGCACCCGAATTTGATTGTTCAGGGTCATTTTACACAGGTAAACCCCGGCGGGAAGATGTCCAACATCGATATGCAAGCTGTTATTGCCATGACCAATTGACCTTAACACACTAAGCTGTTTTTTCCCATCCAACGAGAAAATGCTGATTTGTATGGTCTGGTCGCGCATAGCATTAATTCGAACGTTTAACCAATTGTTAACGGGATTGGGATAAATTTCAAGATTTTCGTAGGCAGGTGCATTCACAGCCACGGGGGTACGTACAGTGAGTTTCAGGTCATAGCTAAGTCCGCTATCGGTCTGGCAGGTCACTATCATGGTACCTGAACTATCAGCTACCAGGCTAATTTGATTATCGGTAGCATCAAACAGTCGTCCTTTACCTTGCTTAATGATCCAGTTTAGGGCAAATGTGGTATCGTCCATACGAGCCTTTTTCTGGTCGTAATAGCGAGCATATAGAATAATAGTATCCCCTGGGAAGAAAGATGACTTTGTGGGAACAGCAACCACACGCGTCAAAACTGGCACATATACTTTTTGAACGTAAACAATGGAATCTTCGTTTAATGCCCCAACAGCTTTAATCACGTATTGCGTATCGGTAAGTGGCGCCACCTTAATACTGCCATTAGGTTCAACTTCCTGCCCATTAAAATACACCTTTTGTGCCCTGAGGGTGGTGTACGAGATGATAGCAGTATCGCCCCTACGCAATTCACCAGTGGGTTTTGGATCGCACGAGGTAACAAAGGTATATCCGGTATCCACCTGATGGATAATATCTGCCTCGACAATGCGGTCGAATGCAATTTTTGCCATCGCCCGGGCACCCTGAGCATTGGGATGAATTTTATCGGGGAACAATGTCACGCTGTCGAGAAGCGGGGTACGAAAATCTATCAGCAGAGCATTGTAT
>Ga0209204_1002093_pt1 | contig 17054 bp, 17 predicted proteins | sample AD_JPNMR2_MetaG_FD_184425 | JGI IMG/M metagenome (GOLD analysis project Ga0209204, IMG submission 184425) | Active sludge microbial communities of municipal wastewater-treating anaerobic digesters from Japan - AD_JPNMR2_MetaG (SPAdes) (version 2) | ecosystem: Engineered > Bioreactor > Anaerobic...
AGATTTCATCAATAAGTATGGGCAGCTTCTTCTGCGAAAGGGCATAGATTGTCTCTGTTATAACTTGAGGAGTTAGACCTGTAACAGCAACAAGTATATCTCTTTGGTTATTATCCATTATACTGCCTTGCTGTTTTTTTTATTTTTAAAATGCAGGTTTTAAATAGCTTAATTCCCAATCAAGCTATCAATAGACTTGTAAGATATTAAACAAAGATATGTCAATAAAAATTTGTTGAAAAATAGATTATTTTTTAGAAACCTTTTATTTTATATTTTCCAAGTCCAAAACCAGTGCCTTTACCGATGTGAATAATCTCTCCCACCTTAAGCAATGGCGAAAAGGGTTTGAGCTTTCCTCTGTAAGTGATATCTCCCACGACCCCGCCCATAAACATTTTCGTCTTCTGGCGGTTCGAATACCTTTCCCAGTCCCACCATTTAAGATTACTATTTATTGTTATTATCTTTTCTGCCTCTTGTATGATTATTTTGTGGTCATAAGGAGGGATGGTCTTTTCGCAATGAAAAAAATAAAGTAGCAAAACCCTTCTTAGAAGGTTTCTTATGAGGACATGAAAAGGAAGTTCTGAAGAGAATGCTCTATTATATTTTATCCGGACAGGGGTGACAAATTGTATATTTAGCTCCGTCTCTTCCCTTGCATTTTCAAAATCATTCAAACCATCAAGAGAAATCTTTTTAGGAGGGACGTTCCTTATTGCTTTGTTTTCAGCATCATAAATCAGTTCATTATCTGCATAAACAAAAAGCAGTTTATATGGCTTTCTACCTTTTCCTATACCGATTTTGCCCAGTTCGTCAAAGGCATAGACAAAATAAGGCATATAATCATTTGCCCTGCCTATTAAAACAAGATTAAAATTTATTCTCTCTCCTTTTTCGTATATTTTTTTTGTCTCAAGGGGAGGCTCTATTATAAATGGATGGGGTATCTTTTCATATTTATTCATATTAAGAATGCTGGCATCACTGCCAGGGGCAGTCTCAAATATATAGGCATAGATACAGCTCGATTTGAGCATACAATCCTTGCAGTCCTTATTTTTAAAAACACATACAACCCGCTTAAAGACATTTCCAAAACCGCCTCTGAATGTAGAACCTTTAAAATAAGGGAGATCTAATTCATCAATTGCCTCAATTGTAAACGTGAAAATTTGATAAATCATGATAAAACCATCCATAAAAATAAGGCCTTTATCTTTATACACTACAACAATACAGTAACGCCTTCAGGGATTCTGTCACCCTGACCCATAACCACGACCTTCATATCTGTTGGAAGGGGATAAATTCTTATATCATCCATAGATTGTTCAATTATATTCCTTAGAGATGTTTTTAATTCTAACAATTCATCCCTTGAAAGTCTACAATGAAAAACAGAATATTGAATATGAAGCCCTCTTTTCTTCATCAATTTATAAATTTTCATCAATCTTACCTCATCTCTTACGTCATAACAGACAAGATAGTTGGATGTCATAAAATGACCCCTTTATTTTTAACCTATCTCAATAACTTAATGCTTCTAACTGTTTCGAAATGACCATCGAGAATATTCTCTATAAATTCTTTAACCATACTCTTTTTGTTCTCAAAGCGATGGACGATATTTTTTATACCCTCTTTTTCGATCTTCAAGCCTGTTGAACTCATATAAATAAAATCCTTATCTTTTGTTGATTGGAAAAACTGTATTGTTTGAAGGTCTGCCTCAGGTTCTATGGCATAAAATAAATCAAAAACTAAGCCATAATTATTTCTTCGGTTTATAATACCCAAATGTGGGTCAAGACCAGTTGAAACAATGCTTTTTAAAATCATTTCTCTCATGAGATTACCGATTATGTTTTCCACGATCCTTTTCTTCTTTTCACCTACCTGAAGGTTTCTCATTATAAAATCCTTATAATCCTGTTCCTTGAAACCATGCTTGATAAATACATTGGCGACTTTTTTTGAAAGTTTTTTGATTACCTTTAACTGAATTCTTCTTCTTTCGCTCTCAAGCCATTGTTTATAGTAATCAATATGTTTTTCCCTCTCCAATATCTTCCGCTGGTCATGATAGCGAGCATTATTCAGGTGGTTAAAAGGGATTGTCAATGCTACCTCATTGCCTTTATTGTTCATAAAAGTAATGGGCACATTATTTTCTGTAAAAAGGGTTATAACCCCGGCGTCAAGCTTCACATTACCCATTATAACCACATGTTCTATTAATCTTGCTGGTATTCTGCGTCCGGCCAATCCATATTCTTTCACCCAAATAGAAGGCCCATCCCTCATTACTTCAAGCCCTTTTTTTTCATTCAGATAAAGGGTTCTCTCCATCGGACATACCCCCAGTTATTTTGCTTGCAAGTATTCTTACCTCTTCAGTTAGTTTAGGTCTTATTCCTTTTGCCCATTCTTCATGGAGAAAATAAAATCTTTCCCTTGCCCCTTTCTTCATATAACAACCAGGCTTTATATCATCGTATGAAAAATCTCTTTCAATGAAACTCCGTTCTCTAAAAACCTGCCATACAAATCTATCAACCTCTGTTCTGTAAACCTCTACAAGATCACAGGCAAGAGATTCTCTGCCATATTCAAATCTATGATAAAAGCCAATAAAAGGGTCAAGACCTATCATTTCTAATTCACGGACCACATTATAATGAAGAAGGGTATAACATAAAGAAAGCATGGAATTTACAGGGTCAAGGGGAGGTCTTCTATTTCTGTTTTTAAAATTTAGCGAATCAGGGAACAGTTTAGTATATGCAGAAAAATATCCTGATGCTGCACTTCCCTCATAACCCATTAAAATAAGAATAAGATCATCGTGTAATCTATTAACCTGATATGGAAATTCCCTTTTTAACTGTCTGACATTATCCAGTATTTTTTCTAATGTGTTAATACTATCCTTTAAAGAAGACCTCAAATCTGGCCGTTCTTTTATAGCATCATTTAAAAAATTAATCTGACTGTTGATTTTTCTTTCCACTATTTCACAGGAAAACATGATAGGAAAGATATTTAAATTCGATAAAAGGGATTTTTCATATTGTTTAACCCTGAGAAGTGCATTATTGTGAAGCTTCCCAACAAGCCTTCCAAAATACTTTGTCCTTCTTCCTGAAAGGAACATCACGTCAATCCCCTCATCTAAAAATTTTTGTAAAACAGATGTCTCAATTGTGACATTTCCCACAATTATAACCCTTTTAAGGGGCGCAATTGGAACCATACCTTCCCTTTTTCCATTTGCATAAAACGCTAAAGCACCCCCATCAAGTTTAATAACCACATCTTTTTTGTCTATATACAGTGTTCCCATATTCTAAAAGTTCAAAGTTCAACGTTAAAAAGTTCAGGGTTTTTAAAATAATTTATTGATTCAGGCCACATATCTTATCCTATAAAAAAATAAGAGGGGTCATGAGGCTGAACAGCTATGCCGAGCGTATGGGTTCTGCTTCTTGCATCCATAGTAAAAATGTGTATGCGGTCAGACGATTCATCAATTAAAGTTTTCAATTTTTTTATTACATAATGCAATTCGTTCTCAGTAAGAAAGCACTCATATACAGACTTCTGTCCACCAGTAGAATAACCTTTAAGAAAATGTCTCACACGGTTAAGCCTCGTTTCATCTGAAATATCATAGGCGATAAGGTATAGCTTTCTGTTCATTACCTGCATACCCCCTTATTTTTTATTTTAGAAGGTTAAAAAAAGATTTTCACCAACGGCAATATTTCCGAAATATTTCCATTGTACCCTTTCGTGGAGTGAAAGATTAGACTTAATTCAATAGTATTTTTTTCTTGCATTTTTTAATTTTGGTTTATAAGATTTTTTTGGTTTAAAGCTGCTCTTTGAAAATTAAATAAATTAGGTTACTAAGGTTTCCTAAATTTATTAATTTTTAACAGCATTCCTGCCTTTTCGATGAAAAAGGCAAAAAATTTATATGGTTAGATAAAAGGAGTCAATAATGGCAATATTGCAGCAATGTTTTTCCATAAACTATGTGGAAAACGAAAAACTTGCACAACCCCATTTGTATTTTATTGAAATCAAACAGGAAAAAAACATCGAGGGGTAGGAAACCAGACCTCATTTAGAAGGGATTGCGACCTGGTCCTGAAATACCATTTGAACTCTTTGCCGCTTGTAGGAAACCAGACCTCATTTAGAAGGGATTGCGACTCATCCGATACTTTTAGATACTGTTTCATATTCCCTGTAGGAAACCAGACCTCATTTAGAAGGGATTGCGACAATATCTCCATTGAGGGCTTATGTTTGCCCTCTTCCGTAGGAAACCAGACCTCATTTAGAAGGGATTGCGACATATTGCAGCATCAATTATCTCATCTACTGCTTTTTGTAGGAAACCAGACCTCATTTAGAAGGGATTGCGACTACCACTTTGGTCAATCCAATCATATTGATTGGTTACCCTGAGGTAGGAAACCAGACCTCATTTAGAAGGGATTGCGACACCTCCTTTCTTTTTATTTTGTAATTTCTAATCATGTGTAGGAAACCAGACCTCATTTAGAAGGGATTGCGACTAAATTTCGTAATTTTCCATTTTATCGTCCAACACTCGTAGGAAACCAGACCTCATTTAGAAGGGATTGCGACGTCAATGCTGTTGACAATTGTTGTTGTGTAACATTTCGTAGGAAACCAGACCTCATTTAGAAGGGATTGCGACCTTGAACATAGCCACTTTCAAAATATCTTGGCGTAGGAAACCAGACCTCATTTAGAAGGGATTGCGACTTACTCCTTTCTTTCTTATTTTGTTATTCAACTTTTAGTAGGAAACCAGACCTCATTTAGAAGGGATTGCGACTCTTCAAGTCTTCTTTAATCATATCCACAATTTCTTCTGTAGGAAACCAGACCTCATTTAGAAGGGATTGCGACGTCATTGTTCCCTCCTTCAGTTAATTTGTTTCAATAATGTAGGAAACCAGACCTCATTTAGAAGGGATTGCGACTATTGACGAACATTGTATAGACCAACATTATAGAGGTAGGAAACCAGACCTCATTTAGAAGGGATTGCGACGAAGGGAAGGATGGTAATCTCTTTCTCCAGCTCAACGTAGGAAACCAGACCTCATTTAGAAGGGATTGCGACAGCCCCCTCAGGCAGTGTTGGCACCGCCTGAAGCGGCGTAGGAAACCAGACCTCATTTAGAAGGGATTGCGACTCCTTCCCGGCGATTCTGAAGATACCGCTTTAAGCCCTGTAGGAAACCAGACCTCATTTAGAAGGGATTGCGACCCAGCTCAACGGGGATGTTGAGCACTGGGGAGACGGTAGGAAACCAGACCTCATTTAGAAGGGATTGCGACGTAGGTTTACGTTACTAACCTTGCCTTCAAAGTCTGCGTAGGAAACCAGACCTCATTTAGAAGGGATTGCGACCCTTATGTCCGTATGGTCAAGCATCTGCTGGACGGCGAAGTAGGAAACCAGACCTCATTTAGAAGGGATTGCGACTGCTCAGTTTGTTTTGGCATATTGAGCTTTTCTGCTAATGTAGGAAACCAGACCTCATTTAGAAGGGATTGCGACGTAATTCGGGCGATGTAGGCTCCACCTTTGCGGGCTTCGTAGGAAACCAGACCTCATTTAGAAGGGATTGCGACAAAATTAGCAAGTTTAATCATATCTGCACCCTCCTTGTGTAGGAAACCAGACCTCATTTAGAAGGGATTGCGACGTCTGTTTCTACAGGGAGTTCGTTTTCAGAGATGATCGTAGGAAACCAGACCTCATTTAGAAGGGATTGCGACGATGCTACCTCCTCTGGTTTTAAAAGCTCCTGCCAGTAGGAAACCAGACCTCATTTAGAAGGGATTGCGACACTTCCACATTCGAGATGAACCTGTGGAAGTCCTTCAGAGTAGGAAACCAGACCTCATTTAGAAGGGATTGCGACGAGGCGAATGAGTGGAAAATCTAAAACACTAGCTGTGTAGGAAACCAGACCTCATTTAGAAGGGATTGCGACTTCATATCCTTGTCAATCGCAGCTAACATAGAGACAAGCGTAGGAAACCAGACCTCATTTAGAAGGGATTGCGACAAGAGAAATCATCCACATTGTCTGTTTTGGATAAAGGTAGGAAACCAGACCTCATTTAGAAGGGATTGCGACACAAAATCCCCTATAAAATCAGCCTTTTCCTGGGAGCGTTTGTAGGAAACCAGACCTCATTTAGAAGGGATTGCGACAATGTTCTTAAATCTCGTAGATTTCCCTATTTTCGTAGGAAACCAGACCTCATTTAGAAGGGATTGCGACACACCCAATTCTTGGTCCTTTACAAAATCCCCTATAAAATCGTAGGAAACCAGACCTCATTTAGAAGGGATTGCGACCCCAGAGTGATGTTTGCTTCTTCTTTTTTAGTGTTGTGTAGGAAACCAGACCTCATTTAGAAGGGATTGCGACCTCGTCCACTTTTACATACTTTTTCATAATTTTCTGTAGGAAACCAGACCTCATTTAGAAGGGATTGCGACGGCAAAGAACTTTTTATGTTCTTTTAGCCCGCTTTGTAGGAAACCAGACCTCATTTAGAAGGGATTGCGACACACCCATGAACATCTCGTAGTCACTTGTGCAGGGGTAAGTAGGAAACCAGACCTCATTTAGAAGGGATTGCGACCAACAGACCTCTCTCATCCAGAAGTTTAAGAACTTCGTAGGAAACCAGACCTCATTTAGAAGGGATTGCGACACGTCTTCGGTGGGGACAGGGTCTCTTAAAAAAGTCAGAGTAGGAAACCAGACCTCATTTAGAAGGGATTGCGACAAAGAGCAGGAGGTTTATTGTCTTTATGGAAGGAAGGCGTAGGAAACCAGACCTCATTTAGAAGGGATTGCGACGTGCAGGGAGGTTTTTGCACTCCTCCCGCAACCAATTTTCGGTAGGAAACCAGACCTCATTTAGAAGGGATTGCGACCCATGCCTCTGGTGCAGGGAGGTTTTTGCACTCCTCCCGCGTAGGAAACCAGACCTCATTTAGAAGGGATTGCGACACCCAACCCCGTGAAGGGGTCAGATGGCCTTTGCCTTGGTAGGAAACCAGACCTCATTTAGAAGGGATTGCGACAGAATAACGCCTGAAATATCTGATAAAATAAGAAGTAGGAAACCAGACCTCATTTAGAAGGGATTGCGACTAGCTAAATAAGAACCATTATATCCACCAAAGCTAAGTAGGAAACCAGACCTCAAATAGAAGGGATTGCGACGCCATTTCCAGCTCTGAGATGAAGAAGTAGAATTGTAGGAAACCAGACCTCAAATAGAAGGGATTGCGACACAAGAGTATAGACGCCAGTTGACTGGCCACTGGCGGGTAGGAAACCAGACCTCAAATAGAAGGGATTGCGACAATTAGCCTGTGACAAATCCATCCCTTTTAAATGTAGGAAACCAGACCTCAAATAGAAGGGATTGCGACATGAACTGTCTTTTATTCTTTTTAATAAGTCACTGTAGGAAACCAGACCTCAAATAGAAGGGATTGCGACACGATGGGAAATGCTTTTACAACTTTCTGGAGATCTTTGTAGGAAACCAGACCTCAAATAGAAGGGATTGCGACTGCACACCTTGCGGTGTGAGTCACAAGTCACAAGTCAGGAGTGAAAAGTGAAAAAACAAAAAAACTCTCCACTCCTGACTCTTGACTGTAAACTGGCGAAGCCTTGGCCTCAAATAGAAGGGATTGCGACTGCACACCTTGCGGTGTGAGTCACAAGTCACAAGTCAGGAGTGAAAAGTGAAAAAACAAAAAAAACTCTCCACTCCTGACTCTTGACTGTAAACTGGCGAAGCCTTGGCCTCAAATAGAAGGGATTGCGACAGCACACCTTGCGGTGTGAGTCACAAGTCACAAGTCAGGAGTGAAAAGTGAAAAAACAAAAAAAAACTCTCCACTCCTGACTCTTGACTGTAAACTGGCGAAGCCTTGGCCTCAAATAGAAGGGATTGCGACTGCACACCTTGCGGTGTGAGTCACAAGTCACAAGTGAAAAACTAGTAACAAGTGACTGGTAACAAGTAACAAGTTTTTTAAATTCGCTTCCCAATTTTCGCTTCCCGATTTTCGCTTCCCGATTTTCGGCCTTTACCTGTCACCAGTCACATGTCACAAATTACAAGTCACCGTCATTCTCACTCTCACTGTTTAATCAAGCTCGTAAGACCAGTAATATTTGATACCCTTTTCTCTAAGGTATCTTTCTGTATTTGGATGGTAGTCATGGGCAACGAATACTGAAAAGGCTTCTTTTTTTTCCTTATTTGCTATCATATCTACTAATCGAATGAATTTGTCTATTTCTTTCTTTGAGGGTCTTACCTTTACCTCTCCCAGTATTAATATAGTTTTGTTGTCTTTTTTTCCTTCGCCCCATATGTTTAGCTGGTTTTCTTCGTAATATCTTCTTTTGAGCCTTCCCTCCACCTCAATCCCTTCTTTCTTTAGTAGAGTTGGGAGGTTTCTATAGGCGTTATTTTCAAGGGAATAACCTACAGAATTGGATATACCTTCAATTCTTTCTTCTATTATATCTACACGTTTTATGAGTTTGTTTAAGGATTCTTCTGTCTTCTTCTGGGCTTCGGCAAGTTCTTTTACTGTTTTTGTAAGTTCAACAAAGGCTGCCTTTAATTCATCAAAATCACTGCGTTTTACAGTCTCACGGGTATTTTTTTCTATCTCTTCAAGTAAATCAAGGATAATCCCTTTAAGTTTTGGATCAATCTCTTCTAAGCTTCTTAATATTTTTACACTGTAGGGCAATTCTTTTCTCCTTTATAAAATCTTCAAAAAAAATTATGTAGTTAAAATATATCATCGGCACTTGATATTTGCAATAAAATCCATAAATTAAATCAATTTGCTTCCCGCTTCCCGATTTTCGATTCCCGATTTTCGGCTTTTACCTGTCACCAGTCACATGTCACATGTCACTATCTTCGCTTCCCGATTCCCGATTTTCGGCCTTTACCTGTCACCAGTCACAAGTCAGGAGTGAAAAGTGAAAAAACAAAAAATTACATCTTATAAGGATCTTTTAGTCTGGCAAAAATCACATTTATTGGCAAAAAAGGTAATCTCTATATGTAGCACCTTTCCTACCAGTGAAGAAGCAAAGGTAATTAAAAGCCAGTTAATACGTTCATCCACATCAGTGCCATCAAACATAGCTGAAGGATACGGTGCTGAAAAAGGCAAGGTATTTAAAAATTCACTTGTTGTTGCAAGACGAGAGGCAACAGAAACTGAATATTAGTTACTCCTATCGTATGAACTAAATTTCATTGATTATGATTGTTACAATGGCCTTTAAAAAGAAGTTTTTCCAAAAACAAGGGGTATCTTTGATTAATGACATACTGCTTTCACAGAAATCTTGTATAATTATAAAAAAATGATTATTGGTGAGGTAGAAATAACAGAAGGTAAAAGGCCATGCAATCTTTTGAAATTTGAGCTTTATATCCTTCCGTTTTTACTATGAGCCAAAAGGGGATGCATTATGCCATATTATACATTCAGAATAAAAGATGATTACACAACAGTGGATGCCTTAGATCTTGAAGAAGCATTAAAAGTGACTGGGATAGATGAGAACGACGACTAAGAGTTTGTGGAAAGGGATGATTTTGAAGACAAGTGTTTCCTGTCAGCCATTGCAGATGAGATACTCTTCGGGGAATAAACTAAGAGGCAATTATGATAAGGGTCCTTTTTGTTTTATTCACATTAACCTTAATATCTTTTTCCGCCTATGTTTTTGTCGAAATCAGGATATACGACAAGAGATATAAACTCAAAGAGAGAATAGACGATAGCGGTCGCATAAACGACAGAAACTACAACCTCGAAGGACGGATAGAGAGGGTAAAATAAGCAGTTAGACCTATTCTACCTTCTACCGCTTCGCATAAGATGCAAACATGCCACATAAGGAGAATACAATAATGATCACTGATAGAAATTCTAAGATATTGGGAGGTCTCTGAGGTACCATAACAAGGGATGCATTAATGGTACCCGTTGAATTCAAATCCAGAGTAGAGGTGAAAAGAAACCCTGCCACAAGGATGACAGGCTACAACACGTTCAACCTGCCTGCCGGTTCATGGTCAGATGACACATACCTTATGTTATGCACAATAGAAAGCCTGCTTTATGGTTTTGATACAGACCTTATGGAACAACTATTTATCAGATGGCTAAAAGAAGGCTTCTTAACACCCTGGGGGTGATACATTCGATGTGGGAGATGCAACTTACTCAAGTATTATGCGTATGATAAAAGGTATAACACCGGAAGAGGTAGGGGTGGATAATTAACGGGATAATGAAAACGGCTCTATTATGCGCATACTGTCGGTGGCAATATATTTTGCAAAATCTCTAGTTCCTGACATTCTAATTGCCTCCCACAGGGCATCTTCTTTAACCCATCGTCACCTAAGGTCTCTTATGGTCTGCGGTTTTTACTTTCTGATGGTATCGGCATTGTTAAAAGGCGATAAACCTTTAAAGGCATACAATTACGCCACAGGACAATTTGAAGAAAGCTCCAATAAGCCCTCATATTCAAAAGAGATTGTGCATTTTAAACGTATTCTCACAGGAAATATCCATCAACTACAAGAAGATGACATACAGTCTGACGGGTATGTGATCCATACCCTTGAGGCAGCAATATGGTGCCTTCTTAACTCAAACACATTTACCGAGGCAGTTCTAAGGGTAGTCAATCTCGGATACGACACAGACACAACAGGCACAGTTACAGGCGGTCTTGCAGGCATCCATTACGGCATTGATGCAATACCAGAAGAGTGGATTAACACAATAGCGTGAAAAGATGATATAGACGGGTTGTTCAGAGGGTTTTTACATGCTGTAAAATCCACTTTATCTTGAACACATAACCTGAAAATCTTTGAACACCTAGTCCTATGACATTTGAGCATTCAGTCCAATATGCCTCGAACACTTTTTTAAACTAAAGATGGCAGGATGGGGATTAAAAAAGGAGTGTTCGGATTAAATAGGATTCAGTGTTCGAGATAAATGGATTATACATCTGTTAGTCGTTTTAAAGTTTTGCCCTTGATAGGGTTTTTTTCTTTATCCATGGCCTCGATTTATAAGTGTTTCTTTCGATAATCTATACCCACGTATACCATGGGGCACCTTTTTTGAGTTAATGTTAGTTTCACTATTATAAGGAGTGTTGCCTTTTTTTTTCATTTTATATTATACTTGACAATGTCAATGTCATATCCAAAGAGGAGTGGTATATGGGTAGGAAAGGTTTATACATAATTATATTTTTTCTTTTTGCAGAAATTACTCTGATTCTCCCTGCCTATTCTCAGAATGTCCCTACTCCTCAACCAAAACTATGTTGTGGGTCATGGGATGCAAATGGTAATTGTATTGGAACTCTAATGACCCCAGAAGAGTATTCTAAATATTGCAGAAAAGCACCTCCTTCTCCTTCAGAACATAAAGGGCTTTCTCCCTCTCAGCAGATGCAACTTCAGATGTTTCAGGGTATTATGCAACCATTTTTTAACTCCCTTTTTCATTTTAATAATCTATTTTCACCTCCCTCTCAAGACATATCTTATCAACAAAAAGAGCATGAGATTTTAAAGAAACAACCGGAAAAAGCATGGGAAAATTATTTAAAAAAAGCGGAAGAACAGGCTCGAAATGAGGCTTTAGCCAGGCAGAAAGCAGGACAGGACATTCTCTCTCAGGTTAGAATTGGGAGTGGTCCGATGGGAAGTTATACCATAATAAATACAAAAAGTTCGGAAAGAGAAACCTTAACCTCTATAAACTGGGATAGCCCGAGGGCAAGAGCAAATATGTCAGAACCGGAGTCTACAGAAATGGCTAAGGAGCAGCTTTTGAGAATGGCATACTTTTCAAAAATGGCAGATACATTTTTACAATCTGGAGATCTTGAGGCAGCTCGATTCTATGCCGGTCTTGCTTTTGAAGGTGGAGCAAACTCACCAAGAGTAATAGAATACAGACCTCCTAAAGAACTTCTTGATGCTATGGATAGCAAAAAGGCAGCAGAGTTAAACAAGCATCTTGCCAAATATAGCACTTTTTACAGACTTGCTATGCCAAGTTTTGAAAACCTGCAAACTATTTTTACAGAGCTTGAGCAGATAAAAACTAAAAAAAAAGAATCTGAGAAAAAAATAAAAGAAATTGAAACTCAGATCAAAGTAATAGAGGCAAAAAAACAAATAGCTGAGACCCCCGAGGAAAAAGTAGAAGCTGATGACCTTCGTGCAAAGGCACTATCTTTAAAACAACAGGCAGAGGCTGAATATCAAGATGCTTTACAGAACGAGCAGAGGCTTTTAAGCGAGAAACAGGAAATAGAAAATAAGATAAAAATAATTAAAGATAAAATTCAGGTGATAGTGAAGGAGGCTAACAATGGGGGGGTAAAAAAATAAGGCATTCAATTCAAGTTTTAATGATAGTTTCTTTTTCTGTATTTATTCTGGGAGGGTGTGCTTCTATAATAACTGCAAGGTCTGGTGGAGAAACCGGAATTCCTTACTATTTGCCGAAACCCTATATCTTAATTACAAAAAAGCTCACCCCTCTTTTAGAAAAAACTACAGAAAAAAAAGATGACAAAGGCTACACAATAGCTATCGAGGATGCAGTAGAAACCATCACAAAAAAAGACGAGAAAGATTTTTATGCCTTTCAAATTATTTATTTGCCCGATTTGACTCAAAAATATGGCTTAGAGATCAAGTCACGAACAGGAGAGATAAAGACAAATATATCATTTCTCGATGACTGGAAACTTGTTGGTATAAATTTGGATGCTGATGCAAAAACATCTGATATTATTAAGTCTATTGGCGAAGTAATTTCTAAGGTACCACTTACAAAATGTATATCCTGTAATCATTTACAATACTGTCAGAAGAACTGCCAAGATGAGCCAGCTTGTGAACATAGAAAAATAAAAGAGAAAACAGGATGAGTTGAAGCTTGAAATCTCAAAGATTAAAGCGCCTGACGGTGAAGAATTGAACAGAATGTGTATAAAGACAAAGTTTAACTCTGAAATATCAGATTTTAACAAGATTATGGATGAGAGTGCAAAAAATTGAAAGAAAAGTAGACAAAATAGGGGTGGGAAAATGAGAAAAACTTTAAAGTTAATATTTATTCTTTTGTTGTGTTTCATTCTTTTCCTGCCAACATCCGGGCAAGTTAAAGAATCACCTCAGTCTCGCATTCTTATAACGGAAGTTTTGCAGGGTTCTCTGGTTGACAGAGCCGGAATCAAACCTGAGAACATCATTTTAGAGGTAAACAGAGAGACGGTTTGCCATCTGAAAGACTTCGCGCTTTGTGTCCAAACAAAATTAGGCAAAAAGCAGCCTTTTGTTCTTACAATCGAGAAAGGGGATAGAAAGTTCTTCGCACTTGCTGATCCTAAAAATGGAAAAGAACAATCTTTGGGTATAAAAGTGACATCCTCTGATGTACCCGTCATACTGGTTAGCCAGCAATTCTTTTGTATGCCGGACAAATGGAAATTTCACTATCAGGAGGAATCAACTGGCCCCGCAGAATTTCCCTGTAGCCTAGCCCCGATTCACTGTCAAAGACTTGGAGTGATTGACGGTTTCATAACATTTTATTTTAATGACGGCTTTGTATTGAATTGCACAAAAAATTTCCGCCTTCTTAAGGCTTATTACAATCCTTCTCCTAAAAATTTACTTCATTTTATTCGTAACCTCGGAAATAGGGAAAGCATTTTCACTGGTAGTGCTTCAAAAGAGGTTCAGAAAAGGCTTGAGTTGATGGAAGAATACGTCATCAGAAATTTTGACGATTTGCTGAGCCAGATTTTTAATTTAAAGGAGAATAGCTCCACTGTTTTAGCCTTAAGAGCTCTTTTTTATAAAGAAGCGGATAAAAAAGAGGAATTTTACAAGTATGCACAAGAAGCATATTCTCTTAACCAGAAAGATGTGTGGGCGAAAAGTGTTATGGCTGCTATGTTTATTGATAAAGAAAAATACGATGAGGCTTTAAAAATCCTATCCACCATAAGAGACAGTTCCTTTGGCAAAACTTTGGAGGCCATAGTTTATGCGAAACTTGGCAATCTGGAAAAGGCTGTGTCCATATATACTGAATTACCGGAAAATTATTTGCTTACAAAGCGCAAATTCAGCCAAAATTATATTTCATCTTTGCAAAATCTTCTAAAGTCATATAAAGATTCTAAACTAAAAGTTGCTAAAGAGTTAGAAAAGAAAGGGCAACATAAAGAAGCTATCAAAGAATATGAAGAGTATTTAAAACTTGCTGATGAAAAAGAAGCAAAAGAGGTGAGGGTCCATATTGCTGAACTTATTATGAAATATCCTCAACACTTTGCTCTTAGTGAAGATGCGAGAAAGACAGTAATAAAAGCAGAAGTCTATACTTCTGAAGGGAAGTTTGAAGAAGCCTTAAAAGAATATAAGGAAGCACTGAAAAAATCTCCTTTCTTTCCTGCTCTGTATAAGGCATTAGCCTTAATTTTTGCTCAGCTTAAAGATTACAAGCAGGCTATTAAAAACATGAACATTTATCTTGACCTCTATCCTGATGCACCTGATATAAGGACAGCAAAAGACGAGATTTACAGATGGGAATTTTTGATGGAAAAGGGGAAGTAAGGAGAGAAAAATGAGAAAAGGTCTAATATTTATGCTGTTTACTGCAATTTTATTTTTTATATCTCAATCTGTTTTTTCTCAGGATTTCATACGGGGGAGCATGGTGTGGGTAAGTATGTATTTTGAGATTCAAAAAGACAAAATGGGGCTTGAAGAAAGGTCAAAGGTCCTCGATTTGCTTATTGCTAAAAATGAGCAAACAATCAGAGAGACCAATGAATTATTGGCAAAAATACAAAAGGCAAAACTTTCTGGAGATGAAAAGCAGAGGTTTAATGCTATGCAGGCAGAACAATTGGCAAATCAGGGACTTTCAAGGGCAAAGGTTACACAAAAAAATCTGCAGAAACAACAGCTGGAACTTCAAATGGCTATGCAAAGATTGAACGAAGTTGAGCAGAGGCTCAGGGATTCCTACTTAAAAATAGATTCTATGTTAAAACCTTCTGGATTTGTGAAGGAATGTTCAGGCGGTGTAAAAATTATGAACCAACAGACAAAAAGACTTGAAGATGCCTGTTCTGCCTATACACCTCTTCAGGAAGAAGATGTCATTACTGCCTCTTCTGATGGAAGAGTGGAGTTTAAAATCCTTGACGGCAGAGGCAATTTCATTCTTGGACCAAATTCAACAATAGTTGTAAAAAAAGATACCCCCGAAGAGCAGGCTATTGGATTGGTTGATGGAAAGGTGCATATTCAGGTTGAAAAACCTGAGAAGTATTCAAATAAGATGAAAGAATTAATTGAAGTTTATAAACAGGACTTAAAGACTATAAAGGGTTGGACAGATGAAAAGATAGAGGAAATGAAAAAAATGATTGCTGAAGAAAGAAGAAGATTTATTATTTGGTACTGTGAAAAACAAGCCCAGCGTATGCATAAAATTTACAGTGATAAAAAGGTTGTATTTAAGGACCTTGAATTTACTGATTTATTGCCTGATTCGCCAGTTTGTAGAAAGCCTCTCGCCCTTGGTGGCATCCGCGGCACCGAAGTTATAGCTGAAAAAAATGGAGAATATGCTGGGAAGATATCTGTAATTGAAGGAACAGTGGAAATAGAAATACCAGAGGCTTCACAAAATAAAAAAATTGTAATTCCTGGGGGATATACAGCCGTCATTAATTTAGATGGTAGTGTAAAGCAAGAAAAGATTAAAACAATTGATAAATGGTGGAGACAGTAGAGATAAAAAATCATTGGATTATAAAGGAACATTAAAAGTGACATCTATGATAAGTAATGTCAAGGAAAAATGGAAATTTCCCTTAGCCTAAAGTTGAAAAAATTCCGGTGGTTTTTTATTCGGATGCTCTATAATCTTCCTGTAAATTCAATAAAGGATATGGAAAAAACCCTAAATGGGGGAAAGGATAACTATACCCTATGAAGAAAGGGTATTAAAAAGACAAAGTATGTCATTGAAAAAGAATTGGTGCATTTAAGCCAGATAAACTCTCTTGTGGATATTACGAGGATAGGGGCAAGGGGCCTTTGATGGCAAAAAGACTCGGCATAAGGAGAAACACAAAAAAAGAGGCAATACCTGTTTCATGGGCATTCTTAGAAGATGGCAAAAGAGAGTTCATAAGTGTATCCCATGGAAATCATTTCTTGATGACATGATAACAAGGGGCATGAATGAACCACTCTTAATTGTCATAGATGGGTGTCTTGGGCTTATAAGGGCAGTAAATGAATCTTTCCCAAACTTAAGATGTCCAAAGGTGCACAAAGCATAAAATAGAGAATGTCCTTGAAAGGGTGTTAAAACCAGACAAAGACATCAAGAGGCAATTGAATGCCTGCTTACTGATGTAGAATTATGTCTTACCTATTATAGATACCCATATGCCCACTGGAAGAGGATAAGGACAACCAACTGTGCTGAAAGGAGCTTCCTTGAGGTGAAAAGGAGAACAAAGACAGCTTTAGGTGGCCTCACTTTGGTATGGTGGCAGCTAAATGAACTTAGCTGGTATGGTGTTGCTATGAATAAAGAGACAAGGTGTATTATTGATAACATAATGGCAAAGACATATAAGAACGCAGCATAAAACAACAATAGGAGAATCCATTGAGATTAAATTCTTTTGAAAAATTTACAGAAGATTGTTGACAACATCATGACAAGTAATAAGTTTTTTAATTTCGCTTCCCCATTCCCGAGTATTACAAGTCACATGTCACCAGTCACATGTCACTTGTCACTATCTTCGCTTCCCCATTCCCGA
>Ga0209204_1002100_pt1 | contig 17023 bp, 20 predicted proteins | sample AD_JPNMR2_MetaG_FD_184425 | JGI IMG/M metagenome (GOLD analysis project Ga0209204, IMG submission 184425) | Active sludge microbial communities of municipal wastewater-treating anaerobic digesters from Japan - AD_JPNMR2_MetaG (SPAdes) (version 2) | ecosystem: Engineered > Bioreactor > Anaerobic...
TGAGAAACGGGGATGGGGAACATGCCTGAAATAAGGCTAGTGTTCTCCCCCTCCTCGGGAGAATGCAGCGTGAGGTACTGGGGGGCAGAAGGGACCCCGCCTCGCGCCGGCGAGATTGTCTCCTACCTCGACGCGGTGTTCGAGGGCGGGGACGTAAAGAGGCTCTATGAGCCCTTCGTTCGGGAGGGGCTTGTCAGGGCCATAGAAACAGGTCTGTACTACAGTACTGACCTGTGTGGTTAGTTGTTAAGGGGGGCATCGCCCCCCTTTTTTTGTCCTCGGGACGTAAACATATCGGCGAATAGCACGTAAGTCAAGCAAGGTATGCTTTAGTGAAGCAATATTAAAGCGGATGAGGTGCGGGTAATGCTTGACAGTCAAAATATCATATGGTATAATATACCCGAAAAAAGTTGGGAGGTGTTTGGTGGATATGGTTTGTGATAGGATGTTGTTGGGACCACTTGGAAAAGTGGAGGGTATTTGGCCGGAATGATCGCAAAGATCAAGACGCTGCTTTTTCACGCAGTCTTGTATCCCTTGGATCGGCTGGGCCTCTTGAAGGTCATTTTGTACATCCTGGGGTACGAGGACCCCGGGGATGTCGCGGGGAAGGAAAGGGGCGGCGAGCCGCATCCCGTTTCTGTTAAGTTGAGCGCGTGTTCTCTGGTTGAAAGTCTTGATGAGCTCCGCCACCTGTGTTCGGGAGGCGAGAAAAATTTTGTCATGGTTCTGCCAGAGGCGGGAAACATACGGGTCAGCCGTGTTCTTTCGTACTCACCCCCGGAGAGGGTGTGGAGGGTGACGAGCTGGAGCGACTTTGTGGATGAGACCTATACGGATGATACGTTTACCGACTCGGACATAATCAAGGCCCTCTCTCAGGGGAACCTGTACCTGTACGAGGTATGAGTCATCTCAGATCGATTATGAGGACGTGTGACTTCCTCTCACGGATAAATCCGTGAGCTTTCTGCTTCCACGAGGTAGCTTCCCCGGATATAGGGATTACTCCCCAGTATCCGTGCAGAGGCTATCCTCTTCACAGGCGTTACTTCAATGAAGAGGTCCGGAAGATACGAGCGAGATACTTGTGCAGGTCCAAGTTTGGGCTTCTTTTGCTTATTCTCGGATTTCTGTTTCAGCTTTTGGCTACTTGGAAATGAGTTATGACGATTTTGTGGCCTAACAAAAAAGTCCAGCAGACGGGATACCGCCGCTAACATTTACGTTATGCCGCTTAATTCAGCTAGCGATTTCACGACACACAGGAGCAAATGATGTCATTCCACTTAAAACTAATTAATCTGCTCAAAACCGACCCTCGCTTTGTAGATGACGACGGTGAACTCATCATTGCCGCCGTGCAAGATCGCGCGTGGAAACTTGATCGAGACCTTGTGAAGTTACTCCTCTCCGATAAAGAAATCAAAGCCAAGTTCTTTGACGAAATCGAAGGGCATTGGATTTTCAACGTCAACACCTTCATTGACTATATCTCGCAAAAGAATTTTCTGGATAACTCCTATACCCGCTTTCGCAATCGCATCGGGCTGACGATTGGCGGCAAATTCCTGCGCGAGCGCGGCGAGGTGGCGCTGGTGTGGCCCTACAAGGACACGGTTCTGGAAGGCGGGCAGACGAAGGAAGAAGAAAAGCGCAAGGAGATATTCTTCAACGAGGTGTTGGCGCAGGATGAAATCAACCGTTTGCTTGACCCGAAGGTATTGACCCGTTTCGCGCGCTACACGGCGAAGGGCAAGGAGAAGGTGAGGGACTTCCGCCGCGACGAGAACGGCGTGATTCGTGAAAACCTGATCATCAAAGGCAACAATCTGCTGGCTCTGCACACGCTCAAAACCCAGTTTCGTGGCAAGGTGAAGTTGATTTACATTGACCCGCCTTATAACATCGAAGGCGACAGCTTTGGTTACAACGATAGTTTCAATCATTCAACCTGGCTAACTTTCATGAAGAATCGGCTTGAGGTCGCAAGAGAATTGATGAAACCTGATGGCGTCATCTTCATACACATTGGCGACCAGGAAATGCACTATCTGAAACTTGTCGCTGACGATGTATTTAGCAGAGAAAACTTTATTGCAACTGTGCCGAGAAAGACCCGTAGCGGTAAGAGTGACGTGCCATATCGTTTGTCGCAAGATTTCGATTGGATGTTGCTCTACACAAAAGGCGCATCCAAAACAGATGAACTCTTTCAAAGAACTGTCGGACGAAAGTATTACAAAACACCCGATTTTCCTGATGACGAGTGGAGATTGACCGACCTTACAACACAACGGACAATTTGGGAGCGACCGAATTCTAACTTTACATTGGTGAATCCAAAGAACGGTCAAGAGTTTCCAGTGAATCCCAACCGCTGTTGGGGTATCACAAAAGATTCGGTTGATGATTATCTGCGACGAAAGAAAATCGTTTTTCCAGGCGATTATGATTTTCTTGATATAGAACGCCCTGCCATGCGGGTGTTTAAGTCTGAAGAAATTGGGCGAAAAGGCGACGACTATGACAAATCGTATGTTTCGTCCGATTTTCTTAATCAAGCAATGGACGAATTGCTGAAAAGCATGGTTAACAAGAAAGGAACTGATGAAATAGTAGAACTGTTTGGACGAAAAGCATTTTCATACCCTAAAAATGAAATACTACTCCAACGTATTATCGAGTACACAACAAAGCCAGGCGACATTGTTCTTGACTTCTTTCTCGGCTCAGGCACCACCGCCGCGGTGGCGCACAAGATGGGGCGGCAGTACATCGGCATTGAGCAAATGGATTACATCGAAACCATCCCCGTCGAGCGGCTCAAAAAAGTCATTGCGGGCGAGCAGGGCGGCGCCAGCAAAGCGGTCAACTGGCAGGGCGGCGGCGATTTCATCTATTGCGAACTGATGAAATACAACGAAGCCTTTATGGAGCGCATTCAAGCCGCGAAAACCAGCGAAGAACTGTTGAAAATCTGGCAGGATATGGCGGAAGGTTCATTCTTGAACTGGTACGTGAACCCCGAAATGCCCGAAGAAGCCATCAAGGATTTTGAAGCACTTGGGAAAGAACCCGACGGCCTTGAAAAGCAAAAACGCCTGCTGGCGGAACTGCTGGATAAAAACCAGTTGTACGTGAATCTCTCCGAGATTGACGACGCGCAGTTCAATGTCAGCGAAGAAGATAAAGCGTTGAACAAGGCATTCTACGGAGAGGCGTACAATGCCTGAGCAGTTTCTCTACGAACAACTTGATACACTTTCTCAATGGGGCAGTATCAAGAAGGAAATTCCTGATAGTGTAGCGCAGAACTTGAACCCGTGTTACGAACTGCGCCCCTATCAGGTAGAAGCCTTTGCGCGCTTTTTCCATTGCTACAAATCTGACTTTCCCAACAAAACCTACCCCCTGCATTTCCTGTTCAACATGGCGACGGGCAGCGGCAAGACGCTCATCATGGCGGGGCTGATTCTCTATCTCTACGAGCAGGGCTATCGCAACTTCCTCTTCTTCGTTAATTCCACCAACATCATCGAGAAGACTAAAGACAACTTTCTCAATCCTGCTTCCATTAAGTACTTGTTCAATCAGGAAATCGTCATCGGCAACCGCCGTGTGCGCGTTACGCCCGTTGAAAACTTCGAAGGTGCGAACCCAAACGAAATCAACATTTGCTTCACCACCATTCAAAAACTTCACAGCGACCTGACCACGCAAAAAGAAAACGCCATCACCTACGAAGATTTTCGCACGCACAAAGTCGTGCTGATTGCGGACGAAGCCCATCACATGAACGTCAAGACTAAAGCGCAGGGTGAACTGTTCGAGAGCTGGGAGAACACCGTCGAACGCATCTTTACGCAGAATGAGGACAACCTGTTGCTTGAATTTACCGCGACGCACGATTATGCCACGCCCGCGATGGTGGAGAAATATCGCAACAAGGTCATCTTCCGCTACGACCTGATCCAATTCCGCAACGACCGCTACTCAAAGGACGTGGTGATTGTACAGTCAGATTTTGACCAGCGAGAGCGCATCCTGCAAGCCCTGATTTTGAGCCAGTACAAGCAGGAAGTGGCGGCAAAATATCGCATCAATCTCAAGCCCGTGATTTTGTTCAAGGCACAGCGGACGATTGAGCAATCGAAACAGGTCAAGGCCGAGTTTCATGAATTTATAGACAGCCTCACGGCAAAGGACATCGCCCGCATCCGCACGTCAAACATCCCGCTTGTTCAACGCGCGTTTCGTTTCTTCGGTGAAAATGGCATCAGCGACGAGCAGTTGGCCGAACGTCTGAAGTGGGATTTTCAGCCCGATTACTGCCTCTCGGTCAACGATGAAGGCGAAAAGGAACGCTACCAGATTCTGGTCAACACGCTGGAAGATAAAGCCAACCGCATTCGCGCCATCTTCGCCGTGCAGAAACTCAACGAAGGTTGGGACGTGCTGAACCTGTTCGATATTGTCCGCTGCTACGAAACACGTGATTCCGGCAAGGGAAAAGTTGGAAAAACTACTCTGTCCGAAGCGCAACTCATCGGGCGCGGGGCGCGGTATTTCCCGTTTGTTCTACCAGCAAGTAATGACCGTTTTCGCCGTAAATTTGACGGCGACCTTGAACACGAACTTCGTGTGCTGGAAGAACTACATTATCATAGCATCAACGACTCACGCTACATTGCCGAAATCCGTCAGGCGCTCATCGAGCAAGGCATGATGGACGAGCGAGAAGTGACCCGCGAACTCAAACTAAAAGAATCCTTCAAGAAAACGCCGTTTTACAAATATGGGATTGTATGGCTCAACGACCGTCAGCCAAAGGATTATCAGCGCGTAAAATCCTTTGCCGATTTGGGCGTGAAGAAACGGAACTACGTCCACTTTATCGCCACAGGTCACGGCGGCGCGACCGTTGCGCTGGAAAACGGGGAAAAGGGCTCGGTTGTGAAAGACGAAACCCGTGTGGACGTAAAGGTGCGAGACATTGAGCGCAACATTATTGAATCCGCCATTGCCCGCAATCCGTTCTTTACCTTCGCGAAACTTAAGCGGTATTTTCCCCATCTTGCCTCCATGCGTGACTTTATCGCCTCTGAAGACTATCTTGGCGGGCTGGAAATCACCTTTCAGGGTAATGTGTATGGGTTGGGCGACAACCGCGCTGAAAAGTTAGCCGCCATGCAGGGCTTGCTGGGTCAAATCGAAGCCGAAATCCGCCAGCAGGTCACGGATTTTGAAGGGACAAAAGAATTCAGGCGCAACTGGGTGCGGGAAATCTTCAGGGACAAAATATTGAAATTCGATGTCCAAAACCCCCGCGCCGCAGACGACCCGCAGTTTGAGTATTTCGTCTCCGCCAAAGATTGGTTTGCGTTCAACACGGTTTATGGCACAAGCGAAGAAAAAGCCTTTGTGCGGATGCTGGACAGGCAAATGCAAAAACTACAAGCGCAATACGAGCAAATCTACCTGCTGCGCAACGAAGGGCATTTTGCCATCTACAACTTTTCCGATGGGCAAGCCTTCCAACCCGATTTTGTATTATTCCTGCGCGAAAAGAGCGGACAGTTGCTCATTTATCAACTTTTCATTGAACCGAAAGGGAGACACCTCAAAGCGCATGACCGCTGGAAAGAGACGTTTCTGAAAGCAATCACTTCAGAGTTCGGCGGTAAAATACTGACGTTTGAAGATAAGAAATACCGCTTGATTGGCGTGCCGTTCTACAACAACGAAGACGAAAACCAATTTAGGGCAAGTCTTGAGTCTGTGTTGAACTAGGCGGGACAAACGCAATGAAGTTCATTGGGCAAATTCTGAAAGGCAAACGGCGGCATAACATCAAGAATTTCTTGCAAGGTATAGTCCTTAAAAAGGTTGTTTATCTGCATTTTCCTTGTGATGTAGGACAAATAGATGAGGGCTATGAACTGAACGAAAAGCTTGCCGCCCAGACTTTGCTCCGATGAAACGGCCAGCCGTCGCAGATTCAGCCGGTCCTTCAGATTCTCAAAGGCCTTTTCCACCAGATCCTTGTTCCTGTATATTGAAAGCGCCTCCACCGGGTCCTTGATTTTATTGCTCATCAGAGCGAAATAACCGTAGTCGCGCTTTGCCTCTGCTATGGCGTCTTCCTTGGCCAAAATTTTCGTGCAGCGAACCGGGGTGCTCTTCACTTCGAAATATTTGGCATACTGCTTCTCATGATCCGGATGGCGCTCACCACTTTCCAGCTCTCTCTGTAACGATGAGATCCGCCAAACTGCACAAACCGTGATTGGAGGTGAAACAAATCCTTACCGCGCAGCGAAAAAACTCTATGACTACATCCTGTCCACTGTGACGTATACGTTCCTGTCTCTGTGTGTAGTGAAACCACAATCTGTGCAAATAAATACCCTGTCAGACAGAGACATCTGTTCTTTATGACCACACATGAAACACTCTTTGGTAGTGGGTTCGTTTCTGTCAATCAGGATGGTTTCAAGACTGGCACTCAGTCTTGACTTAATTGTTCCCATCCCGGAATATTCATGAGGAATATGTAGAGCAATCGGAAATTCGCTTCGAGGATCCAATTTTTTCACAGTGGGAGAAATCACTATGAGCTTTCCCTCTTTCATTGTGTCGTTTCTGCCGGCTTGCGGATGCGCTTTTTCTTCATGCCGTCCGCGCGCTCTTTAACCCAGAATCCCCAGATCTCCTTGACGTTGCCTTTTTTGTCGATCACCTTGTAGCGGGCTTTTAGTCCCTTGGTGGGGGGTTCCAGGAGCGTGTAGCCGATCTTTTTAAAGGCTCTCTCGACCACTTTGGGTGGCGTCTTCCTTTTCCATTTTGTCCTGCACAGCCCGCACCATCTTCCCTGCAGGATGGAGGAGGCGGTTACGTCCATGATGTGTCCCTTCCCGCAGTCTATTCGCACCTTCTTGTTGGTGCCGTCGTATTCTTCTCTCGTCGTTATGAGGGTGCCTCCCCTGTTTGCCACCATCTTTTGGAGCTTGCGCCACGAGGCGTTCTTCCTCTTTTGCGCCTTGATCACCTTGGCGCACTCGGGGCACCAGGTTTTGCAGGCGAGGAGGTTGGAGATCCTGGTCTTCCAGGTGTGGCCCTCTTTGCAGCGTAGGGTTGCGAAGGTGTCGCCCGGCTGGTATGGGACGACCAGTTCTCCCCCTCGGCTCGCGACGTATTTCAGGAGTATGTTTTCGTGTTTCTTGTACCATTTTGGCGTTCTCATGTCTTATCTCCTGTCGGCCTGTTGGGATTGATGATCATTGCCCTGTACTTTCGCTTGATGCTTTCTTCCCAGTCTGGAATGGGCTTATCCACTATTTTCAGCTTTTTTGCCTCTTCGACGCACCTTGTCCGTTTCAGTTCCATGATCAGGGCTGTGATGCCGTACAGCTCCTCGAGGGAGTAGTACAGTTTTCTCCTGTTGGCTTCTATGCTGTCGAAAGCACCGGCTTTTATTAGGGTTTCCACGTATTCCCTGGGTATCCGCGTCCGCATGATGAAATCCGCGAGCGAGACGAATTTCCCGAACCTGTTGCGGTTGCTGATTATCGCGTGGACCGCGGCCATGGGAATACCCCTGACGCAGGATAGCCCGATGATTATCTCGTTTCCCCTGACCATGCTGAAGGACTCGCTTCTGTTTATGTCTAGTATTCCTCTAGCCGCCATCTCTTGCTCGGCTCCTTCTCTGCCGCTCGCTTTACCCGTCATGTGTTGACCTGTTGATATAATATATAAACAAAAAGTGAATGTCAATTATTTTTTTTTGTTCTTGACAGGCTAGTGTGGTATATGTAAAACAGTAAAGTAAATAAGGAATAGAGGTGTGCGTATGGAGTCTATGGGTAAGGTTCTTGTCGGTGAGCTTGAGGTGTTGAGGAAAGACCTTCTTTTTCTTCGGGAAAAGTCCGTCGTCATGGCGGAGCATGAGGTGCGGGAGATTCTTACTGGCATCTGGGCGAGGTATCTCGACGTGATGGACAGGTACGAGAGTCCCGATGTTCGGGATGAATTGTCCTTTTGGCTAGGCATGACCAACCTGTTGATCGAGTACAATATGTCGGCGTAACGGGTTATTTGCACGGCCTCCCATATATACATGTGAGGAGGAAGTTGTGTGTGAATTGAGGTGGGCAAGGAAATATCTCGTGGTTGTCTTGGTCCTGATCTGTCTGTCTGCCCGTGGGGTATGGGCTGCCGACTGGTCGTGCTTCGTGGAGGCCGGCAGGCAATACGGGGTATCTCCCCTGCTGCTCTACGCGATTGCGGTGCATGAGAGCGGCATGAACCCGGGTGCCGTTAACGTGAATAGGAACGGCACCTATGATTATGGGCTGATGCAGGTGAACACGTCCTGGTATCGTGAGCTGGGGCATGAGCGGTGGATGTGCCTGGGTGATCCCTGCTACAACGTGTATGTGGCGGCCTGGATTTTGTCCCGGTGCGTTGCCAGGCATGGATACAACTGGAATGCTGTCGGTTGCTATCATTCGAGCAACCCCAAGTATGCCCAGAGGTATGTGAAGTCGATCCAGGGCATCGTGCGGAAGCTGATGAGGCATCACGGCAGGATAGGAGGGTGAAGGTGCCTAAGATATTCTCTTTGAGGGATTTGCGTATGCAGATAGACCGTATTTCGATGAACTACGGTCTCGACTACGATACGGTCTCCCGTCTCCTGGAGATCAGCATATCTGATGCTCTCACGTACATATTTGGGTACGAGGTTGACGCGGGGATAGACGATGAGAGCGAAACGCTGTCCGTGGTGGGGTACTTGCGGGACGACATTGGGGCCATATGGGAGATAAGGGAGATCCCCGAGGCGGCCATCACGCCCAATGCCTTTCCCCTGATCTTGAGCAATTTCAGGAAGGCGCTGGTCGCGGCGGCGGAGAGGACGGCGGCGGCTCGCCTTTATTCTTCCCTTGTGAAGGATGTCTGCTTGGGACAGGTTGTTTCCATGCCATCCCCCCAGTACGGGGTGAGGGTTAAGCTGTTGAGGCCCATGACGAACGAGTATGAAGAGGGCATCCTGGGGGTGGCGGACTGGCGCAACATACCTCCCCACGAGCGGGCGCACACGCATCTGGGCGACAGGAAGTACTGGTACATCAGCAGCGTCTATACGGTTATGAATCACGAGAACGTGAGGGAGGCCCGCATCAAGTTGTCTCGCACGTCTATCAATCTCCCGGAGAAGCTGATGAGGCACTATCTCCGCCTTGCGGGCGAGGATGGGAACTTGGCCCTGAAGTGCGAGAAGCGGATCCTGGGTGCCAAGAGCGTGATCGTGACGGAGAGGAGGATCCCCCTGGAGGTGATCAAGGCGGTATCCAACGAGCTCAAGGAGTTTATTGAAATCAAGATAATCAAGCGGTTGTAGGCATGTTTGGCAATATTTTCAGGAAGGGTAAGGGCATGTATGACCCCGACAAGGATACCCTGCTGGGGTATGGCTATCGCATTGACCCTGCTCGTCCTCACATCGTGACTGCGAAGCCGATACCCATCGTCTTGCCGGACGAGTACAGGAGGGGGCATTTTTGGTGTGCCGGCACCACCCGTTCCGGGAAGACCCGTATCCTTGAGAACATGAGTGAGCAGGACATCCGCAAGGGGTATAGTGTTGTCATCATAGACCCGAAGGGGGACGTGGACCTTCTTGGGAAGGTGGTTCAGACGGCAAGGGAGGTGGGGCGGCTGGAGCAGATGTACCTGATCACCCCGATTTTCCCCGAGTGTTCCACGACGATCAATCCCCTCTCGCACTATTACATGACCGAGGAGCTGGTCAGCCACGTTGTTTCCGGGGTGGAGGTGGGAAAAGAGAAATTCTTTTACAACGTTGCTTACGAGATTTCCCTGGTCATCATTCAATCTCTCATCATGACGAAGGAGTTGAGGGAGAAGGATAAGAGGCGTGGCTTCACCCTGAATGATATTAAGAATTACACGTCCCGGGAGGAGTTGATCAAGTTGCGGGGCGACGTGACCCGGCTGCTGAACCAGAATAGCATGGCCGCCCAGCTCATCAAGGACATGCAGAAGATCATAGATTCTCCCCAGGACTACTATGCGAAAATATCCTCGTCTCTGCGCGTCGCTCTGATGGAGCTCACTTCTGGGAATATAGGGCGCATTGTAGGGATTGCCTCGGGAAACAAGTTCCTCGAGGACCTTGAGCAAGGGAAGCCCATAATTCTCGTTGCCCACCTGGGGAGTCTGATAACGGCCCGCGCGGCCCACACCCTGGGCAAGGTTCTCTTGTCCGTCATTAAGAGTTTTGTCGGGCGCGTGTTTTCCAGTGGTCGGACGGTGAATCCCCCTCTCTGCATATACATAGACGAAGCCCAAAACGTGATGTTTCACGGGTTTGACGACCTCCTGGCGAAGGCTGGCGGAGCCAACGTGTGGGTACACGGGTTTGTACAGACCAACAGCCAGCTTTATGCCGTTCTGGGGGAGGACCTGGCGAATGTCATCTTGGACAACACCAATAACAAGCTGTACCTGCGCGTGCCTGACGCGGAGACTGCCGAGTACGTGTCGAGGCATTTTGGGGAGGGGGTTGCCGTTTACGGGGCGTATTCGCCCGACGGGGCCATAACTTTGCGCGAGGATGATGGTGTGCGTCTAATAAAGCCCCACGAGGTGTTGAACCTGGCTCCCAGGCAGTTCTTCTATGCCAGTTACGGCGGGTTGTTCAGGGGGTACACGCAGGACGTTTCCCCCTTGAGGGTGAGGATCGAGTATCCGAGGATTGAGGCGAGGGTGCTATGAGCGTGCTGCACGTGTTGATAGCCGGCATCGTGGTCACCTTGCTGGGGATTGTCTTGATTTTGGCTTACGCGGCCCATCGGAAGTCGCGTTACCGTGGGCGGTACGAGGGTGGCGTGGAGGTAATAAACCTGCGGGATCTGGCGAGGGCCTACTGGTACGACGAGGACTTGATGAAGGACACTTACGAGTCGCAGCAGGAGGTGGGTGAAGGTGGAAAAGTGCAGGAGCCTGCCGACCTCGCGGTGAGTTTCAAGCACGCGGAGATAGAGCAGTTTTGGCGGAGAAGCGTGTTGACCAGGAAGGTGGGGTTTTTGGGGAATCCTGCCCGCCTGAAGGTGATTACGTCCCTGCTCAGTCTCATCGACCAGTATGGGGACTGTCCTTCGATAGTGGACGTGAGGATGGTTCCCGCGAAAGTCATTGAGCCGGACAGCGCGTTGCTGAAGCGGAACACGGCGGAGGGGAAGACCATGTACGAGGTATTGAAGCAGGTTCCCCTGTGGAGGCACCTGGTCGATGCCGCCGAGGCGATGGAGGAGATCGTGGAGGATTCGCCTCAGGCCCCGATAACGATCATTGAGGCGCTGGCCCATGATCTCGGGAAGATGGACGTTTTGAGGTCCAAGGGGTTGTATGCGACGGGGGATCACCCTACCCTGTCTGTCGCAGTGCTTGTCACGATGGTCGAGGGTTTTGGGGACCTGCCGGAGAGGGACCAGGAGGATATAAAGATCTCCGTTCAGAATCACCATCGGGACATTAAGAGGGAGAACGTGGAGAAGTACCTGGGGGACCCGCTGCATCTCGAGTGGTTGCGTAAGGCGGACATGATGGCAAGGCAAAGGGAGTTGAAGGAGCTTGCGAGTTTGCAGGTGGTGGAACCTGCTCCCGTTCCCGGCGGAGAGGCGGAAGCTGTGGAGAAAAGCGAAAGCGGCAAGGAGGAAGCCGGTGTTTACAGCGAAGACGGCTTGAGGGTTGTGGACGGTGTTGACCTGTCATGGTTTGACGTTGAGGAGTTCGCTGTGATGCTCGCTAAACAGGTGAACATGGCAAAGGGTAAAAAGTTCAAGGCGTTTAGTATGCCCGACGGGACGGTTTATGTATGGTCCGAGTATTTCAAGGAACTCCTGGCACAGTATGCATCTGGCAAGGGTGTCTCGTATGCCTGGGCTTCTTTTATGAATCCTTCCGAGGAGAGGAGGATACGTGAAGCGGTGCTGAAGCATTTGCTTGTCAGCGGTTACCTGCATCTCGGTATGGCGCAGGAGGGATTTTACAGCGGCAAGTACCAGGTAACGTACAAGGATGGGGTGAGCGCGGAGATCTATGCCATACCGTTTCTCGCGGAACGGTTTGGTGGCACGGGGTACTTGGAGGAGAGGAAGGCCGGTGTCCAGCGTCTTGCCGACATCGTGTCCGTTAAAAAGGTGTTCTGAGGAGGGCGTGTATGAACGGGGAGTATTTCGTAAACCATCTTGTGGACGTACTTAATGTCTTGCAGGTGATGGCGTCGAATGCCGACCTCCTGCAGAAAATGAACCCCATGCGGCATTTTGGGGAGGAGCAGTACCTGGGTTTTTGGTACACGCTGTTTGCCACCGTGCTGAAGGGATTTTGGGGGCGGGTGATAGCAATAGTGTGTACCATCATGAGCCTGTACTGGGGAGTGAGGCGGCAGCGGTTTTTTGTGGCGCTCACGTTTCTTGCCGTTGCCATTTTTGTCATGTACGGCGGTGGCCTGCTCAAGTTTTTGGGGCTTTTGTATTGACGGTGGGAGGTTGATGGTATGCCTGGTGGTGGAAGAGGATCGATGATTGTGACCGGGGAAGCCCCGGGGAAGCCTACTGGTTTCATTGATGCCGTTTCCCAGATAGAGTCTTACGCTACGCTGGAGGAGAAGGGCGGCGAGATACCTGAAGGCTTATTTACCACGAAACTGAAGATCGAGTTTTTCGAGGTGGGGGTTATCTCCACCTTGCAGACGGCGTTGGTGACCATTTTGTTGGTTCCCTTGGCCATTGGCGTTATCGAAAAGCATTTCCCCTTGTTTGGAGGTGAGGGATCGTGGGGAATCGTAGACTCGATTCTCGTTCTTTTCGTGTCGTGTTCGTTCACCATTGGGTACGCCGTGTTTCTCGCGCGGCTTGGCATGTTCTACGTGTACCCGTACAGTAAGAAGATGATCAATGCGTTTTTGTCCGGCGTGTGGATGGGGGCGTTTTTCAAGGTCATCATCGCCCTTGTTTTGTATCACACGCTGGCGTTTGCCGTGTGCAAGCCTGAGTCTGCCTTGAGGATCGTCTTGAAGTTTCACAAGTGGATCTCCTACGAGACGGAAAAGGCTCTTTTTGAGCTGATCGTCGGCATGGGTGAGGTATTCATTATTTCTGCGTGGTTTATCGTCGGTACGACGGTAGTGTTTTTGGCGGTGCCCTTCGTGAGCATTTTGATCACGAAGTACCGTCACCGTAAGTATATGTTGCAGCGTGAGAAGATACTTGGGCCTCATTTTGGTAGTGAGGCTGAAAAAAACCGGGAAAAAACATTAGGAGGTGTCTGATGAACAAAGAGGAATATCAGAAGATGATGCAGCGGAGGAAGGAAAGGAGGATGGCCCTGGCTGCGGAGAGTAACACGAGGGTACGCCGCGTGGACAGTATCGACACAATGGTTATCCTGGACATTCAGCCGGCGGCGGACAGGTGTTTCTCGATGATTCGTCGTTACCAGGGAGTGTTGCCGAAGTATTCCATTGAGAAGACGGCCCCGCTGATCGATGAGTGGTACAGGATAGTCATGGACCTTCACCGGTGGACGGAGAAGGCGTGTGAGCTGACGGGTGTGAAGTATCATGTGCCCCGGATTATTAAGAGAATGCTTGCCGCCCAGAAGGGGGGTGGCGGCAATGGTGACGGGGTGCAGGAGTCCGGCACCGCGGAAGGTAATGAAGGCAAGGAAAAAGAGTCGTGAAAACGGGGGCATGGAAGCGTGGCAAGTGAAGGGCAGATTTGCATCCCGGTCGGCGATCTGCAACGGCCTGATAATACGTGGGAATAAGTAGCCGGTTGCAAGGGCCGGCGGAGTGGGTTAATGAGGTATATAATGGGAGAGGTGGAATATATGCGTGACCTTGCGACTGGCGATATGACCTTATATGACATACGCTCTATGATTATGAGCGTGATGAATGACGGCGGGAAGACCGACCAGGAGAAGCGGTGGGAGCTGGATCGGATAATCGTCCTGTTTCACGACGTGGTGGGTAGGATTCAGGACGTAAAGGCTTACGATGTCAACCGTGAAATCAACTACTTGTTGGCCCTGATAGACCTCACCATCCAGTACATGAGTGAAGGCAAAAAAAATCCCCTCCCTACGTAAGAGCTGTTCTTACTTCGGGAGGGGATTACCTTTTGCCTTTTTCCATAACGCCCCATCCTGAACGGGATAGGGGATAGGGGGTCTGCCGGGTTTGCCGGAGGCAGCGGGTACGCTGCCTTTTCTCTTTGTATCTTTTTCTCTTTTCCATCTCATACCTCCTATTTTTTTCTTTTTTTGCCCTTTTCGGGCATTGGCGGCCGCCAAATGGCGGCCCGTCCCCCTTTATGGGGGTTAATTCAAGAATATAATCGTCCCGAAAGTATCTTTTTGAAACCACAATTATTGGCTGTTGGCGCTACTGTGCCACCTTTATTTTTCGCAGTTCGGTGGCTTTTGCTTTCGGCGCTGTGCTCGGGGCGGATGAGGCGATCACCACCTCGTCCTTCTCGTATTCCAGCGACTCCGTGGCCTATGTCACCGCCCTGTTCCATGCGTCGCACAGGTCTTGCGCGATTCTCTGAAAAACTTCCTCGAAATCTGAGTAGTTCGGTATACCCGGACGCCAGGGCAGGGAGGCTTCGCATTCAAGCCGCTTATTGCAATGGCGGCAAAAGCACGCCAATCTTGAGAGAAATAATATCATAAAACAAAGCAAAAGTCAAGAGATAGGCGCAGGGTAAAAAAAGGGGGGGAGAGCATTTCTCCCCCCCTTTTAACTTGGCTCTTCCGCGGGCAGCCAATGCACCTCCCGCGGTGCTTGCTTGCCGTAGGAGTCCCTCCATCCGCGACGAGCTAGAGCCATCACTCGCCGGAGGCTCCCTGTGCCGGCAGGTAGGACACGGCTTCGCCCAGGGTGATACGACACGCCCCTGCCGGTTACCCCGTCCAGCGTGTCGTTAAGGAAGGTTACTAAGTCTACCCTCCTATTTTTAATTTGCGCACCCTTTGCTGTGCGCTTTCTTCGCCCTTCTTCATCACGCTGTGAAGGGCATAGTTGTCTCTAGAGATCGAGTACTCGTCGACCTCGGGAGACATTTGCGCCTCTTTCACTCGGCGCTCCAGTTCCCGAACACATGGCTCAAGCCACGTGTCCACACAGAACTGGATGTAATCCGAGTAGTCCGGTACACCCGGACGCCACTCGGGATAGAACCGCCACGAGAACGGTTCACTGAATATGTCCTCTATCTCCTCAGGACATATTTCTACTAATTCAGCCGCGCTCCCGCAATGGCAGCGGAGAATTCCGCGAGACTTCTTCTTGCGGGTGCTCGACTCTTTGTAAAAGGGTAATCCATCCTGATAGGGGATTACCCCTTTTATTGCCAAGGTGCGCTGATACTTCTCGCACCTTTGGCATTCTTCACTCGCCCTCGTTACGAGGGGAGTGAAATTGTACGAGGGATCCACGTTAAGTGGATTCTCCCTCGTGTCCACCATCACCCTGAGGGTGATGGGAGGACGCCAGAGTCCCCGTGGCTTCTTCCCCACGGAGACTTCCCAAAAAAAGTTATATATATAACTCACCTCCTAGAATATTTAGCCAGCGTTTAGCTGGCTATTAGATCCCCCTTACGGGGGTTATACTCCCTTATATTATCGTCCAAAATACCGGGATGTTCAACCCCTTTTTTTTATTGGTCGTCCTCTGAAAATTTTCAGTGTAAACTGACCCACCTGGTAGTAGAGATACTCCCATCACAGATATGGGAGGGAAAGGAAGGTGATAAGCATGGAAGACTGGGTAACGATCAGGAACATCAGTGTACTGACCCCCTTAAGTCAAGACATTTTTTATACCCTAAAGTTGTAGAGGTCATGCGGCTTCTGTTTGTCCTGTGGTTTCTGTTTTTACTGCTCCTGCATGATATTTTGCCTCAAATTCTTCAGGACTCAGGTAACCCAACTCGGAGTGGGGGTAGAGCTTGTTATAGTCTATCTCGATTGGGTGGCCTACCGTCGAGATGATTTCTTCAAAGCCCTGAAATTCATGGAGCCAGATGACCTCTTCCTTGATCGTTCTCATCATCCTCTCCGTGTCGGCATTCCCCTTGGGGTTGTCATAGCTGGTAAATACCTGCTCAATGCCCAGGGTTTTCATGTCCCTCATGAAAGAGACAGACGTGGGCTGGGAGCCGTTGTCACTTACGAGCTTAAGCCCTTTGCCCCTGACCCCTTCCGGGAATTCCTTCTGGACGGCATCGTCCACTGCCTTGAGCCATTCTGCGGTCTTGCACCTCAGGGAAATGTTCCAGCCAACAATCTTCTTCGTGTACCAGTCCAGCACTATGACCAGGTACAGCCAGCCCAGGGAAGGGACCATGAACTTGGTCATGTCGATGCCCCAGTACTGCCCCGGCCTCTGGGCCCTGGGCTTACTCCCCCGGCTTATTCTCCTGGCCTTGTGAACCGTCTGCGTGGCCATAAGACCATTAAAGCGGGTGTTAAACGAGGTCGTGCAGAAGCACGGCTTCACCCTCAACCGCGCCAAGACCCGCGTCCAGAGGGCCAAGGGAGGGCGCAGGGAGATATGCGGCGTGGTAGCAAGCAAAAAAACCTAAAGTTTTTTATCTTACTGCCGATAGAACGAATAGAACGGGGGAGAAAGGAGGTGAAGAAAGATCCCCCGGAAACATTCAGGGCTAAAGGATAGCCCTGGCAAAAAAAACTACAAGGAGGTATCAAAAAATGGCTTTCAGGATTCAGAACAACATTGCGGCGCTCAACGCGCAGAGGAACCTCGGGGTATCCGAGGCAGGTATGAACAAGTCTTTGCAGCGGCTGTCTTCCGGCTACCGGATCAACTCGGCGGCGGACGACGCGGCGGGGCTCTCCATCTCCACGAGATTCCGGGCCAACATCGCTTCCGTAAAGGTGGCCCAGAGGAACATCT
>Ga0209204_1002107_pt1 | contig 16985 bp, 11 predicted proteins | sample AD_JPNMR2_MetaG_FD_184425 | JGI IMG/M metagenome (GOLD analysis project Ga0209204, IMG submission 184425) | Active sludge microbial communities of municipal wastewater-treating anaerobic digesters from Japan - AD_JPNMR2_MetaG (SPAdes) (version 2) | ecosystem: Engineered > Bioreactor > Anaerobic...
CAGTTCGAGATACTATATTGATGCTGTCACAGGGGAGAGAATTAAACCGGGATCAAGCATATACCTGACTTACAATGAAGCGATGAAGAAAGGGGCAGCTTTTTCCGATGCTTGGGCAGGTGCTGGAGATGTGGCTCTTACACCTGAGGAAATGGCGGCAGTGGAAGAAGTTTCAGGACTCTTGACTCAGAAAGAGGCGGAAAAGATAGCCAGGGAATTTAAGGTATTGGGACTTGACGATACATTCACCGTTGAGAGTGCAAGTCTTTTCAAAGACTGGACAGTTAAAACCAATTACAATTGGAATTTTTACTTTTTAAAAGACATAGACGAAAGCGGCAAGAACTACTGCGGTATAAATGTTACCATGAATGCGAAAACCGGTGAAATACTAAGCTTTCATATTAACCGGGACAGAGAAGAAGACAAGGCGAAGTTTGACAAGGAAGCTTCAAAGAAAGCTGTTGAAGAATTTATAAAGGAGATTCAACCGGAAAAATTTAAAGAGACTGAATATAATAAACCCGCTGATGAGGAGATAGCATATCCTGAGAACGAACAGCCTACATATTATGAATTTAGCTACATTAGAATGGTCGATGGAGTTCCTTTCCCGGATAACGGCATTAGAGTGGGATTTGATGCCGTAACGGGTAAAATTCAAAGTTACAGTTTGGAATGGTACGATGTAGAATTTCCTTCGGTAAAAAATGCTGTTGAACTTGAAAAGATCTATGAAATATTATTTAAGGAAATAGGTTTGGAACTTCAGTATATTATTGTTAATGAAAATGATGTTGTATATCTCGAAAAATCAGCTGAGAGCGCGGATAAGAAAACGGAAGCAAAGCTTGTATATGCTCTTAATGACGATAAACCGGTAAGATTTGATGCAAATACGGGAGCCATTTTAGACAATGACGGAAAACCCTACAAGGAAAAGAAAGCTTTGGAATATACCGATATTTCAGACCACTATGCCAAAAAGCAGATTGAATTGTTGGCGGAGATTGGTGTTGGATTGGAAGGCCCTGAGTTAAAGCCCGATGAGAAAATAAAGCAAAAGGATTTCCTGCTTCTTATTTCCCAAGTTCTAAACGGATATCAGTACTATGGAAAGAGTGCCTTAAGCAGCGACGAGGAAACCGAAAACCTCTATAAATCGCTTATAAGGCAGGGAATTGTAAAAGAGGGCGAAAAGAATCCGGAAGCTTATTTGACAAGAGAAGAAAGCGTGAAGTTTGTTATAAGGGCATTAGGTTATGATAAAGTGGCAGATATTAGTGGCATTTTCAACTGTACCTTCAAGGATAAGGATGAAATTAATCCGGAATTAATCGGGTATGTGGTTATAGCAAAGGGACTTAAGATTGTGAACGGTTACGGAGAATACTTCGGACCGAAAGATGAATTAAAAAGAGCGGACGCTTTGATAATAATTTATAACTACCTTCAAATTTAGCATTTTTGACATACATTTTGGGGGAGGCTTTTAAGTCTCTCCTCTTTTTTTGAGCTAAAGCCGTACACCCTCTTGTTGATGTTATGAATATTGAAGTATGCGAATTCATACATTCATTACAGGGGGATAGGGAGATGAAAAGGTTTTATTTGGGCACTATTGTCATTATCACTTTTATACTAATACTTGGGGGCATAATTTATAGCAAAAGATTTGATAATACACTTCTTTTTGGCGCATCAAGCATATTTTTAGAGGAAGATACTCAAAGAAGCAAATATGAGGAAAAGAAACGCGTACTTTTAAAATTTATAGAGACTCATCTGATGGATCCTGAAGGTGGAATTATAACCAACACCCACCCAGAAAGAGGAGATACAAATACTTTGTCGGAGTCGATAGGCATACTTATGGAGTATGCATTAATTGACAGCAACAAGGGCTTGCTTGACAAGGAGTATCGGTATCTTGTCAAAAACCTTTTAACAGAAGACTTTTTTATAAAGAATAGTCTCGAAAAGTAACTGGAAAACCTGCTGAATGTTAATTAATGGGATAAAGTAACATTGAGAGACTGACAAAAGTAAATGCATATTGACGAAATGAACCTTGATAAACGAATATGCTGTATAACTTTCTGAAAATGGGCATAGCAAAGCAAAGCCTATGAGAAGGCCATTGGTTCATCACAATAAAGACTCGGTAGCTATCAGGCTGCTTTGCCAGAAAGTTCTTCAAGCAAAGGAATTATACTAAAGCCTGTATGCTTGACCCAAGCGTCCAAGTGGACATTCACTGCAGCAAAAGTAGCCAATGCAAACCGCTGCCTGGAGCTTCTGGCCTTGTACTCTTCAATGTCGTAATCTTCAAAGAGCCTTTTGTGGCTTCTTTCGACAGAGGTGCGTGTTTTAAATTTTTCATTAAAAGCTTCAGAGCCGCGGGGTACGGGAGTAATCAGCCGGAAATCGTCTTTGGGCTTTAAATAGACAGTCCTTCCATAAGGTGAATCGGTACATTGACAAGGTTTTTCAATGTCATGGCAGTCGAAATAGCACCTGTACTTGATACCTTTGGGGTAGGAGTAGCCGCAGTCTTCGTAAGGGATACCGCCTTTGCAGATAGGCCTGCCTTGATCATCAAGGCAGATAATTCCCGGAGGCAGCTTGGTAAGAGTTTGTTTGGTTTTTGCATCAAGGGGGATGAATGGGATGATGTTCCAATGATACATGAGTTCATAGGTGGGATAGTTGTCCATGGCCCCATCGGCAATAAAATTACGGATGCAAAGGTCAGGATAAAGTTTTCTTACCTCAGACATGGCAAAAACGGCAAGGATGCTGTCATGTCTTGAAGCCTGTGCTTTACGCAGGTAAATGGGAAGGTCATAGGGACTGTCGGAAGCAGTGATGTTAAAGAGGGTATCGCCATAGAACCACTGTTCCCTGTAGCTGTCCCAACCCCATCTTGCATCAGGGTCGGAATAACGTCTGGGGCACTTGCAATCGTAGACACCGTGTTTTTTACAATCACAGACCTTTGTACCGTAATGGGAAGCACCGGAATAGAATGGGGTGCCATCACCGGCGACAGAAAGTTTTTGCACATCGCCCAAGATACCCATTTTGGCGGAAACATCAACGACACAGCGGGCAAGGAATTCCTGGAAGATCTGTTCGGGACGATACTCAGGGAGTGCGTCTCTCATGGCGATTCTGGCAAACTTTTTAACGATGCCGTTGTGCTTGGGTTTCAGTTTCTGGCCGGCCTTGAGTTTCTTACGGGGTTTAGGCTTGAAAGGCCTCAGTTTCTTTTTCCTGGCGACATGGATTTTATGAGAAGCTTTCCATAGACGTTTAATGAAGTCATAGTAGGAACCGACGGAAGGGGCTTTTCCATATTGGAATCCGCAAATAGCACAAAGGAGGGGGTCGTTGGCCACTTTTTTGGCCCAGTTTGTAATGCCGTGGTGTTTTTGGTCGAGCATAAGGATAAGAGAGCGAATAATACCCAGCTGGTTCTTGGCGGGACAGCCGGTATTAGAATAAAGGGGTTTAATGATAGGGAGCAGGGGATCCAAATTGAGAAGGTATAGCTTGGATATGGATTTTTCCATATCCGTGACCCTGCCCCTATCGGTCTCCCAAAAAAGCAGGAGATGAAGCTTCAGGTTTTCCTGATAAGAAGTGTGAGACTCAAAGTTACGCAGCATAAATAAAACCTCCACAATCAAAGTAATGGTAAATATTACCACCCACTTCGATTTTGGGGGCGCTGTGAAAAAGTCAAGGTAGATTGGTGCCATATATGGCTAAAATTAGGATAATTTTATTGGAAAATTTTAAGGAAAATATTGGTGGATTTTAGGGGTGAGCTAAATTAGCTTGCTCCTGAAATAGAGACCTCGAAAGCAATACGAGTTTTCGAGAGCATTATTATCTGTGTAGAGAGGAATATAACCATGAGGGAGAGCAACTTTCAGTTAATTGGAAAACCCCAGGTTACAAGTATACGATTTGATGTTAATAAAGACTATATTTTTGATAAAGAAGTAACACTTGAGATCAATAGCAATATTCGCGTACTTCGGAACAGCAGGGAGCAAAAAAAAGAAGCCATAGTTATTTTAAGTATTGGCATATTCTCTTCAAAAGAACTGCCTGATGTACCGTTTAAACTGGATATCGAAATACAGGGCTGTTTTGCCTGGGATGGGGTTCTGGATAACGATACAGCACAACTGGAATCCATGTTGAGGCAAAATGCCCCGGCTGCACTGTTCAGTTACCTGCGACCCATTGTTACACTAATTACTGTTGAGGCGAATATGCCTCCACTTGTTCTGCCGCTTATGAATTTTATTGAAAAAGAGTAAACGGTAAATTCGCTATCCCGTCACCATCCGGCTTTCCAGCCTGATTGCCGGTCTCACCTAAAAATCAAATAACCGTAGTTGTCGGGCCATTTCTTCATTTACTTCAAATAACCGGTTTCGCTGGACAGGATATATCTCGGCTTGTTCCCACATGTCCTTTTTTACGCTTGTGGCTATTCCAATGCCGACTCCTCTTGCAGCAAGCTCGTTTACCAATTCAGCGGCATCAAACAGGTAAACATGCTTTATGCACCATGGCAGCGTCTTGCCTTTTGATGATACTGCCGATCCCTTTCCGCCGGTCATAACCAGGAAATAGTCAGGCAGGCAGTCCGGATTTATATCCAGCAAACCCGTCTTTTTCGTATACCACTTGATGTTGACAGATCTGCCCTGCAAAGAGCCATCAGTGAAATAGCCGTCGATACCTTTATGGCTTGCCGATTCCGCGAGTCTTATGCCAAAAATCCTTGATGCGATGTACTCACCGGTATGGCCTATGATTGCAGGCCGGTTTATAATGACGGATATCAGGCTGTCGATCTGGTTCCTTTGCTTGATTAATGAAGCAAGTTCCTGTAATTCATTCATATTATTCTCCTTTATAGAATGAACTTATCGCCCTATCGGGCGGACTTTTTTAATCCACACATTCATATGTTAAGCATGAACAAATGGGACATTCAAGTACGGGCATTAACCCCCTTGAACATTTTGTCCTTTTCTTAGTCCAACCGAAAGCCACATCTACATTGGCCTCATTCATTGTGTTCTCAAAGTGACAATGAGAACATCGATATTTGTAATATTCTGGTGCACCCCCGAAGGGTACATCCTCCTCTATCTCTTGGTTTAGAATATTTTTCATACTTTCCCTGTCTGATATTTTTCTCTTCGTCATATATTACTCCATATATCGGATGCCATATTTTCCATACTTTCATTTCACTCCCGCAAAAAGGACACTTTAACGGGTCCTTCCCACTACTTTCTTTATATCTTTGTCTATAATTCCTAGATTCAATTACTTCATAAACTCCTTGTACTGCTTTACAAAAGTTCTTAAGACCTTCTTTTATCACTTGACTCCATTTTTCATATGTTTTTGTTGCCTGCAAACCATAATATCTTATACGTTGAAATCCCTTCGGAAGTATATGCTGTACCATACGACCTATAAAGGTCAACACATCCAAACTCTCTTCTTTTCTAGCTTTTGTTTCATGATCATTATACCAATATGTTACTGTTTCACCGTCATATCTGATGATTCTCCTTACACTGATTGGTGGTGATGCCATGTACTTTGCCAAATATTTTGCAAGACCTTTTGCTTTCTCAGGTGCTTCCCCCTTACTTACATTTGCAACAAATCCCTTTGTATATAACTTATACAAATTGTCTACCATTTTATTCATCTCTTTGGTGGGTACTTGTTCTCTTATCATGTTCAATAAATGATACTGCCATTTCGTATGGATAATCTCAAAAGGCAGGTACCCCAATTCCTTCCACTCTTTCCTCTCTTCATTTATTCCTCCACTTGTCAAAAGTATATGCAAGTGGGGATTATAGTGTCCTGATCTTCCATGGGTTTGCAGCACCATTATCATGCCTATTTTCACTTTCCTTTTTACTGCTGTTCCTACTACTTCTTCCACACATCTGTAGCCTGTACGCATTAATTCAGACAATATTTTCCCGTTATGTCTATCCTTATAAAATACTTCTCTTAATTGCTCTGGAATTGTCAGCACCACATGTCGGTACTTCATTCCAGACCTTAGCATCTTACTAACTTGGCTTACTACTTCATCTGTATAAACTTTTGAACACGAAAGACAAAAACAACTTTTACAGGTAAATGGTATACGCCTCATCCCCTGTCCGCATTCCATACATCTATACTCCGTATATCCTCCCTGCTCTGACCCACATAGCAATGTCTTTTTTATAACTTCTTCATAATACGGTTTGTTATACGATGGGTACTTCTTTTTGAAGTCTTCCCAGTTCTCTTCTATTATCTGCTTAAATATATTCTTGTCTTTCTTTTCTTCTTCTGTTATCACTTTTATTCTTAAAAACTATAACCCACCTTTTATACATATATTCCACTTTATTTTATACAAATTTTGCAATCCAATCAACAATTTTATTTCTCTGACATGTATTTTTTACCTACTAAGACCAAAGGCTAAAATGCAAATTCCTATACTATCAAGTTAATACTGCAACTACGCCTACTCCTACGCCTATTGCGAAACCAACTGCTACGTCTTTAGCTGAAGGAGTTTCCAAAGTTTCAAGCACTTCCATTTTAAAATTCTTCATAATACATTCCTCCTTTTCATTTAATAGATTTTTAAATACTGTAATTGTTAAATTACTTTTTAAGTTATTATTTAAATTTGCTTTTCCTGACCGTACAATTTAAAAAGCCTTATCAATCACGATACAACGGAGAAAGCAAATTATTAGCTTTTTAAATAAATTTCAGTAATGTCTTCTCCAAGATATCAATAACCTTATAAAGTTCTTCATCATTTATTATGAATGGTAAAAAGAGTGTAATACCGGTTACATACTTCGGACTGTAACAATACCCAGCAATCAAACCTTTTTTGGCAAGCCGCTCTACCAAGTCAAGCAGTTTACTAAGGGATAAAAGTTCATGTGTAGCACGATTTTCCATTAGATCGATAGCTATCATGAGTCCTCTGCCTCTTATATCAAACACTAGAGGATGATCTCCCAATTTTGATCTTAACTCATTTATGAGCAACTCTCCCTTTACTCTTGTTGATTCTAAAAGATTATCTCTTTTAATTTGATTTATAGTAGCTAGTGCTGATGCACAGGAAGCAGGATTTCCATTCTGTGTTGATAGATGAAAAAGCAGTTCATTCTTTTCTGTGAAAGCATTTAATATTTTTTTGTTAAAGGCAACTGCACCTAGTGGCAGATATCCACTGTTTATTCCTTTTGACATACACACCATATCCGGCTTTATGCCATAATGCTCGTAGGCAAACATTCGTCCTGTTCTTCCAAAGCCGGTGGCCACTTCATCACATATAAGAAGAACGTCATTTTCTTTACAAAGTTTTTCAAGTAAACTTACATATCCGGCAGGTAACGGTATAATTCCCGCAGATCCCAGGATAGGCTCAATAATAAATCCTGCCAACTCGTCTTTCAACAACTCAAACTTACCGACTAACTCACTTTCAAACCTATCATTGCATTCTTTACTGAGATTGGCACTCTTACAGCACCGGCAAAACGGGATTGGGAAAGCGGAAAAACCATCTAGAAGAGGACCATAGCCATCTTTAAATTCACTCTCATATTGGCTGGCAGACATGGACCCATAATACGAACCATGATAAGACGCCTCCAATACCCCTATTTTCCTCTTTTGTTTATTTCCCTTCAGCTGATGGTACTTTCTTGCCAATTTTATCGCAAGTTCATTTGATTCAGATCCCGTACATGTAAAATATATTTTTTCCATATCGTCATGAAGTAGATCTATAATCTCTTCACCCAATTGTTTAACGGTTGAATTTGTGTTATCACACAGATTAACATAGTTAACATTCTGGAGCTGCTCGGTTATACTTTGAATAATGTCTTTGTTTGCATATCCCAAAGATACATTCCACAGGCCGCATTCAGCATCTATATACTTTTTCCCGAATTCGTCGAAAACATATATACCTTCGCCGTGTTCAACTTTTCGAAGCTCAGCTCCGGAATCCATTTTCCTTAAAGGATGACATACATTATATCCCATAAAGTCACCTACTTTTCTAAAACAATGTACTGTGTCTCTATATCAAAAACCAATTTAAAATTAATTTTATTTATGACATTAAATTTAGTTTGGGAAACAATATTATTTATCATTTCTTCCGTTACAATTTTTCTTTTGGTATATCCTAAGTACCTGAAGGTTTCTCCGTTAATTATCCTTTCTGCATACATATTCCCAACAGAAACTCCCGGTATATAATTGTCAAACTCCTGAAATAGTGCAAATTCTTTTCCTTCTTGATTAGGCCTGGATATAAAGCGTACTGATGTTTCCCTTTTCTCATCCGGCCTCTGGTCTATCCTGTAATCAAATACGAATCGACCGCCCTTTGGAAGTCTGTCATATATTTGATTTGCAAGAGCTACAAACCTGTCAATATCTTCTAAGAAAAGGCAAACTGTAGTTGCTGGTATGATGGCTAAATTATATTCATCATCAATCTTCATGTTAAAAACATCCTGATTGTACGATACAACATTTTTACGAGTTTTAGCATTTAGATGGCTTAGCTTATCTTCAAGTATTCGCAGCATACTGCTCGAATTATCTATTCCAATAACCTTAAATCCTTTTTTAGCCAATTCTAAAGTTATTCTTCCGTTTCCACAACCTAACTCAAGGATATTTCCACCTGTTTGAAACGCATTACTTGTATATATTTCTAATTCATTATGTCCACACGAAGATATGTATTCATAGATATCTGCAAAATAATCCTCATAAATATCAAGTCTTCTCATACCTTCAATATCCAGGATGTTAAAGTGTTCGAAAATTCCGTAATAACTCATATGTTCCTCCTTATAAAGCCCTGGTTCTTCAACATAGTAATGGAATTTTCCACTGCTTCCATAGCGTCAGAATCGGTCACCTGGAATTTCTTAACATATTCTTCCGATATACTATGTGGAGTTTCCCCTCTCATACATCCTTCAATTATAAAGGCCAACTCATTTTCAATTTTTAATATGTTATTTCTAACAGCTTCAAACAGCATAGGTGAATTATTTACATAAAATAGATGTATATATCCTTCAACAATGCTATTTTTACTATCGCCCTTCATCGGAAACAAATGTGTTATATAAGAAGTACTAAACTTAAAGTCCTCAGGACTGGTGTCTCTCAATGTTTTTGAGTTAGTTAACAAATATTCCAAAATGCTTTTCTTTATTAAGTACTCAGGTATTTCAGGATTTGATCTCCTTATTTCACAATAAACGTCATTATCCATAAAATCCGGTATCATAATGCACTTCGAACAGCTCTCTTTTATAGGGCACTCATTACAGCCGCGTTCTATCAAATCCTTATCCGACATTTTATAAATATTTCTAATATTCTCCATAGGAGAACTCTTAATATTACCTACACATTTATTACAACCTCCACAGGGTTTAATATCTCCCTCACCGGTCAGAGTAAACCTGGCCAGATTCTTTAAGCTGCAAATTCCTGCTACACTCCATCTGCATTCATCCTGAATTTTTATCCATAAATCCCTTGTATTGAACTTTCCTGTTGTCCTGAAATAATTAATACTATCGATGAATGCTTCAATATCTTTTTCTTCCTCTATTTTTATAAAGTTAATCCCATCTTTGTATATTTCTGCATCCCCACTCCTGTATTTGCTATATCCAACTTTTGCCACCTTAATCGCCTTATCACTATCATCTAATTTTATAAACTCACCTTTGCCGTTTTTAGCAGCCTGATGGTAGTGGGATGCAAAATAATTAACCTGCTCTGCTTTTCTCAAAGTCTCATTGTATAACTCAGAACTTTCATCTGCATTTCTCTGAATGATGGCACTATTAACACTTGTATAATCTTTAAGATATTCCAAATCCTGTTCGGATAACATTTTCTCTGCATATACATGTTTTGTCCCTGCTCCTAATACATTTTGAGGATATAATCCTGTTTCGGAAGCGATAATTCCATTGGTCATACAGCTAAAATAGCCTGCATCATCATTCTTTGTCGATGAATTTATCTGTTTTTCCTCTACAACAATTTCACTGCTGATGCAATTGTTGACTAATACTTTATCATCACTTAAATAAGCTATATTTGAGCACTCTTTCAAGTCATCGGTAGTAAGAAGGCTAATTAGACTTTCTTCTATTTTATTTACTACGCAAACATCTACCTGGCAGTTAACAAGTGCTTTCTCATATATACTTGCAACCCAATCACCAAACCATATTATTCTGGTTTGATCATCCAGTTTTTTCAGCTCTTTTGTTATTACTTCGCAAAGCCTGATATTGTGAGCATCTACATGCATTGCTATATTTTCATATCCCTCAGAGATTATCTCATCTGCAAAATCAGGCAAATTGCCAATAACAGCTTCTTCATATTCCATGTTTCTAATTTTTTGAGCTTTAAGGCTGCTTTGTATGTTTTTAATATTTTCTGATGTTTTAGCTGCATACAGCCCGTTCTCATATTGCATATTTAGAAATAATACTTCCGACCCCATGTATATCAACCTCACTTTAATTTAATTTTCTTTAGCTCAACTTACTTGCCGTTCGTATCACCCATATTCAGTTTACTACATAACAATGTGTCAAATATAAATAGGTAGCATATTGTGGCTTCAATGTAGTAAATGTACTTACAACTCAAATTAGTTGTAGCCAATGTAAATTTTATTGTAACGAACGCTTATACTTTTAACTTGTTGGCTCTAAATTTTTCATAAAAAACAGCCTTCCACGATAATTTTAAATATCATAGAAGGCTGTTTTTTTGAGACTTTATGTACTTTTCAAACAGTCAACTCTTTATATAAGATCATCCACATTATGCTTGTCAACCACATCAGTTCTTGTCCAAATCACGTCACTTTCAGGTTTTTTATTAGCTACGAGATAATTATAGATATAAATGATAGGATCATGTCCCTGACCGAATGCGTCTTGCCCGATGGCTGCATATATTATGTCTTCTTTAATATATTTGAAAACCTCTTTGTTATAATCGAAGCATATAAGCCGTGTCTTTCCAACCAGATTAAGTTCCTTTATAGCTTGTGCAGCACCGGTTATTCCGCCTCCGGTGGTAAAAATTCCATCTATGTTTTTGTTTTGTATTAAAAAGTCTTTGACTTTATTATATACCACATCATAATTATCGGAGGCTTCTATTTCAGCAACTACTTTAATCTTGGATTTATTTTTTAAACGTTCCTTTATTTTTTCTACTCGTATCTTATGCACAGATACAGAAAGAGCTCCTCGGAAAATAGCTACATTTCCCTTTCCATTAAGTGCTTTGATCATAAAGTCAGCCGCTATAATTCCTGCTTCATTGATATTTGGTCCAAAGTAAGCAGTTCTTTTCGACGGTACTTCCAAATCGCAGTTAAAAATCATAACAGGAATATTCTTCCTCGACGCCTTATCTATCAGAGGAACAAGATCTTCAGAAAAACCGGGAACTGCGATTCCGTCACAACCACTTTCCAGATAATCTGCAAAGGCTTTTACTATCTTTTCCGGCGAGTTTTCAGTAAAACCGGTATATTCGATGACTGCATTTTTTTCAGCCAGTTCTTTTCTCGCATACTTTACACCTTGCTTTACTCCTACCCAGAACTCATGATCCAATGGGCTGATAAAAGCTATTTTAAGCGTTCTTTTACTGACTTCTTCCACTGGAGTAACAGCAGATTTAAACCTCTTAACCAGCCTTTCATATTCTTCAATGACGTAATATTTTCACTTATTAATTCCGTACCTGCAAGTTCCTCCTCAGTAACTGCAGCAACTTCCCGGGTCTCTGACGAAATCTTGTTGGAAGAATTGAAAAGCTCTTCACCCCTCTCCTTGACTTCATGGGTACTGGTGGATATAACACTTGCTTCAGAATAAACTTTTTTTGTATCGGAGCTTAATATATCGGCATTATTTTTTATTGTATCAAAAGATTCCTTAATGCCGGAAAACAGCTCCTTGCTAATATCATAATTTTCGATACAGCTTACAATACTTGTCTTTACGTTATTGCTGCTGGATGATACATTATTTAAAAGAGTATTGATTTTTGCAATACTTTTCCTGGTTTCTTCAGACAGTTTATTCATTTGATCTGCCACAACGGAAAATCCCTTACCGGCGGCTCCCGATCTTGCAGATTCGATTGATGCGTTAAATGCAAGCATTTTCAACTGATCGGTTATGTTCATTATCAATGAACCCAACTGGTATATTTCTTTTAATTCTAAATTTAAATGTTCAATAAAATTTGATGTGGAACTGAGATTATCCGTTATAACATTCATTTGCTTATAATATTCTTCGAGGTTTTTATTTCCGACATTAGTAGAATCCACAACAGAATCAACAAAATTCTCAATACTGGCTATACTTGCTTCAATAGAATGTACCCTTTCATCTACATTGCAGATACTTTCCAATGTATCCTTTACAGTTTCTAACTGTTCATGAGCCTTCGCCGCTACATTACCCATACTTGAAGCAATTTGCTCATTTCCTTTATAACTGGAATCAATGCTTTTTGATACCTCATCAATGGCATCGGAAATAGTTACGATATTGGTTTTTGTCAGTTCTATAAAACTCAATAAATTGGCTTTCATATCATTAAATGCTATACACAGTGCTTCAAGACCTTTTGCCTTACTCACCAAAATATCATTAGTGTTAAGATGTCCCTTAGATAACAAATGTGCATGATAATTTATCAGGTCAATCCCTTTAAAAAATTTTATCAAAAGAAACTGTAACAATCCCCCTGTCGCTAAAGCCACCAGTCCACAAACTATTTGAGTTCTTTTGTATATTTCACTGTTGGCTATCCAAAGGCCGGATGTTGATAAAAACAATATTGTCACAATTAGAACCAAAGACAAAGAAATAATTATTGACCTGGTGGGATTTTTAGTCTTGACCTTTAAAATTTTTGACTCTGACATAAGGCAATACCCCCATTTTGATTGTTATGCACATTTGTCTCAATATACGGCATCATGCCAATACTATAAAAGTATCGGCATGTTTGCTTTGAAAAGTGAGATATATATTGTGGGAGTACTGCTTCTATTTTTTACCATACAATGAATCCAACAAACCCTTCTTCGGACCGATTTTCTTTAGAAGTTCTGCTCTCACTCCAAGTATGCTTTCATCTTTTGGGTTTGTCTCCAACAGTCTGTCGGTTACTATGAGAGCCTCGTTATAAAGTCCCTTATCCTTTAAAAGAATGAGCTTGAGATGTAATAAGTTTTCATAATTCCCATCTATTTTAAGTCCGTTATTGCAGGATTCTTCAGCTTCATTTACCCGTCCCAATTTATACAATGCCCATGCTTTATTTTGATGTGCCAATAAATAATTAGGATTTATATCCAATGCCAGATTGCATTGGTCGATACATTTTTGATATTCTCCTATGCAATACAGAGTATGGCTCTTATCAATATAAGCATCTATCATTGACGGATCAAGTTCAATGGCCTTATTAAGACTTATCAGTGACTCGGTATACTCCTTAGCATTATTATGTGCCGATCCTAATGCATAATGATACGGGGCATAGGATGGATTAATATTGATTGCCTTTCTATACTCTTTAATGGCCATTTCATAGTTATTCTGATTTGAGTATACATCTCCCTTAAGTTTGTGAAAACGGTCCGTAATTCTATGACGCAGTGCAATAGCCCTGTCAATTACCTGAAGTGCTTCATTATACTCGTTCATATTAAGTAAGCTTAGTGCCTTGTAATAGTATGCAACTTCATACTTATTATCCATTTCAATTGCTTTGTTCAAGCAATCTACTGCTTCCCGGAAGCTATTCTTGTAAAAGAAGCATACTCCCTTGGTGTAATATGCATCGGTGCTTTTTTCATCCATTGCAATCGCCTGATCACAAAGTCCTATTGCATCATCAAATCTTTCATATATCCGCATTACGTTGGCCTTCTCAATTAAAAGTCTGGAATCTGAAAGACCGTATTCTGCTGCCCTCGAGAAAATGTTTAATGCCTCTTCATATTGGCCAACCCTTGTAAGAAGCTTCATTTTTATAACATATATATCAACCAGATACAGGTAAATATTCAATGCTTCTTCACAAGCTTCAAGGCATTCTTCATAAAGCTCAAGTCCTAACAAAGCTTCCGCTTTATTTTTATATGCATGTGCCATTTTAGGGTCAATGTTTATTGATCTTTGAGCACTTTCAAGAGCCTCTTTATGTCTTTCCAGCTTGTTTAAAGCATAAGCTCTGTTATTATGAGTCAATGCATCATCATTCTTTTTCTCAATTGCCAAGTCGTAAAACTGCAGCGACTCTTCATATCTTTCAAACTCATCGAGTATACATGCTTTATATACTATAAGGTCGTAATCCTTCGGATATATTTCCAATGCCTTGTTCACTGCTGTATACGCCAATTCCTTTTTATCCATAGCCAGCAAAACCTTACAGTACAAAAGATAACTCTTATTGTTCATATCACTGCTTTGCTCAAGCTGGCTGAGTATGCCATAGCTTTCTTCTATTTTGTTGGAAGCCAAATACGCTTCTGCTAACTTTATCTTTAAATCGATATCATCGGATTTTTCTTTAACACAAGCTTCTAACTTTTCAACCTGGAACTGGTACGCACAACCTACAAGCACCCTTACCTCTCTATTATATTGGAGCATATCCCTGAGTTTTTCGAGATATTCTATTGCATCTTCATATTTACCGAGACTGATGGAGCATTTTCCAATGGAGAATAACGCATCAATGAAATCAGGCTTTATTTCAATAGCCCTTTTATAATCCTTATATGCCTCCTCGTAATTTCCAAGTCTAAGCTGAAGATTTGCCCTGTAATAATGGGCATATAAATCATCCGTTTCCCTTATTATAAGCTGGTCAAGCAGTGATTTTGCCTCCTCAAGCTTACCGTTTAAGGATAAATATCTTGACTTTAATATTATAAGATCAGGATGATCCGGGCATATTTCATTTGCCGCTTCAATTGCCTTCATTGCCGAATACAGGTCATAGTCATCTACTCCATGGCATCCCTTATTGTATTCGTTTATAAAATCATCCTGCTTTCCATCTTGGCATTCCAAAAGTTTTCCATATCTGAAATAATCTTTATTTGCTATTTTGTACATAACAAAATCAATAAAATTCTTTGGGAATTGCAAATAAAGCTTTTCCTTCTTGGCAACCCATGAAAAGTAATTGTTAAACAACACCCATACCTCATGAGGCAGACTGTATTTATCCATTAGAAATGCAAGAATTCTTTCACTGATTTCCCTACCGGTGTCTATGTTGTAGCAAATATCACTCTCTAAAAGTTCTTTCCATGTAGAAGAATCAATTCTCTTTGTATAATTGTCATAATTTTCTTCGACCCTTTTCATGAACTCTTCTACGGGAGTCATAGGCTTACTTGATTGGTCATCTTGCTGGCTTGCCTTTTCAAGTGCTTCCTCATAAGCTGCCCTTAAGATCTTAAATCCTTCGGGATCGCTTTCCGGTGAACAAACCCTGAGCTTACTGGAATATGCTCTTTTAATAGCTTTGATATCATTTGTAGGACTTATTTCTAAAACCTTGAAGCAATCCATAATTAAAAGCCTCCTTTTGTATCGATGGAATCAAATATATCAGTAAGCCTCTTTCTGCATTCCTCAATTTTCTTAAGATCCTGTTTATCCAAAACTTCTTCAAACTCCATTAACATCTGGGCTATTTCCTGCCTTTCCCTTCCTATTTTTTCTTCATAAAGCCTTTCACCTCTTGCAATCACAAGCTTGTTCTCATGATTCTCCCTTGGATGAATCTTTAAGTGTGATATACTTTTTATGCTTTCGGCTATCTCTTCTGGAGTCATATGACCCGGTTCCTTTTCTATAATCATATTCTTTTTAAGTCCGGTTGATAAAACAGTTACCTCAACCTCCAATATGCCGTTAATGTCATAGGTAAACCTTACATCAATGGCCTCTTCCCCTGCGGGCTTAGGAGGCACAGGAACATTCAACTCTCCAAGAAAAATATTGTCCTTTGAAAGCCTTGATTCTCCCTGCAGAATATCAACATTTATAATTTTCTGATTGTCATATATCGTATAAAGTCTCTCCACCTTGCTTACAGGAATGGTTGTGTTACGCTCAATAATCGGCAAAAAGTGCCCGGGTTCATGAAATCCCTGGGATTTTCTTATAGTCACGCTTGTTCCTAATGTATATGGACAAACATCTGTGAGAATTACCTCTTTTATTGAAGCATCTTTTCCTTTGAGGGCAGCTTGAACTCCTGCACCCAAAGCCACAACCTCATCGGGGTTAATGTTTGCATAAGCCAGCTTGCCGAAAAGTTTGCTCACAAATGACCTTATGAGAGGAAGCTTCGTCGCACCGCCTACCAACAGTATTGAGTCAATATCGCTTATTTTCAAGGATGCATCGCTTAATGCCCTTTCAATAGGCTCTCTGAGCCTTTGAAAAAGGTGTTTTGTTGCTGCCTCATATTCATCAAGGGAAACTTCCAGTTCAAGCTCTTTATCATTAATAAGACAGGATATTTTTGCTACCTTTTTCTCACTGAATTCACGTTTTGCCACCTCGGCCTGCTTCTTAAGCATTGCATAGTCCTTCTCCTCCAATTGGGAAGCAGTAAGCGAATGGTGTTTTAAAAACATATTAACCAATATTTCCGTAAAGTCTTCGCCTCCGAGGTAATTGTCCCCTGCAACGGCACGAACCTCCATAACATTGTCGAACAACTCCAATATGGATACATCAAATGTTCCTCCACCCAAGTCAAATACAAGA
>Ga0209204_1002119_pt1 | contig 16910 bp, 19 predicted proteins | sample AD_JPNMR2_MetaG_FD_184425 | JGI IMG/M metagenome (GOLD analysis project Ga0209204, IMG submission 184425) | Active sludge microbial communities of municipal wastewater-treating anaerobic digesters from Japan - AD_JPNMR2_MetaG (SPAdes) (version 2) | ecosystem: Engineered > Bioreactor > Anaerobic...
TATTTTGGTGGTCGCGATCGGCAAGGCGAAAATGATTACCGCCGATATGATTCAGGAAGGCGCGGTGGTCATCGACGTCGGCATGAACCGCAGCGAGGGAAAACTGTGCGGCGACGTCGATTTCGAGGGATGCTTGCAGAAGGCGTCCTACATAACCCCGGTTCCCGGCGGCGTCGGACTTATGACCGTAGCCATGCTGATGCAGAACACCCTTACAGCCTATAAGCTGCATATAAACATATAAAATGATCCTCGAAAGAAATATCTTTCGAGGATTTTTTTAAGTATCGAAGCGGAGAGATTTATCGGCGGCGGCATGGCTTTCTTAGATGCAAGCTGCCGAAATTTACATCAAGAAAGAAGGCCGTTTAAACCCGATTGAGTTGCTTGTGGGCAATATCGCTCCCGACTGCGGCGTTCTTCGACCTTACTTGCCGAAACCATCCCGCTTTTACAAGAAGCGTATAACAGAATACAACCCCAAATAAAAAACGTACGCTTTCGCGAATCGCCAAAGGTACGTTTTTTTGAGCAGCAGACTGTATTCAATCTAACTCCCTGCTTCTTACCTTACTTCTTACTTCTTACCTCTTACTTCTTACTTTTTATCTCTTACCTCTTACTTCTTACTTTTTATCTCTTACTTCTTACCTCTTACTTTTTATCTCTTACTTCTTACCTCTTACTTTTTATCTCTTACTTCTTTCCTCTTACTTTTTATCTCTTACCTCTTACTTCTTATCGAAAGCGGCAAAAGAAAAACCCGAAGGCGTTTATCCTTCGGGCTGCGCTTGATTGTTTATCAGTTTTTCTTTAATCATATCAATTGCCTGGTCGCTTAACTGCTCGAAATAATAAAAAACGACAACCTTTCCGTCATAAACCGCCGCTTTTCGATAAGGATACTCTTTTTCCTCATATACGGCGTCCGCGCCCCAAGCCGGGTTGTCGGTGCGTACGAAGTCCCGGTCCGCCTGCAGTTCCCAGCGGAGGTACGCGTCTATCAGGCAGTCGAATTTGCTGGCAAAGACCTCGTAGCGACCCCGCTTGATCTGCAGGTCCGAGAGATGGTTGACCGAATAGTCCTCGTATTCTTCATAAGAAGCAAAAGCGTTTCGATGCCGGATGTAGGTGCTTCCATAATAATTTCCGACCGTACGGCCCATATCGGACATGGTCAGCGGAAGTTTATCCTTATACAGCTTGGCGTAATGATAGTTTTCTTTGACAATCATATAGTCGCTGTACTCGTCCTTGACTACAAAGTAATCCGCGGTATAAACTTCATAGACGAAAACAACCGCCGCGACGACAAGCAGAACAAGCGCTCTGAAGCTGAAGTCGCGCTTGAGAAGGCTTCGAACCAGCAGCCAGGCGAAGCATATAAGCAGAAAGCCGAGCAGAAGAAACTCCGAGTAAAACTTTAGGTCGATGTAGTCCGCATTCGCGCGCGCGTCCGCAACGCAGAAAATCAACGCGCCCAGCATGATGATGTGCGGAATCAGACTTACGAAGTTTTTCGCCTTTGCATACAGCGGTTTTGTCGAAACAGGCAGTTGTTTTTTCTTCCAGCGCCGCCACAGCGCATAATAAACCGTGCCGGCAACCGCTTTTGCCAGGAGCGCCGCGCCCGCGGCCGGAATGAGCGGAAAATAAAGGTTCGCGGTAATTTCTATGTAGTTTTGCCTCGTAATCCACACGGCCAGCCCGGCATAAATCAGGAACAACAAGTATAAGACGCCGAGAAAATGCGGCGCGCGGCTCCATGGATTCTCCAGCTCTCTATCGTAGGTTTTCCCGGCTTCGGACACATACACGGTAATCATGCCGTTTGAGCACACATAATTCCAGCAAAACTGCGTGAACAGGTCTTTCCGTCTGTCTTTCTCCGAACCTTTGCGCCTGCAGCCCAGTACGTCCGCGGCATAATACAGCCGCTGCGGCGCTATGCGCTCATACCTGAGAATCCAGCCCGGGCCGATGCTTTTCAGCCGCCAGCCTTTCAGCGCCATTTCTTCCAAATGTTTGACGAAATATTCCGGTTCGAAAACAAAACAAAAGAATCTTTCAAACTTTACATTCATGATAAAACCCTCGTGGGAGAAAAATCAGCGGCCAGACGCCTTCCGCATCGCCGCAATGTTATCGCTGTCCGCACTGCCAAATGTATATTAACATCAATATCCGAAATTGTCCATAGCAATTTGAATCTTGTTTTACGTTATCACAATCAGCGGGACAATCATTTCTTCTTCCGTAAGCCCGGCGTGCGAAGCTTTCAGCGTTTGCGCCAAAGGACTATGTTTATTTTCAAGATTGGTTCTGCCCACCGCGACAGCCAGATAATCGCCGATAAATCCGTTGACTCTCGGATGATTCCCTGTGCCGAATAACCGGTTCTTTAGCGCCTCTGAGTTTTTCATTAAAATATAATCACTGCCGAACTCTTTTAAAAACGCTTTTTCGAAATCGGCATGATACCCTTGTTTTACAAAGAACGCCTTTGCCCTTGCTTCTATCGACGGAGCGCGGACAAGCATTTTTTGAATCTCGGGATAATCGGTAAGATACTTGTTTTCGATATCTGTCATCCCGTGGTCAGCGGTGATGATGACCAATGAATCCTCAAGTTCGGCGCACATCGCTTCCACTTGTTCTTCAATAAAAATCAGCTCATTCTGTGCTTCCTCACTATCTGTGCCCTCCAAATGCAAATCGTTATCGGGGTTCGTCCAGTAAGCATAAATGTATTTTCGCCCGCTCTGCGCGCAGATGTCCTTTACAGTGTTTACAATCCCTTCTACACTGCCGATTTTATATTGCGAGTAAGGCGAAACAATGAAGGTCTGAACCTCGTTTGCGGTCGCTGCGCCGATTTTCTCCCAAACCCTGCGCACCGGCAAATACCTGTTTGCAACATGATAATCCGCCGCGGGAACCCCGCCGCTTCCTTGAATGGTGTTCAGAAACAGCACGACGTTTTTGTCAACCTCTTCAAAATATAAACTCCAGCCCAGCCAGCCGTGTTCCGCGGGCGAAAGCCCGCTCTCCAGCGTTGTGAGCGCGGCCGTCGTCGTGGACGGGAACACGGAGGAAAGGTTTGCAAACACATGACTGCGGAAAAAGCCGTTTTTATGTAGATGTTTTTCCAAAATGTTTACGCCCATGCCGTCAAAAACCATCACGACAACATTTTTATATCCAATCCCTAATACTTCGTCGAGCAGTGAAAGGCTTTTGTGACTACATTCCGCGCCGTAATGTTTTAAAACGGACGAAATCAGCGACAAAATGCTGTTATCATAATCGGGGTATTTAATTTTCATACGCATTCCGCCTTTTGGGTAACAAATAAGAGCTCTCGATTGATTTGTATTCCGCTTTTATCTTTTTGTTAAGTTTGCGCTTAAATACAGCCAGCATATTGTCCGACAAATCAAAACCGATAACATGTTATCTGTTCGATACCATTCGCCTCTCTCCTTTCGATCTAATTTTCCCACTCCTCTTTCAGAATTGCATAGTGATACTCGCTGTACCAAATCTCTTGATCGCCCACTCTTCCGAAGCGGTTCTTTTTAAATTCCGCTTCCCTGCGCATGCCGCAGTTCTCCATTACCCGATATGATCCGTAATTCTCGGTGTTGCAGGTTGCATAGATTCTGTGTAAGTTCAGTTCTGTAAATCCGTACCGAATCAGTTCTTTCGCAAGCTCGGTTCCGTATCCCTGTTTCCAGTAATGACGGTTCAAAATCCAGCCGAGCATAGCCTCGCTTCTGCTTCTGTTCAAGTAAATTCCGCATCCGCCGATAACAGTTCCGCTGTCCTTTTTTACGACCGCGAACTCATACTGCATAATCGGATCGCACTGCCATTTTTCTTCCGCTTCTAAAAGAAAGTTTCTTGTCGCTTTTTCGTCATTCGGTCCCCAAACCATATACTTTACATTTTCCGGGTCGGAAGCATAAGCATGAACTGCTTGAAAATCCGCTTGTGTAAACGGACGGAGGGTCAGCCTTTCGGTATTTAAAACAACCAAGTTTTCTATACTCCGTTTTCTTTTATCATAATCTTCCTTTGTCAAGCCGTATAGGTCGCAGTCCTGAAAGCCCATGCGGCAGTAATACTTCTGTTTGGCATGACCTTCCAGCTTCATGCCCGCTTTCCGCATAACCGCGCCTGATGCTGGGTTGTTTACCGAATGATACGCTTCGACGCGATTGACGCCAACTTCTTCAAACAGAAACCGGATTACCTCTTTTACCGCTTCGGTTATATATCCTTTGCCCCAAAATGCCCTGCCGGCGCAGTAGGCTATCTCAGCCCGGTAATCGTTATCATAACACTGCGCGGAGATAGTGCCAATGCATTCGCCGTTTTTTATTTGAATAACCCAGAAATAATTGTTCGGGTTTTCATACAACTTGATATTTCTCTCTAAAAATTCCCGTACCGCTTCGACGCTTGCGTACGGCGTCCAGCGCAGATACTTGGTTACTTCCTCGTCGTTTGCCCAGTTTTTATACATATCCTCAGCGTCCTCGGCAGTGAACCTGCGCAGAATCAGCCGCTCGGTTTCTAATTGCTGCGTTCCTTTGTGAAACATTTTCAGTTCTGTACTCATGTTGATAAATTCTTTCTGTATCTGATTACGATCAGCGGTTTTCCGATGGTAATTTCCTTTTTAAACTCAGGCAGAAAACCGCATTTTTCATAAAATTTCCTGGCGCGTGTATTCTCTTCCAGCGTCCATAACGTAACCGAACTATATCCCAGTTTCTTAATATGTTCCAGCACATAATCCATCATCGGTTTTGCGATTCCTTTACCGAAATATTCCGGTACTAAATAAAACGCGGCGATTTCATAGGTATCCGGTTTTGCGTCGTCATCGCGGGATTCGGACATTCCGATGAATCCAGCAATTTCATGGTTGCATACACCAACAAACGCATCGGAATCATTCTTTAAAATTTTCTGCCATAACGAAAGACGTCTGCCGTTTACTGCTGCAATCGCTTGGTATGGAACAATTCCGCTGTAAGCCGCAATCCAGGAGCGGATTTGTAAAATCGCAATATCCCTTGCGTCCAGGATGTTTGCTTTTCGGATTATAAAACTCATCTTCCTACCTTCTTCCCGATCCAAAATCCGTGACAACTGTGTCCGATGATGTTCATACGGATTAATGATACTCATACCTTGCCCTCATCAAAACAATATTATGATTGCTTTCATACTGTATCCCGTTTTCTGCCAATATACATCAAATGCTCGGAATATGAGAGCAGGTCCTCCCGCTCGCAAACCCTTTCCGCAATGTCAAGCCACTTGTCAATGACTTCTTTTGGCTGTGCTTGTATGTTCGGTTCGTTCGGCGCAAGTATGCTCTCCTGCCCGAACAGATGTAGCTTTTCCAAGCCAAACTGTTCCATAAACGGTAAAACATCCGCATGCCGAATAAAATACGCTTTGGTAAAGGCATTCCCCGCAAAAGGTTTATCCTCCGCGAACAGCTGGTATTGATATTCGAGTTCAGGAACTAAAATCATTTCCGGCTCATACTTCATCGAATAAATAATCCCCGCATACGAGGAGATAAAAGAGATAAAAATCACACCGCCGGGTTTTAACAGCTTCAGGCAGGCTTCAACGCACTTTACACGGTCGGCTTCCTCAAGCAGATGGTACATCGGACCCATCAAAAGGATGCTGTCAAAAAGTCCGTCAACGATACTGTCAATTTCCCTGGCGTCACACTGATGCGCTTTTATACAAACGCCTTCTTCCTTTGCTTTTTCCTGCGCGAACCGAACGTTTTCCTCCGATAGGTCGGCGAGCGTGACGTCGCAGCCTTTTTGCGCAAGATAAAGAGAATACCTGCCCGGACCTCCGCCGACATCGAGTACCCTATCGCCCGGTTTTATGTAACGGTTTAGAAAGCGTTTGGTGAGTTCGAACTCAATAAAATGCTTTTCTAACCGTTCCCATTCATTCTGCACTTCGTTGTTGTAGTATTCTCTTACCGTTCTTACTTCGTCTTCCATTTACTCCACCTTCCTCACCTTTGCCCGCGCCAAAAGATGCTCGCCCGCATCCAGCATACTGTCGTTCAAATAAAAAGCTTTTTCAACCTGTACTAAGGTTTCCCATGCTGATTTATTCCCGTATAATTCTTCGACTTGGGGAACTGCCGCTGTTGCGATGCAAGGCACCGAACCGAAGGCCACCTCGGTAAACTCCTTGCGGTCAAACAGCTTTTTCATGGCTTTCGCATTGTAGAAAAACCGCTGCGGATGTTTTTGCCCCGGATACAGGGAAGGCTCAATCCCTTCATTTAACACCTCGAAAATACCAAATTCTTCCGGCTTTGCCCAGAAGGAGGAAGCATATCCCTCCCGTATGCACATGGTTCTGAAAATACCGCCGATGTTGTTGACGCTGATAAGTATCTCTCCGCTGTTTTTGGTTACCCGTATCAGTTCTTTCATTGCGGTTTCGGTCTGCTCGTGCAGGTAATTGAACACTGCTCCGTAACAGACCGTCACGTCAAAGGTATTGTCCGGAATTACACTCAAATCGGTGACGCTTGCATGTATGTATCCGTCTATGAAATCGGTTACTCCCGCTTGCGCGCATTTCTCCTTTGCAATACTCAGTTGCGTTTCCGACATGTCAAGCAGGGTGACGCGGCATTTCGCCCTCGCCATGTAAATGCTGAACCTTCCCGGGCCGCAGCCTGCATCGAGCACATGTTTTCCTTCCGCTAAAAACGGATCAAGGAAATCAGCATGGAGCAGAAACACCAGCTTTCCGTAAGCGGTCGCACCAAGCCGATTCCACTCCCGCTCACCGTAATTGTTATAAAACTTCTCCACCGCGCTTCTGTCAAACATGATTGCCCCTCTTATCTATATAAAAATCGGTGTAAGCGTTAACTGTTCTGTTAAGGCTTACACCGTTATCACCATATCTTGATACAGCTTATCTGCCTCGAAATGATAATAAACGGCTAAGCCCCCAAAACACCACGGAAGCGTCTGCGGGCTTGTATCCGTTGTCAATCATTCCGAAGAATAGCTTCATATACTTTCACCAAAAAGAGTCGGAAAATTTTTGTTAATACTACCATATCTCTATTTGCTTGTCAAGTTAAAAATAAATTTTTGTGAATTTATATGAATAAGTATAAAACAAATCATTTTAATTTTATGATAAATAAATAAACATCATATTGCAAAGATGTCGAAAGATGTGATAATATGGAATAAAGAAATTGAGCAAAAGGAGTAACAGTTTCATGCGGGGATTTTTCAAAAGGACAGCATCGGTCGTCGTTGCCGCAATGCTGATTCTTGCCCTGATTCCGATGTGGACGTTTTCAACCGCAGCGTCTGAAGTTTTCTACACGCATACCTTCACTTCCGTTCCGGCTGCCGGCGATAATGTTTTGGGTACGCTGACCTGGAATTTCAGCATGGCAGGCTATGGAACCATCGAAAGCGGCAGTTCCGGACGAGGCGCAAGATTTTCTATCGGCGACGATCCTTCCCATGAGTTGATTATAAAAACCACGGTAAACGATGTGTCCATCTCCGGCATCGTTGTGGAAGCCGCCATGGGCAGCGGCAGCGATACCAAACTGTCTATCACAGTCGGCGGAAAAACCGTCGCGTCTGACGTAGCGGTAAGCACGTGAACAAAGCCTACGCGTTTGCGGTGAACGGTCAAAGCGGAGAGATTGTCATACGCCTTTCCGCCACGGTTGCCGGAAAGCTGTCTTACATCAAATCCGTCACCATTTATACGGGCGAACCGAGCACGACAGCCAAAACCAATTATCATAACCACACCTACCGCTGCAGACACGCCGGTTCTTATACCGATAGAGAATATATAGAAGCCGCCATTTCCAACGGCTATACTGCCATCGGCTTTTCAGACCATGTCATGCTTCCGTATATCACCTACGAAAACAGCGTGCGCGGGATATACTGGGAATCCACGGAGTATTACAACACGATTCGCGCTTTGCAGAACGAGTACCAGGGTAAAATCGACATCCTCCTCGGCTGGGAAAGCGAATGGGCGTTGGGCGGCCTTTTCGAGGACTACTACAGGTACCTCGTCGACAACAACCTGGTTGACTATTTAATTCTCGGCAATCACTGGCAGATATTTGATACAAGCAGCAACCGGTTTATTGCCCCTCTCGAGGACGAAGCACACGAGCTGGAAAATGTTCAAAACTATGTTGCGGGTGCAATTGAAGCGTTAGACACCGGACTTTTCACCATTATGGCGCACCCCGAAATTTTCTTTGTAAAAGGATACGGCAATGTTCAAAACTTCACGCCCGTAATGAAAGACCTGGTCAGGGCAATGTGCGAAAAAGCGAAGGAAAAGGGCGTGGCGCTCGAGCTGAATCAGGGATATATAGACAATATGGAAACCCTTGAACGCTACACCGAATTCTGGAAGATTGTCAAGGAAGTAGGCAATACCGTCGTAATCGGGGTTGACGCCCATTATCCGGGAGCCTACAACGAATCGGTCCGAAACAGAGTTATTTCGTTCGCAAATAAAATAGGGCTTACCCTAACCATGGATTTAGGAATTACGCGCAAGACGCCCAAAAATGTACCGCTTTTCCGGCTTGAAGGTCAGTATGAGCCGACAGACGCGAACTATGTCGCAATCGCAAAGGAAAACCTGACCTGGGGCAGCATCCGCGGATTGAATGCTTCGGAAAACGCGGTTACCTTGCCGCTTGCCCTGCCGTCTTCGTTTAGGGACTGCACCGTCACATGGAGCAGCGATCAACCGGAGGTCATATCCAACGCGGAACCGTAACCCGTCAGAATACGGATACACTTGTTACGCTTACCGCGACCATCTCCAAAGGCGCAGCGTCCGACACCAAAACCTTTGCCCTTACCGTTTTGGCCGCCGGAAAAACTGCAGAACCCTATATACCCGATTTTATCGAGTATCCCTCTACATGGATTTCCAGTACAGTTGCCGCGTCGTCAAACGGCAATAAAGTCGTGTTTACCGCTTCGGCGGGCAGTTCTTATCAAAACACCAAGCTGAATTTGGGCGCAGCTTTTGTTGTACCCGAAGAATTGTGGGATGACACCTATCTTGTTTACGATTTTGATGTTACCGGCGGCAAGGTTCAAATAACAATGTCCTATACCGACAACACGACCAACACCACCGTGGTAAACCTCGGTCAGCTGATGGCGAACAATTTTGAAGGCGGCGCCGACCACTATCACGGGGGACAATCCGGAAGATTAAGCATCAGACAAATTGTCGATTACATCAATACCCGGCCGGACGCGGGATGGGGTCACATCGAAGCGATTACCAACGGAAAGTTTTATATTAAAGAAATCACAATCTGGTTTTCCGAAGCCGACACTTCTGTTTCATTTCATGAATTTCGCATTGCAAGCGCGGAATCTTCGACCGAAACGTCCGGCGGCAGCGGAGCGGAATCTTTAGAAAGCGGCAGCGAGGAAGCATCTCCGGATGCCAGCGACAGAAGCAAAATAATCCTTTGGTTTATCGTTTTCGCAGTTTTCTTAGCAGGAATTATTTATTTCTACAAAAAAAGAACCGCATAATTATTTATAAAATATAATATCATCAAACATATTCTTGGAGAAAAAAGCAGCATCATGAATACATTTTGTGTTTCATTAAGCTTAGAAGAGACTGTATTAAAAATCAACAATGCCGTATCTGTCAGCGTAAGCGGCAGCTTAATTGATAATTATAGTGTTACAGCGCCGAACGGAAAAAAATGCACGGTGCTTGTTTATGAAAAATACTATTTCCGCGTCAAGAATTATGTTACGCTTACGGTTGTGCTGGATAATTTTGACGGGAAAACACGGGTTCACATGGTCGGAAGCGGCGGAGGAAACGGACTTCTTAACTTAGATTTTGGCGCTTCAAAAGTCGAAAGTCATGGACAGATTGGAGCAATATAAAATTTAACCTGCGGCGCGAACCGCTGTGCTTTTTTACAGTTAGAATCCTTTTGCTAACAAAGAATCCCCGCCTGTCAGCGGGGATTTTTCGTTTTGGCTTGGCTATTTTCCCTTATCCTTTACTTTTTCTTTGGTCCTTTTCGCTTTACCCTGTATCTCCGGCACGGGAGGTACTTCGTTCTTCGGCGGTTTGTTCGCGTCAATCTCCGGGCGCTTCATGCCCTGCTTTGCCATTTTTTCTTCACCTCGCGCCATAAAGCTATGTTCACAACTGTATTATGAAGCGAAATGAGAGCGATTATGCAGACATCCCCGCAGCGAAGAAAAAATACTCCCGCCGCCGGGAGTATTTTTCTTTTTTAATCATTTGCTTCGGCTTTTTTAGCTTTGGGCGGTTTTGTAACAAGCATCAGCAAAGCGCCAATAGCGGACGCGACCGACGCCACGATAAAGGCGATCAGCAAAATGTCGATATCCAAAACATTGGGGTTTGCTTCTCTGGCGGCATCCATAAAATATCCGCCGATGTAGGACGCCGCGACCGCGCCGATTCCAAAGCCGAGCAGGACCATTCCGTAAACCGTTCCGACATGTTTGGCGCCGAAATAGTCCGCCGTGAGCGCCGGGAACGTGCCGAGATACCCGCCGTATAAAAAACCGATTGCGGCGACCAGTACGAAGAAGAGAACGCTGGTCACGACCAGCTTGACAAGCAGAACCAACACCGCCGTACAGACAAGGAGAATTAAGATGGTGTTTCTTCTGCCCAATTTATCCGAAACCCAGCCCCAGAACAAGCGTCCGAACGAATTGAACAGGGTGACGGCCATGACGCCGGCGACCGCAATGTCTTTCAGTTCGGGCTGGTAGCTGGCGATGGATTTTCCAAACGCAATCATCATCAAACCTGCCATGCAGGCGAACATCAAAACGACTGTGATCGCGTAGAACTGCGGTGTTTTCAGCGCCTCCGTCGGGGTGAAATCATGCTGCTTTGAACCCGACTTCGAGACCGATGGCGTCCACCCTTTCGGCGCGTAGTTCTTGGGCGGATAGTTTACAAAAAGTCCGCCGACCGTGCATGCAGACAACAAGGAAAATCAACGAAAACCAGCGCAACGATAACAGCTCGCCGATACCGTCGACGCCGCCGCCGGTGGTTTTTATCAGAAACTCCGCGACGGGGGTAAAGACGACGCCGCCGAACCCGAGCGCCGAGACGATAATGCCGGTGATAAACCCGCGTTTATCCGGAAACCATTTCTGACAGCAGGCGATGGTTGTCGAATAGGTCATGCCCATGCCGAAACCGCCGATGACGCCGTATGTAACCCAAATCAGCCAGCCTGCCGACGGAGGAGTAAATGAGGCGAGGAAAAACCCCAGCGCAAGGACGACCCCTCCCGTTATGACTACCGGTCTTGTACTGAACTTATTCTGCAGATAACCGCCGATTGTGCTGCCGAACGTCAGCATGCTTAAGAGGATGGAAAACGCATGACCCGCGTCCGCGTTGTTTCCGTTAAACAGATATACGGCAACACCCTTTTGAAAAACGCCCCAAATATACGCAGTACCAAGACAGAGCTGTATCGCGATGCCTGCAATAACGGGGATCCATCGATTCTGCACTTTCGAACTCATTTACGCATCTCCTTAAAAGCAAAATTTGTATAATTATATACGAAAACTTATATTTATGCAATAGCAATAATAGCAATAAATATCAATAATTTCACAAATAAAACCATCATTATTCACAAAAATCCATTTTTCTTCATAAAACAAACGAAAAAAAGAACGCCGCGGCAGGTTGCCGCAGCGTTTCTTTATCGCATTGTCTATTCTTGTTTATCGTTACAGCTTCCGCTCATCGGGCAGCTCGAGCATCCGCAGCCGCAGGCGGACTTGCCTTTCTTTTTGTTTTTTATCATGGTGCGGATAACGCCCGCAAAGACAGCGGCGAGGATGGCGCAAACGATTATCGTGGAAAGATTCTCCGAGACCCATGCCAGCATGTTGATTCCTCCTTACTAACAATATAATATAAAGTTTTATATTATATTGCCTATACTTTTACTTTCGCTTTCAAAACCGCCGGTTCCTTATACGGCCTGAACAGCATATACAGCATGAACGCAGCCACCGCCAACGCCGCCGCAGCGCCTGCAACATTGCCCGCGCCGCTGAACAGCAGACCGAACTGATAGATAACCAGAGAGGCCGCGTACGCGAACACGCACTGATACCCGATCGCGAAGAAGGTCCACTTCGCGCTGTTCATCTCGCGTTTGATTGCGCCCATCGCCGCGAAGCAGGGCGCGCACAGGAGATTGAACACCAAAAACGAGTAAGCGGCAAGCGGCGTGAACACTTCGCGCATATTCGCCCAAATCTGCCAGCCGTTCTCGGCAACCTCCTCGAAGCTGCCGAACAGAACCCCGAAGGTTCCGACCACGTTTTCCTTCGCGATCAATCCGGTCAAGGAAGCCACCGCGCCCTGCCAATGTCCCCAGCCGAGCGGCGCGAAAATCCACGCGATCGCGGAACCGAACGCGGCAAGAATGCTCTCGTCCATCTCCACCATGCCGAACGAGCCGTCCGACCAGCCGAAGCTGGAGGTAAACCAGACAAGCACCGTCGCCATCAGGATAACCGTGCCCGCTTTTTTCACGAACGACCAGCCGCGCTCCCACATCGAGCGTAGAACGTTCTTGACCGTCGGCAGGCGGTACGCGGGCAGTTCCATGACAAACGGAGCGGGTTCGCCGGCGAACATTCTAATTCTCTTCAGAATTATGCCGGAGACGATAATCGCGGCGACGCCGACAAAGTACGCGCTGGGCGCGACCCACCAGGCTCCGCCGAACAAAGCGCCGGCGATCAGCGCAATAATCGGCAGTTTCGCGCCGCAGGGCATAAACGTGGTGTCATAATCGTCATTCTCCGGTCGCGGTCGTTCTCAATCGTGCGCGAAGCCATAATGCCGGGCACGCCGCAGCCGGTGCCGATTAGAATCGGAATAAAGGACTTGCCGGACAAACCGAACTTGCGGAAAATCCTGTCCATGACGAACGCGATGCGCGCCATATAGCCGCAGGCTTCCAAAAACGCGAGGAACAGGAACAATACCAGCATCTGCGGCACAAACCCCAGCACCGCGCCGACGCCGGCGACCATGCCGTCAAGGATGAGCCCCCGCAGCCAGTCGGCGACGTCTATGCTTTCCAGCCAGTTGCCCACGATCACCGGCACGCCGGGCACCCAAACCCCGTAATCGGCGGGGTCGGGTTCTTCGATGTCCGCGACGGAGCGATAAACGTCGTAATCCACCGGAACAGACTCGACGATGTTTCCCGCGTCGTCGTAGATATGCGCGGTGGTCTTTATGCCGGCAGCGATCGATTCAATCAGAACAACCGCGCCGTCTGTAGAATTTTCTTCGTCAATCGCGCCCGCTTCTTCCGCCGCTTCAAGGAACGCGCTTTGAACGGCGCCCGGTTTTACATAGGCTTCCGCCGCTTCCGCATACTCCGAAGAACCGATTCCGAACAGATGCCAGCCGTCGCCGAACACGCCGTCGTTCGCCCAGTCGGTCGCCCATCCGCCGACGGTCGTGACCGAAACAAAGTAAACAACAAACATGACGACAGCGAAGATCGGAAGCTCCAGCCAGCGGTTGGTGACAACCCGGTCGATTTTGTCCGAAACAGTCAGCTTGCCCGCGTTTTTCTTTTTGTAGCAATTCTTCAGAACCGACGCGATATATGTATAACGTTCGTTGGTGATAATGCTCTCCGCGTCGTCGTCCAGCTCGCTTTCGGCGGCCTGAATGTCCTGCTCGATATGGTCAAGAATCTCCGGACGCAGATTGAGCTGTTCCAAAACTTTCGCGTCGCGCTCGAAAATCTTGATCGCGTACCAGCGCTGCTGTTCGGTGGGCATATCGTGCAGCGCGGCTTCCTCAATGTGCGCCAGCGCGTGTTCGACGACGCCGCTGAAGCTGTGCGCCGGAACCGTTTTTTCCGATTTCGCCGCTTCAACCGCCGCTTCCGCCGCTTCCAGTATACCGAAACCCTTTAGCGCCGAGATTTCGACCACTTTGCAGCCCAACCGGCGGGACAATTCCGCCGTGTCGATATGGTCGCCGTTTTTCCGGACAACGTCCATCATATTAACGGCCACCACAACCGGTATCCCAAGCTCTGTCAGCTGGGTTGTCAGATACAGGTTGCGCTCAAGATTGGTGCCGTCCACGATATTCAAAATCGCGTCGGGGCGCTCATGAATCAAAAAGTTACGCGCCACTACCTCTTCAAGCGTGTGGGGCGAAAGGGAGTAAATGCCGGGAAGGTCGACGATCACGACGTCGTCGTGCTTCTTCAGTCTGCCTTCCTTTTTTTCCACCGTAACGCCGGGCCAGTTCCCGACAAATTGGTTGGAGCCGGTCAAAGCGTTGAACAAGGTGGTTTTCCCGCTGTTCGGGTTGCCTGCAAGCGCTATCTTTAAACTCATAATCCGTCCTCTCTGAATACGGTTAGCTTATGCTAACTCAAGATGATAAAAAAGAAGGGGTTTCCCCTATATTACCTCAATCATTTCCGCGTCCGCTTTCCGAATCGAAAGCTCGTAGCCGCGCACGTTCACTTCAATCGGGTCTCCGAGCGGCGCCACTCTGCGGACAAAGACATCGACCCCTTTTGTAATTCCCATGTCCATAATCCGGCGCTTGACCGCGCCCTCGCCGTGGAGTTTGACAACCTTGAGCGTTTCGCCGATTTTAGCCTGCCGAAGGGTTTTCATCCATGCTTCTCCTTTATAACTAAATAATGATTTTCGAAGCCAGTTCGCGGCTGATCGCCACTCTCGCTTCTTTGATGTTCACAATGAGATTGCCGCCGATGGCGGAAACCACTTTTACCGAACTGCCCGGCACAAAGCCCAAGTTCTCCAGATGCTTCTTAACCTCGGGCTTTCCGCCGATCTTTTTTATCCTGTTCTCTTCGCCAACAACTGCGTATGTTAACGGCATATCCCTCAACCTTTCGATATTTTCGGTTAGTAAAGGCTAACCGAAGCGTTTGAAAATAGTTAGCTTCCGCTAACTGATGCCATAATAGGATATTTTCCACGCTTTGTCAAGAACCGGCCTTTAATTTTGGCGTTTTACAAGAAAAAGCGGTTAGCGTATGCTAACCAATTGGGCAGGTTATACAATGCTGCGCGCCGGAAAGAGAATTGACAGCGCGCCGAACCTTGAATTATTGATATTTTTATGGTATGATGTACTTGATTTATTGATGATAAGGAAAGGCGGTATTTCCATGCAGCTTCAGGAATCTGGAGAAATGTATCTCGAAACCATACTGATTCTTTTAAAGAAAAACCCGTCTGTCCGGGCAATCGATGTCAGCGAGTATATGGGTTACTCAAAACCGAGCGTCAGCCGCGCGATCGGGCTTTTAAAGGACGGCGGTTTTGTGGTTACGGATAAAAACGGCTTTTTAAGTCTTACCGAAAAAGGCAGAGAAGCTGCAGAGAGAACGTACGAACGCCACACCCTGCTGACCGAATTCTTCAAACAGCTCGGCGTCAGCGCGGAAGTCGCCGCAGAGGACGCCTGCAAGATTGAGCATGTCATCAGCGAAGAAACCTTCAACGCGATTAAAAAACTGCATTTGCAGATAAAGAATTAGAGGCATCTATGAGCGACACGTTAAAAATATTCATCGGCGTAATCATTCCGTTCGTAGGAACCGCGCTCGGCGCGGGTATGGTGATCTTCTTGAAAAACGAGATGAAACCGCTTCTGCAGAAAACCCTGCTCGGATTCGCGTCCGGCGTGATGATTGCCGCGTCGGTCTGGTCGCTGCTGATTCCCGCGATCGATATGGCGGAGGAACAGGGCAGCGCCGCGTGGATCCCCGCGACGGTCGGTTTTCTTTTGGGCATGGGGTTTTTGCTGTTTCTTGACAGCGTCATTCCGCACCTGCACATGGATACCGATAAACCGGAAGGCGCGAAATCAAAGCTGGGCAAAAATACCATGCTGGTGCTTGCGGTGACCCTCCACAACATCCCCGAGGGAATGGCGGTCGGCGTCCTTTTTGCCGGCATGCTTGCCGAAAACGCGGGCATTTCCGCCGCAGGCGCGTTCGCGCTCTCCATTGGTATCGCGATACAGAATTTTCCCGAAGGCGCGATTATCTCGATGCCGCTTGTCGGAAACGGCATTTCAAAGCGAAGAGCTTTTTCGTACGGCGCATTGTCCGGAATCGTCGAGCCGGTCGGCGCGGTTTTGACCATCCTGCTGACCTCGCTGATTATTCCGGTGCTGCCGTACATACTGGCGTTTGCCGCCGGCGCGATGATTTATGTCGTCGTGGAAGAACTGATTCCCGAGGCGCAGGCGGGCGACCACTCCAACTTCGGCACCATCGGCGTCGCGTTTGGCTTCGCTTTGATGATGATTTTGGATGTAGCGCTTGGATAACTATAAAAAAGCGGTTTTCTGTCCCGAAAACCACTTTGCTTGTTTTTCGATCAAAATGAAAAGGCAGGGATGTTCCGTTGAAAAAGAAAATCATTATCATAGGCGGCGTCGCGGGCGGAGCGACCGCCGCGACAAGGTTAAGACGCTTGAACGAGGACGCTCAGATTATTCTGTTCGAACGGGACGAGTACATCTCGTTCGCGAACTGCGGACTGCCCTATTACATCGGCGGCGTCATACCCGACCGCGACGATCTGCTGGTGCAAACCGCAAAAGAAATGTCGGTCCGCTTTAAGCTGGATATCCGCGTCTTCTCGGAGGTGCTTTCCGTCGACCGGAACAACAGGACGGTCCGCGTCCGTGACCGGGTTAAGAATACCGAATACGACGAAACCTACGACGTTCTGATTCTCTCC
>Ga0209204_1002120_pt1 | contig 16910 bp, 21 predicted proteins | sample AD_JPNMR2_MetaG_FD_184425 | JGI IMG/M metagenome (GOLD analysis project Ga0209204, IMG submission 184425) | Active sludge microbial communities of municipal wastewater-treating anaerobic digesters from Japan - AD_JPNMR2_MetaG (SPAdes) (version 2) | ecosystem: Engineered > Bioreactor > Anaerobic...
CGCCGGTAGTGCTTGCAGCATCCTCACGTTGCCCAATTTGATACAACAGTCCCAGAAGTGGCGCTATTAATCCGCTTGCCACTAGCTCACCTCCCCTATTACGGGCATACCGCTTATCCACGTTATTGTCAAGGTTTCACGTATACCACCAGCAGGACCGTCTGAGGGTGGAAGGTAGGTACAAATCCTTGCCGGTAGGCCGCTGGCATAATCAATCAGTCCTAGTTCGTTGGTGCCGTATTTATAATTGCGGACATTTCCCGCAAACACGCTATTGAAAAGCCTAAAATGCAGCGCATTTGCTGGTGTCCAGGCCCCGGAGGATGCAGACCGGCGATAACAAGGATAACCGGCATCTTGACTGGCTTCGCCAACCCAGTCAATTTTGTTTGTAGAGCTCCCCGCCCTGTTTACCCGAATCCAGTAATATTCTAGGGATAACAATTCAGGGAGCGGGATACTGACATAAGCCCTCGTTTCAGGTATGAAATGCGCCGGTATCAGAATGCTGTATAGCAGCGTACCATCATTGCTACCGTTCGGATTAAAGTCATACCCGCGAAGTTCCACCGTAATGTCGGAACCCTGGCCATCACGGTCAAGCTCCAGCTCAATACGCGCCAAACCTGGCGCGATATTATAAAACCGCGTTATATAGGTATAGTCTGAAATGCGGTATTCAGTCACGCCACTACCTTCATTGCCGCCAGCCCATTGGCCATCATACCACACCATAAAGTCCTGCAACGATAACTGCGGGTTCATTGTTGCCTCGCTAAAGGGCGTCACACCATTTTTGAATGCGTGCAAAGCCATACCTACACCCCCTGCAACACAAACCGGCACTCGATGTTGAGTACCTGAGTCTGCGTTTTGTTAAAAGCCTGGTTTAACTGGTTGATTTTGATACCAGTACCGGCCCCGGCAGTTGCTTCGGCAAATACCGCAATCCACGAATGGGTGCCGTTTCCTTCACTAAGGCTCAAAGATGTCCTAAGGCGCAGGGTTGCACCTGATTGGATAATAGCCCCAACTGCTTTGCGGAATGCCTCTGTACTGCCGCTTCCCATCGCAATATAGGGAGAGGATATGTTTTTGATTAACGTTGCAAACATCTCCAGGCCGGCCGATGTCATCGTATTAAAAAACGGCCCCAGGACAGGGCCGTCATCATACTGGAAATACCATTCGCCTTTTACCGCTACCATTTACGTCACCCCAAGCATACAATTTCGCCGCAAATGGCATCCTCGTCGCCGCAGTACCATGGCTGGGTTCTGGGTTCTGCTATGAACGAATCTACCACCCTTACCTGGTCCTCGCCGCTTTCAAACTTTGTCTGATATTTTATTTCTACAGTCTGCTTGTTAATCTGGGCAGACACAAGGGCTTTCAATAAATCGGGAATCCCCAGGAGCCTGCCGCCATATTCAACATAATACGTCCAAATTGACGGTTTGCTCCAGGTTGGCGCGATTCTTACTCTTTGTACTAAAAATTCGCCACTAATGCCACGGTCTGGTAGGTCAATGGTAACGATTTGCCCCGGCCTCCACCCGTTTACCTCGGTTTCAAAACTGCCGCTTACAACGGGGTTTGCGTGTTCTCGAAGGTCGGCCAACCCCGCCGCTTCTGCTGCTTCGATGGTAATTAGAGATTCTTCCACTATTTTATGCTCATAAACACCATCGCCGCCCTGGATAGCGGCAATTCTCTGCTGGGATTCCATATTTTCTACCATCGTTATAACGTCCATGGGGTACTTAAAGGTAAAAGCAACGGTCGCCCCGGCCTGTGGTGTCGGAGTATGGCTTGAACACCGGATATATTTATCTCTTTGAGAATACATCCAGGCATATTGAGATTCATCGTCAACACCGACCAGACCGGGCTTCATTTGTGGACCTTCTGAAACTGATACCCAAGGTTCGTGTGGTTCAAATGGCAATACCCAGATTCTTTCCTTTCCGTCTGCAACAAACTCAAATATCTGCGGGTCTGACAGGAACTTGCCGCCAAGCACATATACCCTGTTCCGTAACCCCTGGGTGTTGATTTTGTGCCTTAAATCCCTGAAATACCCGCCTAGTCTTAAAACCATCGGCGCTGGCTGAACATAGGTGTTTATATCAAAGAAATGCAAGTCTTTGTAATAATCAACAAACCAATGCCAGCCAACGTAGTCACATAACTGCCTAAAACATTCACTTACCGGGATGTAATCGAACCTGATATACTCGATAACCGGGGCATCGCTCTGCACCCCGTTCACCGTGAAACCAGGGCAGTAAAGGTTGGCAATATCCCGGAAAATAAAATCGGCTGATTGGTTTTCGTAGGTTTCCACAACCAGCCTCCTGTCCAGCATAACCGTGTAATCATCACACTCAACGCCCCATATTTTCAGGTCTTTGTCTATCAGTTCAGATTTTACAACGATTCCAGCGAATAACCTGGGGTCGCCAACTATTTCATCGTCTTCGATTATTACTTCTTCGCCTTCGACTGGGCGCTGGCCTGCTACATGAAAAGAACAGGTGTCAATCTCGTATGTTAACGCCTGTTCTATGACCAATTCGTCATTTGCCGGCGGCCAGCGGTTAACACCGCCGATTATTAACCTCCTAGCCACGGAAAATCCTCACCCCTAGCCTATGCAATTCCCGCAAAAGGCTTTCGGCCATATCCCTGCCACTACTGCCGCCTTGCACGGTTATATAAAAAGTGTTGCCGCCATAGTTGTTTGTTGTACCAGCAACCCCAGCCATGGGTATTGCTCCCGCCATCGCCACGTTTCTAAAGTTAATGCTTTGGATTTTCCTTGCATGGTCTTGGAATGCGGCATATATTTCAGCAAGTCCGGCCTTTACCCTGTCTACCAGCGAAGGTGAAAACCGCACCCTTGGGTCAAGCCCACCGACAATCATTCGGGCTTCTTCAATTACCATGCGCAAACGGTCAAACTGCCCCACTATTCCACCGATAAAGTTTGACATAAGCTCTACGCCGTAGATTGTCCCGGCCTTCGCTATGTCCTGGAACTTCTTTTCAATGCTTTCCATTTCTTTTTCAGCGTTTGCCCGAATCTCGGCATTTTTCCTTTCCCATTCGGCCCGGTATGCTTCCAGTTGTTTTTCGGCTGCTATGCGGATTTCGATTAACTTCTGCTCCATCTGCTCCCGTTGCTGCTCCAGTTGGGAAACCGCTTCAGCCCTTGCTTCTTGGTTCTTCCTTCGCCACAATTCTACATATTCTGCAAGTTCTTCATCAGTCAAGGTATTTAATGCCGCTATCTCGGCTCCAGCCTTCGGCCCCATGGCCCTTAATTCAGCAATCAGGCCCTCGTCTACGCCACGGGCAGCCAAAGCCTGGATGTTTTCCTGCCATCTCTCGAACGCTTCAACCTGTCCCCGCAGGTTTTCCAGTAGTTGAGCACCGGAAACGTCCCGCCATACAAACTGGTCGAACAAGCCGACAAAGTTAGTCAATGCCCTTGTCCGCTCGTCCAGTAATCTGGTGTATTCTTCGGTGGTGCGAAGTTCTTCTTCGCGCAGCCTTTGGTTTACTTCGGTAACCTTGCGCTGGTACTCGTCCAGTGCAGAAGCCAGGTCGTCCCTGTACTTTTTCTCCACCTTGTCAATTTGTTCTATAAGGATTTGGAATTCCTGGGCATGGTCGCGCAGGGCTTGCCTGGTATCGTACAGCTGCTTTTCCAGGTCCGAAAGGGCCTTTTGCTCTTCCAAAAGCCGGAGTTTGAGCCTTTCGGCTTCTTCTGAATTCTCGCCCTTCTCGACCCTCATCTGCTCATAGGCTGCATTAACCTCGTCAATAATCTGTTTTTGAATACTTATCTGGTTGTTTAAAGAAGCTATCTCGTTTTTTAACTGGTCCGCTTCAGTTCCGGCCATGCTCAACTGGTTGCCGACAATATAAAAGCTGGCCCTCACCTGCTCAAGTTTTGTCTTTAAGCTGTCGGTTACCCGCTCCCAGGAATTAAGCGCCGAAGTTGTGTTTCTGATTTCAGCATCCAGCTTTTCAAGCTCGATTTGGGCCATCTGCAATTCATACGAATACTGCTTCGTGGTTTCGCTGCTTTCGCCCAGCTTTTCCTTAGCCATGTCGTAGGCAGCGGTTAATACCTCGATTTTTTGTGCAAGGTTTTCCTTTTCGGCTGCCAACTGCTTCAATTCGATGTTCAACCTGGCCGATTCGGAGGCGTTATCCCCAAGATGCAGGTTTTCAAGCTCCAATCTAGCCAATGTCAGCGATAAGGTATTGGATAAGTCCGTAAGCATGGCCCTTGTCGCATCTGTAATTGCACGGATGAGTCTTTCTGCCTGTTCTGCAACTTCGTCCCTGCCTTCCCGCATCCCAGCAGCAAGGCCCTCTGCTACATTGCGGCCAAACTCGGCCATAACCCTTGAGGGAGAGCTAATGCCCAGAACAGACTTGATTTTGTTCTTGATGGTTTCGGCCAGTTCTCCAACAACCTGTTGAACTGCCGTTACTTTTCCCCTGATGCCGTTTATAAGGCCCTGAATAATCTCACGGCCCCACTGAAGCGCTTCTCTTATAATGGGCTGAACGGTATTTCTAATACCCGCCCATAACTCACCAAGCCTTGCAAAAAGGTTTTTGGCGCTCATGGAAAGGCCCAGCCAAAGGTTGTCGATGAAGTTACCTGCTATGGTTTTGGCTTCTTTTATCAGCGCTCCAACCCTGGTGCCGATTCCCTTTCCAAGCTCGTCCATAAATTCAAGGCCGCGCAGGTAAAAGGTTTCCCCGACGTCCTTGATTTTTTTAACGGCATCCACTATTGATTGCCTGAGTACCGGGGCTATCTTGGAACCATTGGTGCCGATACCTTTTAAAAAGCTGTCAATAAATGTCGAACTGTAATCACCCAAAAACTTTTTGCCGGTTTCTATAACCCTTGAAAAGCCGCCCTTGATTTTAGGCCAAACGAAGTCAAATATTTCCCTAGCCCCTGGGATTTTCAGCAGTTTGCCTACCGGTACTACAATCAATATGGCTTCTAATGCCGCTCCCCAGTTTTCTTTCCACCAGCCGGGGTCGAAGATTGCATCTTTAACCCCTATGATGAATTCAAGTGCATGGGCCAAAAAAGACGCCCCTGCTTTCTTCCAGTCAACTCTGTCAAGGGCGCTTTGTATCAACCCGCCTATTTGCTCCAAGCCTGCAAGGATGCCCTCACCTATTTGGACGCCAAGCTCCCTGTAGTTGCCTTCTTTGAGGTTTTGCACCATGTCACCAAAGATTGTTTTCAGCCCTTCGACCTTAGAACCAATATCGTCAAAATACTGTCCAATATTAGCACTTTGCAGGTAGTTTCCTAGCTCCTGCAAGGAACTAGTGATTTCTTTTATGATGTCGATGGCAGGTTCAAGCAAAGGCGCTCCGGCAGTTGCCAGGAAGTCCACCCACGCTTGTTTAAGGTTGCCCAGCTGGTTGGAAAACTGGTCAGCCTCCCTTGCGGCCTGGCCAGTTGCTCCGGCTGCTTCCTGCATGGCCTTGGCATATTCCAGCCTGGCTAACTGCTTCTGGGCTTCACCAGCATTTTTCCAACTGATACCCAGTTTTTCTGCAGCAAAAGCTGCTATCTGGGTTTCGTTGCCGAATAGGCCTATAGCTTCACCACCCTCGTAGTTGCCTTTGAGGAATGAATTTAAGGCTGCATTTGCATCCTCATAGGACTTGTCATAAAATGCTGCAGCATCAGCGGCTAGGGTCACTGCATCCTTGGCCATGTTCATGGCTTCCTCGGTATCATAGCCCAGGCCCTTAAACATTGAGGTCATAGTAGAGAATGGAGCTTGAAGCCTGCTAGGGAGCATACCAAAGGTTTCGCCCATTTCATCTACCATTTTCCTGGCTTCAGCCTCGACCTCGCCAAAAACCTGTTCAAACTGCGCATTGAGGGCCTGCACATCAGCTGCGGCAAAAACGGCTTTTGTGCCCATTGCCACCAAAGCGGCTCCAACGGCAGCCGATGCTTTTATTGCTACTCCTCTTATTTTTTCAAAATTCTTTTCGATGTTTGATTTTGCCTGGTCAAGACCTTTTTTTAAAGTAGCCTGATCTACGCTTACTTTTACCCAAAGGTCTGCAAGCTGCATCCTTCTCACACCCTTGCAGGAGTATGGTTGGTTAACTTAAAATTAATCTTGAAAATAACGTTAAAGGAGGGTGACAGGTGTATTACTGCAATAGTTGTAAGCAGAACGTAGAACCGAAAAAATCTTTGAAGGCCGGGTTCTACGTCCTGTGGCTAGCTGTGGTGGTCATTATGAGGTCTTTGCTTAAATTCGACCTGCTTATCGCACTTATCACGGCGTTTGTCATTTCAGTTATCTTTGCCGGGGCATTTGTTCGCCGGAATTGCCCTATCTGCGGCTGTCCGGTTAACAAAGTGCAAGCAGAAAAGCCTACCAACTCATAATGCGCCTGATTTTTTCTTTGTTATCATCGGTTGTTGTGCTTTCTTTGCCGTCCTTACTGTTAACCAGTACAAAAACCGAATTGGGGCTTAAACCCTGCAACAAAACAAAAAACCTTCTCCAGCTCATTTCCGGCAGGAGTTTCACTAGGTCTATGCCATATTCGCGCTGAAAGTCGGCTTCTATATAGGCCCAGTTGTCAATTATGTCTATGGTTGCCCCTTTTTGTTCGGGGCCTTTGGGTTTCCCGAACCGTACTGTTCCATAGCCCAGCTAAGAAGGTCTGTCAATTGATTCAGGGTCAGCCCCTTCTCGCACCATTCCTCGATTTTTTCTTTGCCGAATATCGAAGTCGCCAGCTCAAACAGTTCAGAAGCGGGTAAATCGTCTTTCCCGTATTTTTTTTGCATTCGTGCCATCCTAAGAACCATAATTGCCGGCAAAGAAGGCGGCAAATACTCCATTTTACCAAAGACCTTGAAAGGAATCTTTTCATTGTTCTGCTCTGCCCAAAAAGCATCAAAGTCCTTTACGCTGGACACTCATTTCTCCCCCTCATAATAAAATGAGGCGGGTTTCCCGCCTCTTATACTGCGCTTATTTCTTTCGCTTTTTCGTTGAATACAACGTCCTTAACCTTGCCGTCTTTTATAGTGGGGATTGCTTTGCCGCTTGCAGTAATGGTAGCGTATTCCTCGCCCTGGAGGGTAACATCGTAGCTTGTGCATTTGCACTTATAAAGCACAAAATGGACATCGCCGACATCGGCATAGTCGCACTTGGCCTCAAGCTTGAAATACTTGGGGAGATCGCTTTTGGTCAGACTAAAGGTCTGGGTCTGGTTTGGAGTTGTACCTCCCGCGGTCACCTTGCCACCAATCAGGGTAGCCAGAGCATCAAGTGAAATTACACCATGCTCGATTGACCAGTCAATTTGCTCAAGTTTGGCATAGGTATCAATTACAGTTTCGTCACCCTTTAGCTGCTTTTCAATAAAGGTAGGTGTTACTTTAAGGCTCCTTATGCCAGGCACGTCAATAGCTGCGCCGTAGGTATAGCTAGTCGAATCGTCCTTAGTTATAGGGAAGATTTTGGCATCATTAATCCCCAAAACTACAGATTCCTTTGTTAAATCAGCCATTCTCAATACCTCCTCGTAGTTTTGTGGCGATACCGCATTGATTTGTGGTAAACGCCCGTATCGTTCTCGTAAAGGTCACCGGCAAACTCCCGGCGATACCAAATGCTGGACATAACCCTGTCTACTGCCTGGGCTATTGCGGTCGTGTCACCTTTTGCCCAAATGTCAATGACCATAACGGATTCGCTTGTCAGCTCCTCGCCATCCCCCACAAGGCCAGGAGAATTGTTCTCCTCCCGGTAGGTAATGCAAGGAAAGGTCGGATTTGCCGGCAGTGACGTAAAAATAACCCCGCCTTTCAGCAACGCTGACAAGACAGGGTCGTTTGTCAATGCCTGGGCTATTTTCGGTTTAAGGTCAATCAACTGCCCACCCCCCTGCGGATGGCATCGGCAAATATCTTTCTGATATTGTTTTTATTCAATTCCAAGGCCGGTGTAAGGTAGGGCTGGGCTTTCATTCTGCTAGTTCCTAGCTCAACATAGGGAGCGTATTCGACGCTCGTACCGATTATCACCGAATACTTGTCGCGGTTCGGCCTTACGCCGCTCCCTGGAGCGGCTCTTTGTCCTGGGGAACCGTTCATGCCCTTTACTTTGCCATTTATCGAATACGACAAACTGTTTCTTAGGTTGCCGCCGACCTTTCCGCTGCCCTTTGGGTACTGCCCCACCGGGCAAAGGTTCACGGCTTGCCCATGCACCAGCAAGCCGGTCGCTTCTAATGCCATGGAAATAGCATCGTCCATCTTTTTTTTAACTTTGTCGCCGTACCATCTGATTTCTGCCATCTTATTCTACCACCCTTAGAAGTGCTTCGATGTGGTTACGGTAAGCAGCTATATACCGGATTTCGTATGCCTGGCCATTAAATAATACTCGCCTGGATAACTGGACGGCGCTGGAATAGTTGCAAAACATCCTCAAAGTAATGCCCTGCTCAACTATCCCGTATTCCCGTTCTGCAATCTCGCCCCCTATAGGCTGAATATCGGCATTGATAGCGGCAACGGTATTCCAGCTTTCAACCGGCATACGAATATCGTTATAAGTGATAGTTTTGGCCTGTATATGCACCTTGTGGGGGAGTTTCAAGGCAGGAATCATGCAAACTTCACCTTTCTGTAGGGCTTTAGCTGTATTCTTATGCTTTTTGGAATATCGTCATCTGTATAGTTTGTTGAAGAATAAGCCCCTACGGATACACTCTGCTTGTACTGCTCTGCATTCCGGTTGTAAAGCAAAACGGCAAGCCGTCCAATAACGGATTCTGCACCGTCAGGAATATCATCACGGTTGCAGTAGTCTTTGAAAAATGCTTGGGCATCCCCTATGATCAAGTCCAGCAAGCCGTCCTGGCTAACATCATCAATAGGTATCCCTAACCGTGTCATAAGCTCATAGCGACTCATGGCTATTCACCTTCTTTGTCGGTGCCGCTTTCTCCCCCGGCTTGGCCTTCGGAGTCGCTTTCGGCTTCTTTGTTCCCGCCATCATTCCCACCACATTTCAGAACCTTCCGCAATTCTTCGGTGTTCAATTTGTGATAACCCTCAATTCCGCGGTCTTTTGCTAATGCCCGAAGCTCCTGGTACGTCATTTCATCCAGGTTTTTATCTTCAGGCGGGGTTTTCACCTTGGCCGCTTCTTCGGCGGCCTGCTGGGTTGCCAACTCTCTCCGGCGACGGTTGAATCCCGTTACATCAACAACAGTCATATCATCACCTCACAAAAACCAAGAGAGGGCCGAAGCCCTCTCGTTTATCATGGTTGTTTATCCTGCCGGATTGGCTTTCACCTTTACCAAGAAGTGGGCGTTCTTCTCGACGGTGTATCCCATGATTCCGACGTTGCTGTCGTCAACTGTTATTTTGATGGTATCGTTTCCGGCCCAGGTACCGCCAAGGGCAATATTAAATTTGCCAACGCCGTTTTCAAAAGCAAGGTTAAACGTTGCATCAGTGCCTGCGGCTCCAGCGTCTCCGTCATCAATCGCAATAGTGCCGGCTGATGTAGTGATGTCAACCTTCACTTCCCGGGTGCCGTTGAAAAACTCCAACACCTTGTCTTTGGCCTTGTTCATCACCTGCAGGGTCACAGGCACCACAAGGTCATCGTTCGCTTCTGTAACCGTAGGCTGCAGTGCCGGTCCGTCCCCACCTTCTCCGGTCATGGCCGGGAGGATAACGAGGTCAACGTCACCCCCAGCTGCGTCCTCAAACCCCTTGAGGTGCTCATAAAACTCATTCGGGGTGAAGGTGAAGCGCTTAAGATAGTCTAAGATCCTCATCTACATCACCCCTTATTAGCCGCTATGAGCGGTTACAAGCTTGTGTTTGAACTGGACTATGCGCACGTTCTTCGGCTCATATACACGCTCCCAGTTAGCAAAATTGGCCAGCTCGGTATTGGATGGGGTAGCCCCTGCAACAGAAGCATTCTTAAATGCAACTCCACGGGGATGGAGAATAAAGTGTCTCCGGCTTACAAGGATGTCGTCACCGGCCAGTATATCTCTCCCTGTTTCAGTAGGTTTGGGAGCTCCACCTTCGCCCCAACCAAAAGCGCCCTGACCAAAGATATAGGTTGTGTATACTCCGTTGGAAACCGGCAGTCCGTCATCTACCACAACACGCTTGCCCAGGAAATAAGGTACCTCGGGTTCGCCCTCGGACGGCTTAATGTACTCGATGAGGTCATCTTTCGCCAGCTTCGCCACCGTTGCGGAGTGCATCGCAAAGCCAGTCAGCTTATTCGCATTGTCGCCCAGTTTATAGATAGCGTCAACGGCGGTTTTTGCACTGATAACATCAGCATCTTTAGCTGTCGGTGTACCGGAAATGTCGTGCTTGTTGTAGTCCATACCGGTTGCAGTGTTGCCAAAAATTCCGTCCAGGGTCTTAATCAGGATAACTTGAAAACGTCTTGCCCAATAATCAGCTACTAAGTTACCTATAGCAGCCATTGGATCGTCACCGGACAATGCTTTGGCCAGGTCATTGACGCTCCATGCTTTACCACGGGTTAAGAGCGCTGCAACGTCCTGTCCTGCCTCTATCTTGCCAACGGTCAAGGCATCGGTATCGCTAATCACTTCATCATCGCCGTCCAGGTCCTCCCAAAACGGCATATTAATCAGTTTACCTCCGGAGCTTGCCAGTCTGTCCAGTTCGGGCGTTCTAGCTATGATTCCGCTCTGATAAAAAGCAGAGAGTTCAGCAGTGCGCTGAATAACATAAGGGTTAAACACTTCAGGAACTATAACATCGGTAATAATGGTTTTAGTTACTTCCGGCATATCTATTTACCTCCTCGTGTTATTTGGCTTGCGCCATCAATTGTTTGGCCAGTTCGGGGTTTTCCCGAAGAATCCGGCCCTGTTCAGTTAAGTTAAAGGTATCCTTCTTCCAGGGGTTAATCTGGCTTGTACCAGGGCTCCCTAGACTCGGAGTTCTGCCTTTTTCTTTGAACCTTTCTTCCACCGCCTTCTGGATGCCCTGTTGCCAAATGCTTTCCAAGGCAGTCAAGTTATTCATGGTGCTATCCTCGTCTTGCCCCACGAAGTAGCTAATAAGTTCAATAGGCAGCCCCTTCTGTGTTGCAAACGCGGTTGCTTTGTTAATCAGCTCAAACCTGATTCTGGCCTGGCGCTCCTTCGCCAGTTCTTCCTCAAGTTTGCGAAGCCGTTTCTGCTCCTCGGTTTCCCCGGGAAACCGCTTTTGAATTTCCTCCTCAATCAGCCCAGGCAGGGTCTTTTCCTTCCAGGTTTCAAGCCCTTTGGTGAAGTATTGGTCTAACCTGGGCTGTAAGAGTTTCTTGCCCTCTGCGGTATCCAAGAACGCCGCAACTCCCTCCGGTGTTGGCTTACTCAACCCCGCCAGGTAGTTTTTGACCTCCTCTGTGTCCTTGTTAGCCTCCAAATAAGCTTTGATTTCTTCCAACGTCATAAGATTATCCTCCTTATTTTTGCCCTTGCAGTTCTGGCCTGCAAGTCCAATGTGATTATTCTTCTTCCTGTATATCTATCTCAGCAATTCTATCGGCCAGAGACATTAATTCGCTAGCTATTTGGCGTAATTGGTTCTCCACCACACTTGTGTCTAACTTCACAGTAACGGTTATGGTTTTTATCTCTGTCATAATTAAATCCTCCTCTTATTTGCCCTCACCAGTTCGCGCCTGGGAGTGCGGTATTTGAGCATAAAAAAACACCCGCCTGAGCGAGTGTCAATTCCATCTTATCATTCGAGATAAAACCACCCCCCAAATTACTTTACTGTATTATTATACCATTCTTGGTAGGTCGTTGTCCTAATAACAACGTTCTTTCCGGTTACTGGGTCCCTCGCTCGCCTTAGCTGCGGCTCCATGCCCTCAATCTCAGCCCTGACGCTACAGCGGCAGTTTACATCCATGGACGGCACTCCGAAGCCGCCAGGGTACATGGCTTCCATGCCGGCTATTTTGAACGGCTCGTCTATATCAACTTTCTGCCCGTCAAGTGCCCTGTGCTTATCTCTTGTCTTTTTGTCCAGGGTGGACACCCATACTCGCTTGAAAATAAGCCCTTTGTCTGCCGCCTTCTCAAAAGCAGCCTGCGTTCCCTGGGACTGCGCCCTGTGAGTTTCAGTCTGGACTATGCGGATGGCCTTGCTCGCCCCGATGTCCATACGTTCCTTTACAGCCTTCGCCGTCTTGTCGTAAGGATACCCCTGGATTATTCCCCTGGCGATTTCCTCACGGATTTGCCGGTTTAATACGCTGATATTGTCTTTCGCCCGCTGTAACCATGTGATTCTGTCCAATGGATTAAGGACTGCCGCCTCTACTGCCTCAGGTTTCAGCACCGTAAAGCCCAAAAGCACTTCGGCCCCGGTTTCTAAAGCCCAGCCTGCCCGGTAATAGCTTTCAGCAAATACGTCCTTAATGGCCTTTTTTGTGATACGGGTTTCCCTGCCGGTCAGCTTGCTTAGTTCCTTTGCAATTGCTTCCTCAAGCTTGACCAACCGGCCATATTTCATCATTTCCCCCATGCTTAGGGAGCCTTCCCGCGAATACTTCTCGTAGGCCAATGCTACCTGTGCCCTGATTTCCTTTAGGCTGTCACGGTAAACCTTGATAAGTTCCTTTTCTGCCTGCTTTGTTAACCTATCAACGACCCTTTCGTTTTGCTCGAACTTTTCGTTTTCAACTATATTCATTCAACTTCACCCGTGCTTATCGCATCTAAGTCCACCAGCCCTTCTTGGTCTTTCCGCATTTCCTCAAGCTCCCAATCCACATCGTCAATAAAGGACAGTTGTGACAACCTTGTCCGCTCGGACACATGGCCCCTGAGCTGTGCCGTGGTCTGGGCCTCGTCCAAGAGGTTAACCGGCAGGTTCCTCTTAAACTGGAAATAGACGTTTGTATAGTCAAGCTGTATGCCCTTTTTGGCCCAGGCTGTTGCAAGCACCTTAAACTGCTGTCTTAGGGCAGCGGCCATTTTCCGCTCCATCGTTATACACTTCGTTTCCAGCGCCATAAGTTTATAGCGGATTGCCACACCTGACAGGTTGCCGGCAAACTTTTCGTCGGTCATGTCCACGTTCTTGCTGAAGCGCATAATGTTTTCCTCAAGCCTATCCAGGTGGTGCTCGATTACCGCATCGTTTATCTGCTTTGTGATGAATTCAACGCCGACACCCTCGCCCTTATCGTCCAGGCCAAAGGCCCCTGTTTTTCTGGCCTTTGCAAGTGTTTCCTCGTCCGGGTCGTACCCGTAAAAAGCCATGTAAGCCAACCGGAACTGCTCAATCTCACTGTTCACGTCTGACAATGTACGGTCGTAGGCGTCAATTAGGTTTAAGACCTTCTCGGTGTCACCCTGCATCTCCTCATTGTTCGGAAAAACTACCAACGGTACAAAGTCAAACAAATGCGGCTGGGGATTGCTTTCTTCGGTAATATCCAGCACAAACTCTCCCTTGCCGTCCTGGATGTAATACGTCACGTTCTGGTTATCGTACCACTCAACCCTCGTCCTGGTTACCTTTACCTCGCCCTCTTTGTAAACCATATCGTAGTAACGCAAGGCGAACTGAGGTTCGTTGATACTGCGGTCGTAAACAAGGATAACTTCCCAGGGGTTGACGTTCATCACGCGCTCCAGGCCGCTCTTATCAACATAAAGCAACCTGGCCCCGTACCCGCATATAGTTGCCATTTTCACAATTTCGGCGTCCAGGTCGTCAGCATGATTCCGAATTAAAAAATCAGACAGGGCATCGTTAACCTTTTCGTAGTTTTGCTGTTCCTGGTCTATCTGGTAGGCAATTGGATGACCTATGAAGTAGCCAACCTTCGTATCAACTATTTCGCTATCAAAGCTGTTATTCAGCTTACGGTTAATTTTGTTTGGATCTTCAAACTCCCGGTTAAAGATAGGCAGGCTAACTGCTTTGTAACGCTCATAGAGGCTGAGCATCCTTGCCCTGGTCGGGGCATGTTCGTCAATAAGGTCTTTGATTATCTCGCTTGTAACCCTGCCATCGGCTTCTATTAGCTGCTTTAAGATTTCCTGCACTTCCCTACACCCCCCTTAATAAAGGCTTTGGGCAGCTTTAAGTGTACGCTCCTTCATATCAAGCTCCAAACCGTACCGGCAAGCATCAATACTGTGGTTATCCTTATCAGGGAACCTGCTGATTACTTCGCCGCTCCGGTCGGTTTCAAGGCAATAGTTGATGAATTCCCTTGCTGCCAGCGGGCACCGCTCCGGGTCAATTATTATCCGTTCCAAGTCCTGCAACCATTTGATACCGAATTCCACGCTGCCTGGGCCTTTCTTTGCCCCTTTTATCTTCATACCCCAGAATTTTAGCTCTGCTATGGATTTCGGCTCGGCGCTGTCTGCTATGGTTAGAACATCGTTGTACTTTTGAACCTTCTCCCAAAACTGCCGGTTGAATAAGTTCAGGCCGCTAATCTCAGTAAAGATATAAAGCCTGCGCCTGGTTCTATCGTAATGCATACGCTCAAAGCATAACGGGTCTACCGCATAGCCAAAGTCCAAACCCTGCCGGATACGGTCAAACGTGGCAATTTCCTCCCAGGTGATAGCCCGGAGTTCCACGTTATTGAACACTTCCAGACCCGTGCCAACTTCTTCACCCAAGTATTCATGCCGGTATGCGGTTTCGTTGGTTTTTTCCAAGTGTGCCGCATCGGTTAAGAACCTGTCGCCCAACCATTCCGACGGCACGTCAAGATAGGTGGAATGGTGAACCCTGCGCCCAAGTTTCGGTATCTTCACCTCTTGGTTAACCCAGCTACGACCACTTTTCGGAGGGTTGAAGGAATAAAAAGAGATCCGTTTTTTATTCTCGCCCCGAAACAAAGACTGGAGAATATTCCGGATCTCGTCCATGCTTGAAAACTGGTCCACTTCTTCAAACCAGGCGTATTTGATGTAGCCGCGGCCCAGATTGATGGACTTCATTTTGAGCGGGTTGTCCGCTGCTTTAAAAACTATCTTCTGCCCGGTTGGAATGTAGATTATCTGCATTGGCGCGACTTGAAACTTGAAATAGTCTCCCAGCCCCATTTTCGCGATAGTCCACTCAAACTGGCCGTAAACGGTGTCCCTCAGTTCGTTCTGGTATCTCCTGGTAACGACGGCGTTTGCTTCTGGGTCTTTTAACAATCCTAGTAAAATCTGTATGCTGGTAAAGGTTGATTTTGTAGAACCCCTGCCGCCTTTAAGCCATATTTCGTCAAATTTTTCCGCTTTTATCTCTTTATGCAGCCTAAAAAACGAAGGCGCAATAAGCTCGGACAACCTAATCTTCGTCATCTATATCATCCACTATCTTGATGCCGATTTCTCCGCTGTGTTCTATGTTCAGATTTCTGCGGCCCCATCTGTCTGGGAATTTCCTTTCAAGCCTCCACGCCGCTGCCTGCCATTGGTCCTCAGATGCTTTACCTATAATAGCAACGTCTCTTACTTCTGCTTCTGCTAATGCCTTTTCTACTGCGTTGGAAAACTCAACATAAGGTTTTTCACTTTTCCTTATTTTGTATCTAGGATTTTGTGCCACTCTTTGCTTTTCTCTTTCTCCTCTTTTCAACCAGTCATATAAAGTAGACTTATCTATCCCAGCATATGCAGCAGCTGTTTCAATGTAATTTCCGGCTCTAATGGCTGAAATTATTTTATTATGTGTATCAAAATTTAATTTTGTTGGTCTACCTCCTGCCATACATCCTCACCACTTTTCCTATGCTTCGTGCATATTCCCTTTCCTTCTCGCAACCTTCACTGTCCCCATATATCCAAACCTCATCGCATATGTCAATAAGCCTGAAACATACCTGGAGTATTTCCTCTCTCTTATCGTCATTCTCCATAAAGCTAAATAAGTGCAGAGGGCTAATCGGTAGTATTCCTTGCTTGACCAAATCATGGCAGATAATATCAACCCGAACCCGGTTCCCATCAGGGTCTGAAGTAAATGGATGCGAAATAAATACTCGCTTCACTCTGCCAACACCGCCTTTTTGCCCGGTAAGATTTTCCCATCGCTTTGTTTTCTTACCTGCACTTTCTACAACCTCCTATACAACGAACATATTTCACACCAGGCCCCGCCCCTGCCTCGCGATGGTGTGTACTACCCTCCGTTGCCGGCATCCTACAAACCTGAAGCCGCCCTCATGGACGGCTGCTGACCAATTTTTATCCTACTCGTGCCTTGGCTATTTCCACGTATTCTGCCTCACGCTCAATGCCGATGTATTGAAATCCCTCACGCTTTGCTGCTACAAGTGTCGATCCGCTGCCTGCGAACGGATCAAGCACGATTCCGCCAGGCGGCGTGACCAATCGAACAAGCCACACCATAAGGTCAGTAGGTTTGACGGTTGGATGACGGTTGGTCGCACTAATTTCCTCCCCGCGCCAATCACTATTCCGGTCCTGCTTCGACGCCTTTTTACAAAGATGTTCCGGGGTTACGTTGAAATATGGCGAGAAAAAGGCGTCTGGCTCCGTCGTTACGCAGTTGGCGGGGAAACGTCCTATATTAACGGAAGGATTCGGCGTTTGCCTGTCTGTTCTTCCCTCAGCTTCTCTCCACGCGTTGGATACTTCGCCGCTACTGTGTATTTTATCGTCTCCAATCCGACATCTGTTAATGTTCAGCGCTCCCGTCCTCCACCGCTCCACGTTGTCCGCCACGGTCCCGTCAAGCGGTTTCCGCGCAAGGATAATCGGCTCATGGGCAGGCTTTAGGGCGGTACCCCATCCGTCCCATTTCTTGGCGAGTTCGG
>Ga0209204_1002126_pt1 | contig 16886 bp, 14 predicted proteins | sample AD_JPNMR2_MetaG_FD_184425 | JGI IMG/M metagenome (GOLD analysis project Ga0209204, IMG submission 184425) | Active sludge microbial communities of municipal wastewater-treating anaerobic digesters from Japan - AD_JPNMR2_MetaG (SPAdes) (version 2) | ecosystem: Engineered > Bioreactor > Anaerobic...
TCTGAAGTTAATTGTTTGTATTTCATAAGCAACATAATAATTAATTTTAGGGAGACTTCGGTCTCCTTTTTTGTTAAATTATGTTGCCAGTTGACTCTAACGCTCTTTGGAGGTTTCGCCATCGGCTGTTTGGCGTTCCTCCGAGATGTTTTGCATGATTTTTTAAAAAATCATGCAAAACATCTCTGCTAAATTCGCACTTCTATGTTGAACTTAGCGAGTTTTAGCGGTGGAGCAAAAATGAATCTCTTGAATACCGAGATTTGATACCAACTTGCTTTCAAATTTATCTTATATTTTTTTAACAAACATACAAAAGAATAAAAATATAAGAATAGTTAATGGGAATTGTTATTTTCTTATTTTTCAAACACGTTAAATTAAAACTATACACTTTACATACAAGAATTTAGTTTATAGAAAACTTTTTTAAATTTGCTATAAAAAATGAGATAAAGAATCGACAAGGATATAGAGATTTTTTACAAGGAGTAGTTAGCAAAGATCATATCCATTTTATTATCTCCCAATTAAGTGTAATTAAAATAGTCAAGCGATTGAAAGGAAAAAGTTGCCGGATGGTATTGCAAAAATTTCCTAAACTACAACATCGTTATTGGTGGCACATTTTTGGGTAAATAGGCTATGGTTGTTGGAGCGCAGGCAATGTAACAGAAAAGATGATAAATTCTTATATAGAGCATCACAAGAGGCAACCCAATCCAGATGAGAATTTTATTCTTGAATAATTTCAATAAACTTTAGTTTAACATTTTAATTGACTTATAGTCAAAATTCAGGTGCATTCTATTTGCAATCCAACCTATAGATTCTCAATTCATTGAATTTGAGTTTTGTTTATTTTTGTGTAGATTTATTAAAAATAATTTGTTGTTTTATCTATCCCTATTTAGTTAATATAAAACCACTATTTTTTTATAACTTTGTCAATAAATTAAATACAAAAAAAATGGAAGAAAAACGAATTAAAAAAGCCTTAATATCAGTTTATCACAAAGACCATTTAGAAGATATTATCATAAAATTACATTCCGAAGGAGTTGCTCTTATTTCTACAGGAGGCACAAAAAAGTTCATTGAATCTTTAAACCTACCCTGTCAGTCAGTGGAAGAACTAACTGGTTATCCTTCCATTTTAGGAGGAAGAGTAAAAACTCTTCATCCAAAGATATTTGGTGGGATACTTGCCAGAAGGGATATTGAAGAAGATCTGGAACAATTAAAGCAATATGAAATACCTGAGATTGATTTGGTTATAGTTGATTTATATCCTTTTGAGGCTACGGTAAATGCTGGAGCAAATGAACCTACTGTTATTGAAAAAATCGACATAGGTGGTATGTCGCTTATTCGAGCATCAGCAAAAAATTTTAATGATGTGGTAATAATAGCATCCCAAGCTCAATACGAACCTTTTATGGAAATTCTCACAACCAAAGGAGCTCAAACTACGCTTGAAGAACGTCGCTGGTTTGCTAAAGAAGCTTTTGCTGTGACTTCACAATACGAAATTGCAATTTTTAACTATTTTGACCGTTCTTATCAAAGCGCTTTTCGATATGGCGAAAATCACCCTAAAATACTCAGATATGGTGAAAATCCTCATCAACAAGGAATTTTCTACGGAAAATTCGATGAAATGTTTGAACAATTGCAAGGGAAAGAAATTTCTTATAACAATCTCTTGGACATTGATGCGGCCGTAAATTTAATTAATGATTTTGACGATATTACTTTTGCTATTTTAAAACACAACAATGCTTGCGGAATTGCTACACGTCCTCAACTAAAAGACGCATGGCAAGCAGCATTAGCAGGAGATCCTGTCTCAGCATTTGGAGGGATATTAATTACAAATGCCATTGTTGATAAAGAAACTGCTTTTGAAATTAATAAGATTTTTTTCGAAGTGTTGATAGCCCCTGATTATGATTTAGAAGCCATTGAAATTTTGAGCCAGAAAAAAAATCGAATCATTCTGATTATGAAAAGTACGAAATTAAAACCCAAACAATTTCGTTCTATACTCAATGGAGTGCTTACTCAAGACAGAGATACTCATATAGAAACTATAAATGATTTAAAAATAGTAACTGAGAAATCACCTACTGCCGAAGAAATTGAAGATTTACTTTTTGCAAATAAAGTTGTAAAACATTCAAAATCAAATGCAATTGTTCTAGCAAAAAATAAACAACTGTTAGGAAGCGGCGTTGGACAAACTTCAAGAGTCGATGCACTGAAACAAGCTATTGACAAAGCTAAATCATTTAATTTTGATCTAAAAGGAGCTGTAATGGCGTCGGATGCTTATTTTCCTTTCCCTGACTGCGTACAACTTGCTTATGAAGCAGGGATTACAGCCATCATTCAACCTGGAGGTTCTATCAGAGATAAAGATTCAATAGATTTATGCAACCAGAATAGAATCTCAATGGTATTTACCGGCTACCGACATTTCAAACATTAATTTTTTTAAAAATACAATATATCATTAACATACAAATATCATTTATAAAAAATGGGACTTTTTTCATTCACACAAGAAATAGCAATCGATTTAGGTACTGCAAACAGTGTTATTACGTATAATGACCAGATAGTTGTTGATGAGCCTTCGGTTGTTGCTCTGGATAAGCGTACAGACCGATTAATAGCAGTAGGTGAACGCGCCCGCCAGATGCAGGGGAAAGAAAATGAAGCTATTCGTACTATTAGACCATTACGTGACGGTGTAATTGCTGATTTTTATGCAGCAGAAATGATGATAAGAGGACTTATCAAAATGATTCCAACTAAAAATCATTTCTTTTCGCCTTCTTTGCGAATGGTAGTAGGCATTCCCTCTGGAAGTACTGAGGTGGAAATCCGTGCTGTACGTGATTCATCAGAACATGCAGGAGGTAGAGAAGTTTATATGATTTATGAGCCAATGGCTGCTGCTTTGGGAATAGGTATTGATGTAGAAGCCCCTAATGGCTGTATGATTGTAGATATTGGTGGTGGTACTACAGAAATTGCAGTTATTTCGTTGGGTGGCATCGTGTTGAATAAATCTATTCGTATCGCTGGTGATGATCTCACTATGGATATCATTGAATATATGGGACGAATGCATAATATTAAAATTGGCGAACGGACAGCAGAGTTAATCAAAATAAATGTTGGTGCAGCATTAACCGATTTAGAAGATGGACCAGAAGATTACATTGTTCGTGGTCCCAATCGAATGACTGCCTTGCCTATTGAAGTTCCAGTTTCTTATCAAGAAATAGCTCATTGTCTTGAAAAAACGATTTCCAAAATTGAGGCAGCAGTGTTAAGTGCTCTGGAAGAAACCCCACCTGAACTATATTCAGATATCGTAAAACAAGGAATTTATTTATGTGGAGGTGGAGCATTACTTCGGGGGATGGACAAACGTCTAACAGAAAAAATCAATATACCTTTTCAAATTGCTGATGATCCTTTGCATGCGGTGGCTCGAGGAACAGGTGTTGCCTTAAAAAATATCGATAAATTTTCTTTTTTACTTCGATAAATTTAAAAATTCAACAAAATAAATTAAAATGATGAATGCTTCATTTTCATTTGGCTGAATTTTTATTTTAAAAACAATCCCTGCAGAATTGTATTTATTATGAAAAACCTCATAAATTTTTTGATACATCATAGTGGTTTGTTATTATTTATAATACTTGAAATTATTTCTTTTATTATGATGATTAATTCACAAGAATATCAAAAAAGTATTTTTCTTTCTTCGAGTAATGCAGTAGTTGCTACTCTTTACAATTGGACCAATTCAGTAGGAGAATTTTTTAAATTACGAAATACGAACAATCAACTATCATCAGAAAATACTGAACTTAAAAATCAAATTATTGAATTACAGAATAAATTAAAAGTCTTAGAACCTTCCATTACCTCTTTAAATTTTAAATTATTACCTGAAAACGAATATCGATTCATCTCTGCTAAGGTAATCAATAACAGTACAGATAAATTCCAGAACTATCTCACTCTTAATAAGGGATCAAAAGATGGAGTTAAACCCGATATGGGTGTTGTTAGCAGCGAAGGAGTAGTTGGAATTATTAAGTCGGTATCTCCTCGTTTTTCTGTAGTTATTCCCATTTTAAATCCAAAAATTCAAATCAGTTGCAAATTTAAACGAACTGATTATACTGGTTCTCTGGTTTGGAATGGAGAGGATTATCGTTATGCCAATTTAGTAGATATAGCAAGACATGTAGATATTAGATTGGGAGATACGATTGTAACCAGTGGTTTTACGAGAACTTTCCCTGAAGGAATTCCTGTTGGAATTGTAGAAGATTATAGTATTAAGGAGAGCGATGCTTATTATAACATTAAAGTAAAACTTGCTGTTAATTTTCGAACCCTTACTTATGTAAATATCATTGACTACTTAAATTATCAAGAACAAAAGCAGTTAGAAGAAAAGAATTATGAATAAATGACATTAGCTCTTCAAAATATTATTCGTTTTGTTTTATTGGTATTGGCTCAAGTATTGATTTTAAATAATATTCAGTTTTTAGGATACATTAATCCTTATATTTATATTCTTTTTATTTTTTCTCTGCCTTATCGTACTCCTCAATGGTTAATTCTTTCTCTTGCTTTTATTTTGGGATTAACAATTGATATTTTTTCAAATACTTTGGGGATGCACTCTTTTGCAACGGTTTTAATGGCTTTTACAAGAAATGGTGTTATTCAACTGTTCACTTCCTTTGAAAAAGAAGAAAATCCTATTCCATCCTTCAGAACTTTTGGCATCAGTGCCTACTTAAAATTCATTATTGTAATGGTATTGATTCATCACACTACTTTGTTTTTGTTAGAAGCATTTTCCTTCTCGAATTTTTTCTTTATCTTTAAAAAAATTCTCCTTAGCTCAATGATAAGTATTGTATTAATCTTAGGCATTCAATCGTTTAAGAAAAAATAGAAATGGTAAACGATCCTTTTCAAAACAGAAGGCATATAATTTCCATTATTATATCAGTATTCATTGGTATATTTATTATCCGTCTGTTTTCTTTGCAGGTAATCGAAACAAAATATAAAAAAGGAGCAGATAGCAACGCTTTTTTAAATAAAACCCTGTATCCACCACGAGGACTGATTTATGATCGGAACCATAATTTGCTGGTTTACAATAAACCTGCTTACGATTTAATGCTTATTGTACGAGAAATCCATGATTTAGATACTACTGCCTTTTGTGAAGCTTTGGAAATTAACAAACAATTTTTCATCCAACGAATGGCAGAAATAAAAGATAGGAAGAAAAATCGAGGGTATTCTTCCTATACTCCTCAGGTATTTATGACACAACTGGACATAAAAGACATAGCCAATATCCAGCAACAATTGTATAAATTTCCCGGTTTTTACATTCAAAACAGAACATTAAGAGATTACAGGTATCCTAATGCAGCTCACGTTTTGGGTAGTATCGGTGAAGTTTCACAAGCTATGATTGACAAAGATGATTATTATAAAATTGGAGATTATGCAGGCAGAGATGGGCTTGAATATACTTATGAAAAAGAATTAAGAGGCGAAAAAGGTGTAGAAATTCTTTTACGCGATGCCAAAGGAAGAATAAAAGGAAAATACGACAACGGCAAACATGATGTTCCACCTAAAGCAGGTAAAAATTTAATAACTACGCTTGATATTCAACTTCAAATAGTAGGAGAACAATTATTAACAGGGAAAATAGGCGGAATAGTTGCCATTGAACCATCGACAGGCGAAATTTTGGCAATGGTTTCCAGTCCAACTTTTGACCCTTCTTCTTTAGTAGGACGACAAAGGACTCAGAATTATGCAAAATTAGTCAATGATCCTACTAAACCACTTTTAAACAGAGCTACACAAGCTCAATATTCGCCAGGTTCAACTTTTAAAACTATTCAAGCACTAGTTTGTCAACAAATGGGGGGAATTGACACCAATACTTTATTTCCTTGTAATGGACCAGCCACCACCCCTATTAAATGTACCCATTTTCACGGTTCACCAGTAAACTTATTAAAAGGTATTGAACAAAGTTGCAATCCTTATTTCTGGGGAGCTTTTCACACAACGCTTGAATTAGGAGGTTATGGAGAAAAAAATGTCAATTTCAAAAAAAATTATAATACTTGGCGAAAACATGTTTTGAGTTTCGGATTTAGTCAAAAATTTACTGATAGTGATATTTATCAACAATCATCAGGAAATATTCCTACCGAAAAATATTACAATCATTATTTTGGTGAAACAGGGTGGAGAGCAATTACTATCCGTTCATTAGCCATTGGACAAGGTGAAATACTGGTCACACCATTGCAACTGGCAAATGCGATGGCAATAATAGCCAATAAAGGCTATTATATAACACCTCATCTCAACAAATCAGACAGTATGTTAGTAAGGACCCATTTTACAACAGTAGATAAAAAATATTTTAATGTGGTAGATGAAGGAATGTGGAGAGTTTGTGAATATGGGACAGCACGACATTATAAAATCCCGAATATGGCAATGTGTGGCAAAACAGGGACAGTACAAAATCCTTTTGGGAAAGATCATTCAATTTTTGTAGGTTATGCCCCGCGAGAAAATCCAAAAATCGCTATTGCTGTGGTTGTTGAAAATGCAGGATTTGGAGCTACGTGGGCATCTCCGATTGCAAATTTAATGATTGAACAATATTTGTTTGGGAAAATAAATAGAGTGGATTTATTCAACAGAATTTCAAATTCATACTTTATATCTTCGTATGGTCAGGAGTAGTATTAAATATGCTTTGGATTGGCGAACCATATTCTATTATGTGATATTGGTAATAATGGGTTGGTTAAGTGTCTATGCGGCAAGCTTTGACTTTGACCATCCTGGCATTCTCGATTTTAGCCAACGCTCAGGAAAACAATTTATCTGGATTCTCTCTGCTTTTGGTCTGGCTGGAATTATTTTGCTTATTGATTCGAGAATATATAATTATTTCAGCTACCTAATTTATGGACTTACTTTATTATTATTAGTTGTAACAATTTTTATTGCTCCTAATATCAAAGGTTCTCGTTCGTGGATAGTGATAGGTCCTGTCAATTTTCAACCTGCTGAATTAGCTAAAATGGCTACCTCGCTGGCGTTAGCCAAATTTATGAGTGGCTATAACTATAAAATCAAAACATGGAAAGATTTAATACCTCTTTTAGTTATTATTGGAATTCCATTGGTGCTTATTTTATTACAAAAAGAAACCGGTTCTGCCTTAGTTTTTCTTTCTTTTTTCCTTGTTTTTTATCGTGAAGGAATGAAAGGAATTGTCTTGTTGCTTGGAATTTTTGCTATTGTTTTATTTGTTTTAGTCATTCGCTTTAGCATGGTGCCTATTCAAGGTGATAAAGGTACGCTGGGAATTATTTTAGCGATGGGATTGATTTTGTTGGTTCAATTTGTTTATTCTTTTTTCATTAAAAAAAATAAAAAAGAGGCTTTATTTTTCTTGGCAGGCATTGTAGCAGTTTTTTTTATATCTTATCTGCTTAGTTTATGGATAGATATAAACTACAATGCTGTCGCATTTTTTACGGTAATTGCTTCCTGTATTTATTGGGCTATCGTTGAAATAATTCATAAACATAAACAATATCTTTTTTTAGCAATTGTTTCACTTTGTGCTGCTTTATTTAGTGCCTCTTCCGATTATTTATTTGAAAATGTATTGGAACCTCATCAAAAAGTTCGCATCAAGGTTTTGTTGAATATGGAAAGTGATCCACTTGGAGCCGGATATAATATTAATCAAGCAAAAATTGCTATTGGTTCGGGAGGTTTTACAGGAAAAGGTTTTTTAAACGGGACACAAACTAAATTACAATATGTTCCCGAACAAGATACGGACTTTATTTTCTGTACCGTTGGAGAAGAAGGGGGGTTTCTTGGTTCTGTTTTTGTATTAATTATTTATTGGCTCTTTTTAATGCGATTAATTACCATTGCTGAACGTCAACGTGATACTTTTAATCGAGTCTATGGTTATTGTGTGGTCAGTATTTTCTTTTTTCATTTAATAGTCAATATTGGAATGGTATTAGGAATAATGCCTATTATAGGAATACCTTTGCCTTTTTTTAGTTATGGTGGATCCTCCTTATGGGGGTTTACTATTTTGCTTTTTATTTTGCTTCGATTAGATGCTTCAAGGATAGAACATGTACGTTAATCTCCTTTTTTACAAAATTTCTGAACCATTTCTGACTTTAAAAGTTTATTTTTGTAAAGGGAAAAATTTAGTCGTCGATAAATCAAAAATTCAACTCAGTTAATCATTTAGAAAAATATGTTATTCAATATTTCTTTACTCGAATGGATAGGTTATTTAGCTTCTATTATTGTAGCTATTTCGCTTACAATGAGTTCTATAAAGAAACTTCGCTGGTTGAATTTATGTGGTTCAGCAGTATTTTCTTTCTATGGATTTGCCATTGGTGCTTTACCAGTAGGCTTGCTTAATTCATTCATGGTTTTTGTAAATGTTTATTATCTCATTAAAATGAATTCTTCTGTGGAATCATTTAAAACGTTACAAGTTCCTGTTAATGATCCTTATTTTAATTACTTTATTGACTTTCATAAAAAAGAAATTCAAGAAATTTTTCCAAATTTTGATTTTAGTTTGCTTCAAAATGAAGGGAACAATTGTTCTCTTTCCTTATTAATACTTCGCAACGCCATAGCAGCAGGTGTTTTTTATGGAACAATTGAAAACAAAACTCTTTACGTTCACATTGATTTTGTAACTGCTGAATATAGAGATTTAAAACCAGGTGAATATATTTATAAAAAAAATGTTCAACAGTTGAAAGACTTTGGAATCCAACGGATTATATCAAAATCAGATTATATCAAACATCAAAAATATTTATTGAAAATGGGGTTTGTTTCTCAAATAAATAATCCTTCTATTTTTGTGAAAGAAATTTAAAATAAAGATTTTTGTTTTGTTAGAAAAATTTTTTTAACTATATTAAAGCTCTAATTGTTATGAAAAAATTATTATTAATTATTGGAATTATGACTGCAACAAATTTATTTAGCAAAACACCGGCTTTTGAAAGCGATGTTTTTGAAACTTCTATGGGTAAATTGACTATTACTTTTATTGGTCATGGAAGCCTTATGTTTGAAGTAAATCAAACAGTTATTCATGTGGATCCTGTCGGACAGTTTGGAGATTATTCACTTCTTTCTCAAGCTGATTTGATTCTCATCACGCATGATCATTATGATCATTTAGACCTTTCTGCTATTAAAAAAATAGCAAAAAGCGACACGAAAATTATTATTCCATCAGTTTGTAAAAAAGCTGTACCAGAAGGATTTATAATGCAAAATGGGGCTTCTACTACTTTCAACAATATTAGTATTGAAGCTGTACCTGCTTATAACCTCAAACATAAAAATGACAAAGGTGAATTTTTCCATCCGAAAGGGGTAGGTAACGGATATGTATTAACGTTTGGAAATTTTAAAGTTTATGTAGCTGGTGACACGGAAAATACTCCTGAAATGAAATCACTTAAAAATATTGATGTTGCCTTTTTGCCAATGAATTTGCCTTTTACTATGACGCCCGAAATGGTAGCTGACGCTGCACGAAGTTTTAAACCCAAAATTTTGTATCCTTATCATTACGGGAATACCGATCCCAATCAACTGGTAAAATTATTGAAAAATGAGCCCAATATTGAAGTGAGGATTCGAAAATTAAGATAAACACTTTGTTTCAGAATGTTAACACCTACTTTAACGAATGGCTGATTAATTTAAAGCCATTCGTTTTTTAACAACTTTACTATTACCTTAATTCCGCACCTAAATTTTAAATATAAAGAAGCAAAGCGTTGATAAAAAACAAAATACCAAACGCTTTGCCAAGTGTAAGATTTCACATATCTTTATGAGTGTAAACAAAAAACAAAGTAAATCTTACAGAAGATGAAATTACAAAAAGTTTCGCAATCGGTGAGTTCATTTGCAGGAATTTTTTTCGTTCATAAAGAATTTAACAAATGCGGTCTGTTAGATCTCATAGACAATTGTTTGGAGAGAAGGAATTATTCCGGTTATCAGCACGGAGAGTTGTTCAGGACGTGGTTTGAGATATTCTTTTGTGGAGGAGAAGTAGCAGAAGACGTTCAGGAACATTTGCGATCGACATTGGAAAACATACCCGAAGCAGGGTAGCCTCTCCGGATACGCTGCTTCGGGAACTGAAAGCGTTGGCAACAGAAGATACGATGGTGACCTCTTCGAGCGGGAAAGAGTACCGGTTCAACATCAATGAAAAGATGAATGATTTGAAATCAAATCCCTGCTATTGACCGGAGAGCTTGAAAAGGGTAAGAAATACGATTTGGATTACGACAATCAAATCATAGAGCACGAAAAATGGGATGCCAAGCGCACCTACAAACATACAACAGGATATTTTGCAGGCATTGGCTCGATAGGCAACAGGATCGTTTATGTAGAAAATCGGGATGGCAATGCCAACGTTAAGACAGCACAGGTGTAAACGCTCGCAAGAATGTTCGGCCAACTGCGGGATAACGGAATAACGATCAATCGTTCACGGATGGATGCCGGTTCATATGCAAAAGATATCGTCGACACGGTTTCAAAGAATTGCGATCTTTTCTATATTCGGGCCAACAAATCGGAAAGCATGACGGCACAGATAAGCCAAATAAGCGAATGGAAAAAAGTAGAGATCAATTACAAAACATATGAAGTAGCATCCATTCCCTTTAAGCAGTTTTTTGAAGAGCGCAATTATCGATTGGTGGTTATGCGGGAAGAATCGGATGATGCCCAAATGAACCTGTTTATAGGAGACAACATGATTTATCGCTCCATTTTAACCAATGATTATGAATGGGATGAAAAGCAAGTCATCGAATACTACAATATGCGTGAAGCAAGCGAAAAGCTGTTCGATATTCAAAATAATGACTTCGGATGGAGACGTCTTCCGACCTCGGAGATGAAGAGCAATACCGTATTTTTGATTATGACGGCCAAGATGAAAAACTTCTACAACTACTTTATCAAAAAGTTATCTGAGGTATTCAAAGATATTCCTTCAACCTCAAGAATGAAACGGTTTATTTTCAAATTCATCTGTGTTGCCGGTAAATGGATCAGACAGAGTTGACAATGGAAGCTCCGACTTTACACCGACCGACCGTACGATCAGCTGTGTTTGTCTTGAATATTTGCCTGTTATCAATTGAATCAATAAACGTGAAAGGGTAAAGTATGTCTTGACGTTAAAGAAAGGATGAAATATCACGTTTTCTCCCCCTTAAATTTGCAATTGGGAAGCATATTTTTGCGGATAATTTTATGCATTGACAAAAAAAAACAGCGACAAATCTTGAAAATGGCAATTTAATCGTCTGCCGAAATATGCTCACTTTTTCAAAATAATCGACTTGCGGATTTTAGATTGTATTATTTTTCTTTCACAATTCTTTTTCCCTATTGTTTCATTCAGCAAGAACATTGAAAACTAATCAAGATTTTTTAACCTTATCTTTCGCCTCAAAATTTAATAAAAATTTAAAAAATAACAATATAGATAAAAATTTTAAGATGCCGGGAACAATTTATTAACCAATTATATGCAACGGTTCTACTTTTGATTGTCAACTGATTTCAGACACAATTTTGTTTTTTCTTTGCTGGTTCAATTCAGAATTATCCTGTATATTTGTGCAAAATGTTTTGATAAAAATTTTATGAAACCCACATGTATTACATACACAAACACGAATGAATATAATATTCAGACATGTGGGTTCCATCAGACCTTTAAAAAATAAATTATATTCTGATGAAAAAGATTTTACCTGCTGAGTGGGAAAAACAACAATTTATACAATTAACATGGCCGCACAGTGGTACAGATTTTCAGCCTATGCTGGAAGACGCGAATCGCTGTTTTGTCAGTATTGCCCATGCAATTCTTCAATACGAAGAATTACTTATTGTTTGTGCTCAAGCTGAAGAAGTAAAACAAATACTCGCCGGCGAGGATTTTTCCAGAATTCGGTTGGTCGAATTGCCTTCCAATGACGTATGGGCACGCGATCATGCCGGTATTACAGTTTTTGAAAATGGTCGTCCGGTGATTTACGATTTTGCTTTCAACGGTTGGGGACTCAAATATCCGGCTTGCCATGATAATTTGATAACGAAAAGACTTTTTCAGGCAGGCGTTTTCAAAAATTACCGCTATAAAAATTGTCTTCATTTTGTGCTGGAAGGTGGCAGCATTGATTCAGATGGAGCAGGAACAATTTTGACAACAGCCGGTTGTCTTCTATCCGACAATCGAAACAATACCACGAAAAAAGTGATAGAAAATCGCCTGAAAAATTATTTCGGTCTGGAACGGGTACTTTGGTTGCATCATGGACATTTGGCCGGCGACGATACGGACGGACATGTGGACACGCTGGCGCGTTTTTGCAACGAACAAACCATTGCTTACATAAAATGTGAAGAGGAAGAAGATGAACATTTTGAAGAATTGAAAAAAATGGAAATGGAATTGCAAAATTTCAGAACGTTACAAAATGAGCCTTATCAACTGATTCCTTTGCCAATGGCTGATCCGGTTTATGAGAAAAACGAACGACTTCCGGCAACTTATGCCAATTTTCTGATTATCAATGGAGCTGTTTTGATGCCGACTTATCAATCGCCTAAGGATGAAATAGCAAAACAACAGCTACAAAAAGCATTTCCTGACAGAAAAATTATTGGTATTGATTGCAGAACGTTGATCAAACAGCACGGTTCGCTGCATTGCGTAACAATGCAGTTTTATCCGGCGGAAGGGTAGATACAAGTTTCGAGAAAAGAGTTTGGATTTTTAGCATATAGTTGATAGTCAATAATTTATAGTTTTGTAGAGACGTTGCATGCAACGTCTGAAAAATAATTTTTGTTTTTTAGCAAACAAATTATTTATTTCCAGCGACTTTAAGTTGAAATTCAATCACAAATAACCCACAAAAAAATATTATAAAAATGAAAGTTGCATTGATTCAGCAATCGAACGGAAAAGATACATCTGCCAATCTTGACAAATTGCAGGAAAATATCCGAAAGTGTGCCGCCGAAGGTGCGGAATTGGTCGTTTTGCAGGAATTGCACAATAGTCTTTATTTCTGTCAGACCGAAAATCCCGATTATTTTGGCCTTGCCGAAACAATTCCCGGACCTTCAACCGATTATTTTGGGAAACTTGCCAGAGAATTGGGTGTAGTTTTGGTTTTATCGTTATTCGAAAAGCGAGCAGCAGGATTGTATCACAACACGGCAGCGGTGCTCGAAAAGGATGGCACAATAGCCGGAATTTATCGAAAAATGCACATACCGGATGATCCGGCTTATTACGAAAAGTTTTATTTCACGCCCGGCGATTTGGGTTTTGTACCCATTCAGACTTCTTTGGGAAAATTGGGAGTCATGGTTTGTTGGGATCAATGGTTTCCCGAAGCAGCCCGATTGATGGCATTGGCCGGAGCTGAATTGCTGATTTATCCTACGGCTATTGGCTGGGAAACTACCGATTCCGAAGAAGAAAAACAGCGTCAACTTGAAGCGTGGATCACCATTCAGCGAAGTCATGCCATTGCTAACGGTTTGCCCGTTGTTTCGTGCAATCGAGTTGGTCACGAAGATGATCCTTCCGGTGAAACAGGTGGCATTCAGTTTTGGGGAAACAGTTTTGTGGCCGGTCCACAGGGAGAAATTCTGGTTCAAGCTTCCAATCAGCAGGAAGAAAATTTGCTGGTGGATGTTGATTTGGCAAGAAGTGAACAAGTTCGTCGAATCTGGCCATTCTTTCGCGACAGGCGCATTGATAGTTATCAGGATTTAACGAAAAGGTGGAGATAAAGTTTGTTGCAAGGTATGAACAACAAAATTGCAATGAAACCCACCTGTATTGCATACACAAACACAAATACAGACATGTGGGTTCCATCAGACCTTTAAAAAATAAATTATATTCTGATGAAAGTTAAGAAAGATAAGGCTTGATAGCCGAGAAATGAAAGGCAAAAATTCATTTTAGAGCGAAGATATAAAGGTTTGAATATAGTTAAAACAATTATTGCTCCGAGAATCAGACTGCCCAAAAGTGATAAAACATTGATCGAGATATGCAAATTACTCTAAAAAAATTAATCGTTACCCATTTTTGATGATATGTTGTGGAAAATTTTTAGGGTGAAGCATTGTTGAAGTCAGGAATTTATATTCTCAAGCTTTCAATATTAATAAATATTTTTATGTGTAAATAGATGTTTACTTTTTTATTGTTTTTACCAATGCCCAGTTGTTTTTCTCTTTGAAATACGCCAACTGCAATCCATTTTTTTCGGCTTCTGCCTCAATCATAGGAATATCTTCCACATAAAATCCGCTTAGATAGAGTTCTCCTCCTATCGGCAAACAAGCTGCGTAAAATTTCATATCTTTCAACAAAACATTTCTGTTTATGTTGGCAAGCACTATATCAACATGTACATCCTTAAGCACTTCGACTCCACCTTTTCTGAGTTCTATGTTTTTTATTTTATTCAATCGAATGTTTTCCATTGAATTTTCAATGGACCAGTCGTCAATGTCAACCGCTACCACTGATGAAGCCCCGCGCAAAGAAGCCAGAATGGACAATACCGCCGTTCCACAACCCATGTCCAAAAGATTTTTCTTTCCCAGATTCATTTTCAACAACTCACCCAGCATCATTGCGGTCGTTTCATGATGACCCGTACCAAAAGCCATTTTTGGATTGATAACGATATCGTATTTTGCTTCGGGAACCTTCTGATGAAAAGAACTGTGAACCACACAATCGTTATCAATCAATATCGGCTGAAAAAAATTTTTTTCCCATTCTTCGTTCCAGTCCTTATTTTCCAACAATAATATATTGTAATCAATGGAAACAGGATATTCAAATTTGGACAACTTATCATCGAGTATTTTCTGGTTGAAATTGCTTTCTTGAATATAAGCAAAAAACTGTTGGTCAGCAAGTTGAAAGCTTTCAAATCCTATTTCACCCAATGTCTCCATCAAAAGATCGGCAATAAACTCTTCATATGGAGACAATGTGAAATTCACTTCAAGATAATCCATAATATTTGACGCGTTAAAATCGCTAAGAAACCATAAACGAATTAAACCTTTTCAAAAAAAGTAAATCTAAAATATAAAACTCAACAAAATTACATATTTTTGTTGAGTTCTTCAATTGACTAACTTTTTAGTAAAACCGTAAAAATAAGTATGCTTTTTTCTTACAATGGTACAATTATTGATGCTTATATAATTGCAAAATCTATCTACAAAACACAGGAGGTAATATCATGAAACCCGCAAAATTATGTATTTTATTTTTATCTGTTCTCCTTGCCTTGCCGGGATATGGACAGAAAAACAAAGCATCGATCGACGATGTGTATTTTTCGTGGGATGATGCAAAAAATACCGCCAAGATGAGTACTGAGTCCAATAAAAAGCCCAATACCAAAAATGGAGCAAAAGAAATTATTTTTATCGACCGAAATGAAGATGCACAGAATAATTCTTCACGATTATTGATTGCTAAAGCCAACGACAGTACAACAGTTGACTCTGATACACTTGCTGCAGATGAAGGTTATTATTTGAGAGATTTTAATGGAAGCGAATCGGATTACGAATATGCTGAAAGAATTCGCCGTTTTCACAACCCGAAATTTACCATTCATATTTCTGACCCCGAATACATGGATATTTATTTTTTGGACGATAGTCAATGGAATGTTTATGTAGGCGGGTCTTACGCATGGATTACTCCTACATGGACCAATCCTGCATGGTTTGATTATTACTATCGTCCGTTCAGTTATAATAGCTGGTATTGGCGAAGCAGTCTTTATTATCCGTATTCTTTTTACGGATACCATTCGTGGGTCTATTCACCGTGGTATTATGATCCATGGTATTACGATCCATGGTTTTATTATCCCGCTTATTACAGGCCTTATTACGGTTATCCTTATTATGGATATTACGGCTGGAGTCGACCTTTTTACAAATCTGTTGATCCAAGTCATAATGAAGCCTATCGCCGTCAGGTTGCTAATGGTTTGAGAAATTCGAATACCAATAGTTCTACAAGAGCAGGCATTCTCTCCGGCGTAGCCGGCGGAAGCTCTTCGACTGGCCGAAGTGGTAATCCTTATACGGTTGTAAGTGGTAGCGGTTCCAGAAGTTCTGTTTCGTCCGACATAAATTCGACTGGCCGCAGAAGTTCAACTTCAAGTTATGATAATTCAAGATCTTCTATCAATTCGGGCAGAACCACAACCGGAACCAGAAGTCAGAGTGAAGTTACCGGTACAACAGGAACTCGTTCGACGGAAACTTATAGTGGAAATTCTTCGCGCAGAACCACAGAAACAATTAATACCCGACCGAGAACCAGATCCGGAAATAGAGGAAATTCGGTTGCAACGCCTCAAACCGGTTCACGAAGTTCTTACACTCCATCTTCCGGTTCTTCAGAAAGAAGATCTTCTTACACGCCCAGCAGTTCCGACAATAGTTCGCGAAGTTCCGGCAGTTCCTATTCCGGTAGCTCGCGCAGTTCGGGCAGCAGTTCGGGCAGCAGTTCGGGCAGCAGTTCCGGCGGAGGAAGTTCAAGTAGTGGATCGAGCCGAAGCAGCGGAGGAAGGAGATAAAAATCAGAATTTATTTAAATC
>Ga0209204_1002128_pt1 | contig 16877 bp, 12 predicted proteins | sample AD_JPNMR2_MetaG_FD_184425 | JGI IMG/M metagenome (GOLD analysis project Ga0209204, IMG submission 184425) | Active sludge microbial communities of municipal wastewater-treating anaerobic digesters from Japan - AD_JPNMR2_MetaG (SPAdes) (version 2) | ecosystem: Engineered > Bioreactor > Anaerobic...
AGAATGCGGCACTGATACATAAAAGCGGGGGCGGCACAGGATTCAGCTTTTCAAGGCTCAGGCCAAAGGGCGCGACGGTCAATTCCACAGGCGGTGTGGCCAGCGGCCCTATCAGTTTCATGAAGGTGTTCAATGCGGCAACTGAAGCGGTGAAGCAAGGCGGTACGAGAAGAGGGGCCAACATGGGCATACTCAGGGTGGACCACCCGGACATACGCGAATTCATCACATGCAAGCAGGATAACAGGGACATCACCAATTTCAATATAAGCGTCGCGCTGACGGAAGAGTTCATGAAAGCGGCGGAACAGGGCCTGGAGTATGATCTGATAGACCCGAGGACAAATAAGTCGGTCAAAAAGGAAAACGCCCGTGAAATATTCAACATGATCGTCGACAATGCGTGGAACAACGGCGAACCCGGCATCATATTCCTCGACAGGATCAACAAGGACAACGTGACTCCCGAACTGGGCGAGATAGAGAGCACCAACCCGTGCGGTGAGCAGCCCCTTCTTCCGTATGAGGCCTGCAACCTCGGCTCCATAAATCTGAGCCTTATGGTGAAGGAGAGCGACGGCAAGTTCGAGGTCGATTTTGACAGGCTGAGGAACATAGTGAGAAAAGCCGTGCATTTCCTTGACAATGTCATAGATGTGAACCGCTATCCTCTGCCCCAGATAGACAAGATGACAAGGGGGACAAGGAAGATCGGCCTTGGCGTCATGGGCTGGGCGGATATGCTCTGCAAGCTCGGCATACCGTACAATTCCCAGCAGGCGATCGATCTTGCCGAGAAGGTCATGCACTTCATCCAGGATGAATCCCGCAGGATGTCCGTTGAACTGGCGGAGAAAAAAGGTGTGTTCCCGTACTTCGACAAGAGCATTTACAAGGAACTCGGCGTAAGGGTGCGCAATGCAACGACCACAACTATAGCTCCCACAGGGACTTTGAGCATAATCGCCGGCTGCTCCAGCGGCATCGAACCGTTATTTGCAATATCGTACATCAGGAACGTAATGGACAATGACGAACTGATCGAGGTCAACCCGATCTTCAGGAAAGTCGCTGAAGAGGAAGGCTTCTATTCTGACGATCTCATGAGACAGATAGCTAAGAAAGGATCGATCCATGACTTTGCGGAGATCCCGCCACATATAAAGGAAGTGTTTGTCACAGCCCATGATATATCTCCCGAGTGGCATGTGAGGATGCAGGCGTCGTTCCAGAAGTATACCGACAATGCCGTGTCCAAGACTGTAAACCTCAGCCACGACGCCACCCGCGACGATGTCAGGGCGGTGTTCGAACTGGCATACAAAACATACTGCAAGGGCGTGACCATTTACAGGGACGGCAGCCGGGAGATGCAGGTACTGAACATCGGCCAGGTCAAAGGGAAGGAAGGTACGAAAACCGAAGCCGGGGCATCCGAAGCCAGGGCTGAAGTCGTACCGCAGCAAGCGATGCCTGTGGTCGCGCCGAGACCGCGTCCCGATATCACCACCGGGTTCACTGAAAAGGTAAAGATCGGCTGCGGGAACCTCTATATAACTGTTAACTATGACGAACACGGCATTTGCGAAGTGTTTACAAATACCGGGCGTGCAGGCGGATGTCCGTCTCAGTCCGAAGCTACGGCAAGACTCGTGTCTGTAGCGCTCAGGTCAGGCATCGATGCGAAATCCATCGTGGAGCAGCTTAAAGGCATCAGGTGTCCGTCGACTATAAGGCAGAAGGATCTGAAGGTATTGTCCTGCCCTGATGCGATCGGCCGGCTGATAGAAAAGGTGCTTAAGCTCCAGAACGGCAACGGGAATGGGAATGGGAACGGCAACGGCAAAGAGAACGGCTTCAGCAACGGTGATGCAAAGATAATACAGGACGTTGTCAAAAAGTCCATGACAGATACCGGAAGGATCGACTATATACCGAGGCCGACAGGCAATTCTCCCGAATATGATGAAAGACGTCTGAGCAGCATGGCTGAAATCAATGAAAACGACAGCGGGTACAGCCTGAGTGAGACGTTGCATATGACACACTGCCCCGACTGCGGCAACCCGGTGGAACATGAAGGCGGCTGCGTGATCTGCAGGCATTGCGGGTTCAGCAAATGCGGCTGACGGGTCCCGGCCGTGTGACTCATGCCAGAAACTGCATAATCTCAAATCTCTCCAAAAATAAGGTGAAGAAGCTTCACCTTATTTTTTTGAGGCAAGGAAAATCCATGCAATCGAAAAATTCTTTGGCGCATTATGACATTCATCGTTATAATATTCATAACAGTAATTTTCGAACCAGGATACAACAATAAAAAATGCAAAGTACAAAAATGGAGAGGTAATATGAAAAACATAATCAGACTTGTCAAATATGCAAAACCATACTGGCACCTGCTTGTGATATCGGCTCTCAGCATCATCGCCATTACCGTGCTCAACCTGGTCGGCCCGAGGCTGATCACATGGCTGATAGATATACTCACCAGCGGATTCAGCAGTGATTCGCTTGGAGATGTCAGGACGATAGCGCTGGCATTGACGGCGACGTACATACTGAAGATACTTTTCAGGTACCTGAACAGCTATCTCAGCCACAAAGCCGCGTGGAATCTTGTCGCTGACATGAGGGTCAGGGTGTATGACCATCTCCAGAAGCTGTCGCTGAGGTTCTACCAGGATAAGCAGACCGGACAGCTCATGTCCAGGACCACCAACGATACGGCCACATTCGAGATGCTCATCGCCCATGTGGTACCCGAACTGTTCGGGAATGTCCTTGTCGTCATAGGCGTGGCAGTTGTTCTGTTTCTCACCAATGTACAGTTAGCCATGCTGACGCTGATCCCGATACCGTTCCTGCTTTTCGGAAGCTGGGTCTTCGCAAACAAGGTGAGGCCCAATTTCCGCGCTGCCCAGGGGAACCTTGCCGAACTCAATGCCACCCTGCAGGACAACATTTCAGGAATGAAAGAGATACAGGTTTTCAACCAGCAGCGTAAGGAAAAGGACCGCGTGAGAGCAAAAGCCGGCAGCTATGCCCAGGCGATACTCCACGCACTGAAACTGAGCGCTGTATTCCATCCCACCGTCGAGGCGGTAAGCTCAATGGGCACTGTCATCGTGGTGCTGTTCGGCGGTCTGCTGGCACTGGACGGCAAACTTTCGGTGGGCGACATAGTCGGGTTCATGCTGTACCTCAACCTTTTCTACCAGCCCATAAGCAACCTGGCAAGAGTCACGGAAGACCTCCAGCAGGCCATAGCCGGTTCTGACAGGGTATTCGAGGTACTGGACACCGAACCGGACATAAAAGACAGTCCAGACGCCGTGAACATAACGGAATGCAGGGGCGAGATCGAGTTTGACGATGTTAGTTTCAGTTACATAGACAACGTGCCGGTGCTGCGCAATATCAGCTTCAGGGCGGAGCCGGGCAAGATGGTGGCGCTGGTGGGCCCTACGGGAGTAGGCAAGACCACGATCATAAGCCTCATCGCCCGCTTTTACGATCCTGATTCAGGCAGCATCCGGCTGGACGGGAAGGATCTGAGGGAGATCACGTTGTCGTCGCTGAGGAACCAGATCAGTATCGTCCTCCAGGATATCTTCCTCTTTAATGGCACTGTGGCCGAGAACATCGCGTATGGCAGCAAAGACGCCAGCATGGAGGATATAATCAGGGCGGCCAAAACTGCCAGGGCGCATGAGTTCATAATGGAAATGCCGGAGGGTTACGACACGGTCATAGGCGAAAGGGGACTGAAGCTGTCAGGCGGGCAGAAGCAAAGGCTTTCGATCGCAAGGGCCGTACTGCGCAACACTCCGATACTCATACTGGACGAAGCCACCGCTGCTGTAGACGTGGAAACGGAAGCCAAGATACAGCAGGCAATCCAGGAACTCACCGAAAACCGGACCATTATTGTCGTAGCACACAGGCTCTCAACAGTCAAAAAGGCCGATACGATCCTCGTGATAGAGGACGGCAGGATCGTCGAATCAGGAAACCATAACGAACTTTATGCGTATAATGGTGTGTACAGGCATCTGTGCGACATACAGTTCAGGAACCAGTAAAAAATAATTCTCATAAGAGGGAACATTATGCAGTTTACCGCAGTCTAATCATTTCAGGACTGCGGGTTTTACCGCGTATTATTATTTGTGGACCTTTTGCGGTCCGGATCACAACGGAGAAGGAGCATGAGAGCGACTTGGAAACCAGGAAGAAAAGTGACGGCAGTTCGGAAAACATAATAGAACTGAGGAACCTCAGAAAAGTGTACAGGGTCGGCGATGAGAAAGTGGTAGCGCTGGACGATATCAGCCTGGACATCAAAAGAGGCGAATTCTGCTGCCTTTTGGGCACATCGGGTTCGGGCAAGTCAACTCTCCTCAATCTCATGGCCGGTCTTGAAAAGCCTACGCGGGGTACTATACGGATCAAGGGCGAGGCAATAGAAAAAATGAGCGAGAAAAAGCTGGCAAAGTTCCGCCAGGAACATCTGGGCTTTGTATTCCAATCATACAATCTGCTGCCGATGCTCACTGCGCTTGAGAATGTCAGCCTGCCGCTGATTTTTAAGGGAGTGCCCAGGGCAAAGAGAGACAAGAAAGCCAGGGAGATGCTGGAAGCAGTCGGCCTGTCGACCCATGAGAAGCACAAACCGTCGCAGATGAGCGGCGGTCAGCAGCAGAGGGTCGGTATCGCCAGGGCTTTTGTGGCGATGCCTGAAATAGTGTTCGCTGACGAGCCTACGGGCAATCTGGACTCAAAGACGACAAGGGAGATAATGGAACTGATCACCCGGTTGGCGAGGGAGCACAACCAGACGCTGGTCATAGTGACCCACGATCTGCAGATCGCAGGCTATGCCGACAGGATCGTCCGTATTCTGGACGGGAATATAGAGAAAATCGAGATCAATAATAGATAGTGTAAAGTAACTTATGAAAAAATGACATTTAGCAATTTTGGACTGAAATGGACCTTGAAAAGTGAAGAACGTGCCAAGTTTCCGCATTTATTCCACGATCCTCTTGACAATGAGCCTCCTCCGGCATGATTCTGTGCAGCAGAGCAGCACCCTAACTACGCAAGGAGCAGAGCTTTGTGAGAGGATGCTGCCAAGCTTGAGAGCTTAGCATGCCGGAAACTCATTATCAAGAGGCTTTCGCGGCATAAAAGCTTATGCAGTCTGTTGGGATAAAATAAATTGCTGGGATAATTCAATAAGCTTCTGCCACTTACCAGGCATATTTGGAATAGTATCAAGCTCAGCTAGGGAGTTTAACGGCCGCCAGTAAGTGTAGGAGTGAGGCCGGAGAAAATTGTAGTAAGCTACAAAGAGTGCTACGTGTGTATTAGAGCCTTCCCCGCTACCGTAGCCGTTGGTAACCTGATAAGAGAATTTAAAAGTTCTGTTAAGACGTTCGATGATTTGTTTAAGCCAACGATACTCGGTAGAGACGGGATCGTCGTTGGTAAGGCCAATTACTTGAGTAAGATCAAATTTCATGTTATGCAACTCAAATTGTTGTTGAGCTAGATTATAAGCGCTGTAACCATCTGAAACGAATTTAAATGCTTTACCTGGGAACTCTTTGAATTTGGAGAATGCCATACGCATGGCAAGGATGCAAGGACCCACGTCTCTTTCATTAGAAATTTGATAGCCTAAGATTGATTTCTTAAGTGCGTCCATAACAAACCAAACGTAATGTCGTATCCCTTTGACTTTTATGTACGTCTCATCAGCAGCAAGATAATTGGTGGGCTTGTAATCATAGTTATCAACAAATGGTTTTACTATAGACGCTGCGGTTTTTGCGTAGTTACTGACCATAACATGAGAGATTTTAACTTGATGAATTTCCCAAAGCGCCCTTGCAGTAGCACGGGTAGATAAACCAAGGTTTACATGATAGGTAAGGCAAAGTCCCATAATGTGTGGTGAAAAGTTTCGGAAAGTTAAGCCTGTAGCTCCTTTAGGCATAGTAGACAGATCTATTTTAAAGAAATCTGTAGTGAATTCTCTATAGATATAACGAAGCTTAAATTTATACTTGTCATGTTGATATTCCGCAAAGTCGTCAGGAGAAAGTTTTTTAAGGGAATTAAGGTAAAAGGAACAACGGTCATTGACGCATTTGTAGACATTAAAATGCTTTCGATCTTTTTTCTTTTGAAGGGTATGACCACAGTAAGGGCAAACAAAAGTAACGGGTTTAAACTCATCCTTAGCCCTGGTAAAGCGAAGATCACAAACTTTACACAACAGTTGACCTCGGCCACCGGTATTGTCGTATAGATAAATATGTGGGGCTCCACAGCGAGGACATATGCAATTCTCAGGAACGGGATTTTTACCCCTTGACTTAACGGGCTTCTTATCTTTTCCATAAATCGCTTTGTACTCTTTGAGCAATTGCTTGTAATCCAGCTTATCGAACTTTTTAATTACAGGAAGCTGATCAACAGTAAATCTATTATATTTGGGGCTTGTAAAATCCCACTTAGGAGACTTGATAGGTATGTTTTTCACTATAAATAAAAGCAATTTTTGAATTTGCGAAAGCAAGAATTGATTATAGACGATTAAAACTGATATAATTGAGTTCACAATGACACTTCCTTTTTGGGATTTTTGGTGTTTTAGTCGACTCAATTATACCAAAAAAAGGGGGGTCATTGTTTTTTTATACGAAAAAACTCTGAAACCCTTACAAATAAAACATTTGAATCTATTGATATTTAAAATAGATTAACACAACGAATGATCTTAAAGGGGACACTTTATGATATTTGTCTGTTATCCAAAATGTACGACCTGCCAGAAGGCCAAGAAGTGGCTGGAGACAAACGGCGCAGTATTTGAGGAAAGGCATATCAAAGAAAGCAATCCTTCAGTTGAGGAACTGAAAGATTGGCACAAAAAGAGCGGCCTGCCGCTGAAGAGGTTCTTTAATACCAGCGGACTGCAGTATAAAGAACTGAAACTGAAGGACAGGCTCCCAGGCATGAGTGAGGATGAGCAGTATGACCTGCTGGCATCAGACGGAATGATCGTGAAACGCCCGATTCTCGTCGGTGACGACTTTGTACTGGTAGGCTTTAATGAGACCGAATGGAGAGCTGCACTGGGCGTCAAGTAAATGAGAGCAGTTTTTACTTGATGATAATATATAATGCTTCTTTCGCCTCAAATAGACCTTGCCTCTCTGCATATCTTTTATTTACCATCGCATATCTTATTATAGGCCTTTACACGAACATGTGTTCGGTACTATAATAAATCTGCGAGGTGTTTTCAATGGACGAGCGGATCATTTTCCATATAGATGCAAACAGTGCGTTTCTATCCTGGTCAGCAGTAAATGCATTACAGCATGGAGCGACTGTTGATTACAGGGAGATCCCATCCATCGTGGGAGGCAATCAGGCTACCCGTCATGGCATAGTGCTGGCAAAGAGCATCCCGGCAAAGAAGTATGGAATACAGACAGGTGAGCCGGTCATCGATGCAAGACGAAAATGCCCGGGCCTTGTGGTATTGCCGCCAGAGTATTTCGTCTATATGAAATGCAGCTCTGCCATGGTCGATATCGCAAAAGATTATTCAGACACCATCCAGCTGTTTTCCATCGATGAAATGTTCATTGACTATACCGGCATGGAAAAACTGCTTGGAGACCCGGTCGGAGCGGCACACCAGCTAAAGGACAGGATCAAAAACGAGCTGGGGTTCACTGTTTCAGTGGGCATTTCTTCAAATAAGCTATTGGCGAAAATGGCATCCGACCTTAAAAAGCCTGATGCCGTCACAACACTTTTCAAGGACGAGATCCCATCGAAAATGTGGGGGCTCGGCGTAAGAGACCTTTACATGGTCGGCCAGGCAACAGAGGCGAAGCTGAAAAGGATGGGGATATGCACGATCGGAGATCTGGCCAATACAGAGATCGAACTTCTGAAATACATATTCAAAAGCTGGGGCGAGGTCCTTTGGTGTTATGCCAACGGGATCGAAGATTCCCCTGTGAAGCCTGACGGAGCGATACCCTATATCAAAGGGATCGGCAATAGCTGCACCATACATTTTGACGTTGAGGACAAGGACATCGCCCATAAGGTCCTGCTTTCCCTTGTGGAAACAGTAGGTATGAGGCTCAGGAACGCCAAGTTTTGCTGTAGACTGGTCCAGGTTTCGATAAAGACCAACGAACTTAAGTCTTACTCGCACCAGCACAAATTTTTTGTGCCCACCGATTGTACAAACGCCATCTACAAAGAAGCCTGCAGGCTCTTTGATGTCATGTGGAAGGGCGAACCGATAAGGCATCTGGGTGTGAGGGTATCGGAACTTTGCGGGAATGATTTTGTCCAGCTTTCAATGTTGGAAAACAGCTTTGAAAAGCAGAGACTCGTCGATCTGGCCGTTGACGATATAAGGATGAAATACGGGAATCACAGCGTGTTTCGGGCCGGATTCCTACATTCCAGGCTGGCGCCGATGCAGGGCGGCATTGTCGAGGACTTCCCGATAATGACAAGTATTCTTTAAAGGTGATATCGATGAAGGTATATATGAAGCAAATCAAGATGATAGCATGGTTCACGGAGAACGGAGTTCTGACCCCGTTGAAGTTTCAGATACAGGGCAGCGATAACGAAATTGTCACTATCAGGGTCGATAATATCGTGCAAAGGGGAGAGGAAAAGCTGGCCGGGAACAGGATGATGGTCTACAGGTGCCAGAGCGAGATCGACGGGGTAGAAAAGGTATATGAGCTGAAGTATGAAGTCGGTACATGCAAATGGTACTTGTATAAGATGTGAAACGCCTGCGAACAGTGCGGAAGCAATATTTGGATCCACCTGGACGGAGCTGCAGCCGTATCGGACCTGGCAGGTGACAAAAATTTTCAAATGCAAAAAAATAAAATTAAGGTTTCTTTTGCAAAGCGAATACTTTCATTATTCTACTTACCCCTTATATAGAGAAACCAAGGATTCCCCCCATTTCTCTCATGATTTCATCCTTTTCCTTTTCATTTAGATTGAAATGCTCAGCTAGTGTATTGATTATTTCCAAAAATTTCATTTTATCAGCCATATCATTGGGGTCTATACCCAACTCAGAAAAAACAGCAAGCAGTAAAGAAGGCTTTATTCCCAGATAGTTTGCAAGCCACATTACAGCAGATTCTACTTTTTTCTGCAGCTTGGCATCATTGCGAGTAACTTTCAAAGTGCTATCTGCATAATTTGTCCTGCAAATATTTCGTTGCAGACTATTTACATTCTTGTTGCTCACATCTTCCTTGCCAAGCAAACCAATAATAATATCCTTAAAAGTGTTTTCAGGCATCAAGCTGGTACCTTGGTTTTTTATCAAATTGCTATCTTCAATATAACACGTATTAATTGGACTAATACCTAGATTCCTTGTTCCCATATAAATTACTCCTTCTATGTATTGATTTCACTTTAATAATATTTGCTTACAGTTAATATCGGAAGAATAAGTACAAATATGAAGGGATGAATAAATTTCCACAAGAAAAAATCATTTATGATTAAAGGCAACTTATTTTTTACCAGTATTGAGGGATACCATCCAAGGTATGTCTGTTTACCGAAGGCAAAACGCCGGATGAGTTATACCGGAGGAAAGACTAAAGTGTGTTTTTTGACCAACAGCCCTGCTGCAATATAGCTGCATATGCTGTATCGGACAGTATTGACCAAATGTGTGGATAATGATTGGATTTTACACCATAAAATGTTATAATGTCTATGCACTTATCAACATCATCATTTCAACCTCATAAGTGAAAGGATATCAAGTGGTGACAACTATGTATAAACACCATATAACGGCGATCGAGACGATAACCAATAAACTCAAGGCACGTGACGAGGTTCTTGGAGTGATTATTGGAGGCTCTATAGCTCACGGATTTGCAAGTGAAGATTCCGATGTTGACATAATGATCGTGCTGTCTGAGGAGGATTACAAGAAAGCGTTAAAGGAAAACACCGTATTCTATTATGAGAAGGAGTCCTGTGATTATGAGGGCGATTATGTCGATGGGAAATGTACAAGTATCGATTATATAAAGAAAGTCGCCGAATTCGGCAGCGAACCTGCCCGATTTGCTTTCCAGGGCGCTTTTGTTTCATATTCCAAGGTGAACGGGTTGGAGCAGCTTATTGCAGATGACAGTTTATGATCGACAGCCAGCTGAATTGGGTCGACGGGGCTGTGCCTGTTTTGGATATTTGATCTCAATACCGCAACTGGGCAAGTTGCGAAACAAAGCCGAAGGACAGGAGGATATCAATGGATAAATCCGTCTTAAAACATGCATTGAAATCTGCCGAAGCAATCTTCTTAAACCCTTCCGTCAAGTATCCGTATGATGACATCATCCGTGGAGTCCAGGTCAACGGTACCAGGAAAAAAGCTGTAGATATAAATACCACCCAGGCGTTTGGCAAGAAGTTGAATTATGGGAACTTTCGGGAAAACAAGATAAAAGCGATGGATGTGTGCGACACCTTTTTCCTGGAGCAGAAAGAGCAAATAATCAAAGTTCTGTGCACCGCTGTCAAATCAAGAAATGAACTTGATGAATACGAGCATGAACTGTTTAAGGAGCTCCGGGACGCACTTCTGCTATATTCTACATCAAGCCTAATAAATGAATCATATAACCGCATCCGCAAGGTGGTTGAGTTGTATTTGGAGCATATTGTTTCCATGGCGGCCGAAATAGATGATGACCGCAGGAAAGAACTTGTGCCCATGCTTTTTCTTCCTATAGACAGCTGGATAATAGCTAATGAACTCATTTTCAGTGACTATGCTCTTGCAAGCTGGGGCCTGACACGTAAGTCTTCGTTCGGCAAGATATATAGCAAAGCATTGTTTGACAATATGCAGAGGTATCTTTCCGATAAGGCACAGGAAATCAGTACGGAACTAGGTGAAGATTTTCATGTGATCTATTTTGACGTGTTCTGGAAGAATCGTTTATACAATCCTGGATGCAATCTGTTTGGTGAACAGGGCCCCGGCAATCAGGCAAATGATATGGCACGCACCAGGCGACCACTGCTTACTCATGATATGAATAGCAGATCCCCCGCTGCAACACAGCCGAAAACCAATGATAAGCTTGCATCATACCCTCAATTACTCAGGTTAATTATGAATGAACTTGCAGAGTTGAACATCCATATAGATAAGGATTATAAATGCATAATGAGGAAAAATGGGGAGTATATCCTGGAGGCAGCGCATCCAACGGGTCGGCGCAAAAATATCGTTACAGTATGGCCGGCTAATCAGGGAGGATCTATTCGGATCGTCGGCATCGGCAAATATTCAGAGCAGACCAGGTTTGACTATAATGACATAGGGACAGATAAATTACGTTCTGACCTTTATACGGCATACAAAAAAACACAGTTATAGTATGATTGTCTGACATAGGACGGAGTCCTGTAATATATACCTGTTCGGGGGTCGTTAAATGTACATGCATAATGATACTGTACCGGGCTATCAGCCGATAATGCTATTAAGAAATGTGAGCTATCCTAATTTTCAACTGTATTGCGTGGCAGGAAAGGGAATGCCGCCTGAGAAGGTGCTGAAAATCGCCGTTCTGGAAACATTCAAATGGCTCCGTCAGCGGTTCAGAGCATTCGAGATCCCACAGGAACTGATCTGGCCTGATCCCGAGTCGTGGGATTCAGTAGATATCAGTGATTTCAAGTCATTCAGGATCGATGTGGGATACATTCTTGAGGTCGTCTGGCTGCCCGAAGAAAGAATATGGACTTTGCAGCTTACAGAACCAGATATGGGAACACAGCCGGGCGCAATCAACCAGCCCAGGCCGCCCGTTCCCGGCAGGCTGTTTGAAACCAACGTCGCATACCGCATCATAGATAATGGAGTAGAGTGCGGGTTTTGCACCATTGTTTCGGAGCCCATCGGTACAACAGCTGAATGTGAAGTCTTCAGGCTGGCATTTATCAAGTATCTTGCCCGTAATCCTCATGTTGGCCTATGGCACAATTATCAATTGACTGATAATCATCATACCCTGGGAAGTGTTGAAGATATATTAGCTTTCGATAAATGGGTCAACAGCAACGAGAGAATGCTGCCGATCGTCTTAGTTTCTGAATACAGTGAAAAGCAAAGAACATCGAGTACGTTAGATAAGCGAAATGAGGCTGAAGATTATTCCAGGGACAGATTTCAGGATGAAGCCGTCCTTGCCTTTGGCCCATACAGCAAACAGATTGTCTCAGCGAACTTTAACACTTCAGACAAACATTATGTAAAGCAAATGTATTTCTGCGATCCTTGTACCAGATTTAAATACTTAAGTGGGGATTTGAAAGATGATACGGCAGATATAGATGCGGCAGTCACCTATGACAATACGGCACACTATTCTGCAGGGCCTGCCGGGGAGGAAGCTGCCCGCTGCAGTGATAATGATATCCAACAGGGGCAGGAGGGACTGCTTCCATTTGACCTTTCCAAACTTACCCGCTATAGAATGGGATATGCCCAGTTTTTTGTACTGCCCGTCAAATATGTTAATGAATTCAATAAGCAGACAAAGAATCGGATCGGCGAGGGTGATGTGATCATTTTCGAACCAAGTGCATTTGGGGGAGAGATCCGGCGTTATGAATACAGGCAGGTTCAAAATGATATAGAAGATTTTTGCAATAAACTTAATGAGTTTATCCAATACTACCCTAAGAAAAAGCCCATGAAATTCGGTAATGTAATATTTTTGCCGGATGCAAAGGGGATGGAAAGGGACAAGCTCCTCAGTACGATACGCTCAAAAGAGGAGATGTTGATTTATGCTGAAGGCAAGCAGCGGGACATTGAAGCCAGATTTAAAAAGGAAATGTCCATTTTACAGGGGCAGTGCTGTGATAAGGAGAAAGAAATACTTCGTAGAGATGGTGAAATTAGCAAAGCAGAAGAAAAGATAAGAAGGCTGGAGATATCTCTGGAGAACAAGGAAAAAGAATATAGGAAGATATTTGATGATATGGAAGCCGAGATTTGCCGGCTGAAGGCTCTTCAGTTTCGTCCGAAACATCCGAAGGAGGTTGCCGGGTGGGTGGAAAGTCAGTTTGCAGACAGGTTGATTTTTCACAAGCGTGCAAAGGATCTAATGAATGATGTAGCTCCAAATACTGTTGATCTCAAAATCCTTTGTGACGCATTAGAGTATCTGGCTACAGATTACCGTGATGAATTGATTGGCAAAATAAGTACGGAAGAAAGGGACAACAACTGTCAGAGAAAATATGGAAGACCTTTCAGCGTCACACCGATCAGGGGGATTTCTATAAAAATGTATCCAGCTGAATACAAAATCAAGTATTATACCGGGTATAAAGGAAAGCCTGTGGAGAGCCCTTTGGACCTGCATCTTACATTTGGAAACAGCGGGGAAAAGATGATCCGTATCTATTTCCTTTATGATAAGGAGAAAAAGCTCATTGTTGTAGGTTCGCTCCCAAAACATCTGCCAACGATCAGTGATTAGTAACATTTTATTTGTTGATTTCGCTTGGATATTGGAGGAATTTGTATTTAATTGTAGAAGATATTAACTTAGCCTGATTACCATGAGGTGATGTTAATGTCTGATACGACACAGATCGAACGGCAGCTTTATATTCTATCACTGTTGTCAGAAAGCAAAAATGGCTGTACGATCGATGATATAATGAGCTATCTGAACAGGCTTGGCATCGAGGTTAGTCAGAAGACAGTTTCAAGAGACCTTGATGCTCTTTCTATGGTCAATTTCCCCGTTTATGAGGAAGAGCGCAATAAAAAGACTTACTACATTGCAAAGAAGTTCGGCCTTGAGAATGTAAGTTTCACCCTGAACGAGCTTATTTCTATCTATTTCATAAAAGAAATCCTGAATTCCTACTCAGCACTGGAAATAGGCGAAAATGCTTCCCAACTCATTGACAGGCTCATTTCCCATCTGCCCCAGATAAACAGGGATTATATCAATAGCTTGAATGAGCTGGTTAAAGTGAACCCGGCAGAAGTGCTGAGAGAAAAGAGAATCGATCCCGGTATGCTGAATCAGATCCGTGATGCTATCGCTTTCCGAAAGAGGCTTCTGATCACATATAACTCCTTCAATAAAGAAGAACAGACGGAGAGATGCATCGACCCATATTTTTTGGAGATCAATGAAGGATGCTACCATCTCGTTTGCTATTGCAACCTCCGCAAGAATAAAAGAGTATTTCGGGTGTCCCGTATCATCAGCCTGAAGGTGCTGGATGAAACCTTTGAGAAGCAGAAAGACTTCTACGAAGAATACCAAAGAAGCAAGTTCGACAAGCTTTCAGGCGAGAAGCAGATCAATCTGAGATTGAGATTCAGCGGAATGGCGGCGAAATTCGTACAAGAGTATGAAGCGGAGAAGGCGGACAGGATCACGCCCCTGGAGAATAATGCTATTCTCTTCGAGAAGCAAACCACCATGACACCGGAGATACTGAAATGGGTACTCGGTTATGGGGCCAGCGTACAGGTCATCGAACCGGAGGAACTGCGGGAGCAGGTGAGGAAGGAGGCAGAGGGGATATTGAGGAATTGCTGTTTTGAAAGCAGCCATGAATTGTCCGTAATGCATGATAGAATTAGAATCATACAAAGTCTGTAAGCTATTAAACCATAAGTAGTTAATAACCTAATTCTTGAGGATTGATCAGACCTAAGAAAGACTCGCATAAGAATTCTTTTAGAGCATTCCTGTAAGGAATAAAAATGAACTTTGAAAAAGAAGATGCCAACCTGTAGAATTTGATATGTGAGTTGCGTGACGGTAACCACAATCAAAAAATACAGGAGGCATCTAATATGAAGCGTACACAAAACGAGAAGATTTTGCAAATCAAATTTGAAACCCTTATCGTCGGAATAGACGTAGGAAAGGAAGCACACTATGCCAGAGCTTTTGATTTCAGAGGATTAGAACTAGCAAAGCTCCTCAGGTTCAGTAACACCAGACAAGGTTATGAGTCTCTTGAAAACTGGATGCAGGAAATTATGAGGGAGCATGGAAAAACCGAGGCGATTGTAGGTTTTGAGCCTACAGGGCACTACTGGTTCACGCTGGGGGATCACCTGCAAAGACAAGGCCATCGGCTCGGGATAGTGAATCCGTTTCACGTAAAGTGTACAAAAGAGTTGGATGATAACAGCCCAACCAAGAATGATCGGAAGGATCCGAAAACCATAGCCATGCTGGTGAAGGACGGGAGATTTCGGGAGGTATACATACCGGAAGATTTGTTCCAGGAACTCAGGGAAGCAGTAGCTGAGAGGGAACGGCTGTTGGAGCAGCTGACCATATTAAGTAATCAGGTATTACGCTGGCTGGACATCCGCTTTCCGGAATTCAGTGAAGTGTTCAAGGATTGGAACAGAGACGCTGCCTGGCTGACATTGAGACATCATTCGACACCCCAAAAAGTGGTAACAGCCGGGGTGGCAGGTCTAATGAAGACCTGGCGGCAGGAGATGAAACGGCCAAGCTTGAAAAGGGCTGAAAGATTGGTAAAGGCAGCTTCGGAGTCTATCGGCAGGACCGCTGGCTCAGAGGCGGCAGAAGCAGCATTGCAAAATATTTTGACACAATATGAGTTGATCGACCGGCAGAAGCAAGAAACTGAAATGCTTATGCAGGAGCTGTTGTTAAGGGTGCCAAATGCATCAAAACTTTTGGACATAAAAGGAATCGGGATGGTGACGGCGGCAGTCATCGTCAGCGAGATCGGAGACATCCACCGATTCCATGATCCTCGACAGATACAGAAAATGGCGGGCTTGAGCCTGAGAGAGAACAGTTCTGGTAAGCACAAGGGGAAAACCACTATCAGTAAGAGAGGAAGGAAGCGACTCCGTGAAGGGTTGTTCCGAGCGATCATTACCATGTTGGCAACGAATCAGGAATTCCGGGCGATCCACAGGAGGAACCTGACACGGGAAAACAACCCGTTGACCAAGATGGAATCGGTCATAGCCCTGTGCGGGAAGTTAATTCGAGTTATATTTGCAATACTTACAAAAGGTAACGATTATGACGCAAAGAAAATGATGAACGATATGAACCGGTCGATGAAGGCGGCATAAGCCTCCTGAGACAAGCAAGGCAGCGGTATTTGAGGAAACTTGCCGGCCGCAGCAAGTGGAATCAGGTACAACGATTACAGCAATAGTGGGCACCAAATTGCACTTTGAAAAGGAAGAGCCGGGGCAGTCAAGTTGAATTTCACCTTTAGGGCATAGACCCAGTTTAGGAGCATGATTGACGTTCCACCTCCAGGATAAGCAGGACGAAGGAATTAGGCACATTCGATGCCGGAAGACATGGGAGGTTTGCTGCTTGGAGTTGATGTGGGATCCCGATGGCCGAGACAGATAAAACATATGCGGTTTTATTTGCTCTGCCTGAAACCACAAAACTACCAGCTAAATCGCAGTATCTGGAGTAAAGGCTCAACCAGATTAACATGAAAATCTATGAAAAATGAAGACAAATTAAGTATGAGAGACTTTATTAAGGGAGGCATTTTGATGAATTTCAGACCTATTGCAGGAATCGATGTAGGTAAATTCTTCAGTGAGATGGCAATTCTTTCTCCATCCAATGAAGTGATTGCCCGCATGAAGATCCGCCATGATTCCAGTTCTGACGTTGAAAGAGCCGTTGAATTACTGAAAAAAACGGAAAAGGACTTTGATTCTAGGCCTTTCGTCGTCATGGAATCCACCGGGCACTATC
>Ga0209204_1002132_pt1 | contig 16867 bp, 13 predicted proteins | sample AD_JPNMR2_MetaG_FD_184425 | JGI IMG/M metagenome (GOLD analysis project Ga0209204, IMG submission 184425) | Active sludge microbial communities of municipal wastewater-treating anaerobic digesters from Japan - AD_JPNMR2_MetaG (SPAdes) (version 2) | ecosystem: Engineered > Bioreactor > Anaerobic...
TTGTAATGAATAAAAGTAATTTTGCCTACACTGTAACATTGCAGGAAGGAGATAATCAATTAATGAAAAGCGGAACACAATATTTATTTAATGGCAATGGAGGGTATTCGTTTTCTTTAAACCGAACAATTTATAATCACAATGCTGCTATACGATTTCAGCTTGAACAAGGAAGTCTCAATGACACCCAGTTTGCAAACGGTACAAAGGTCATAGTTGTTGCTGTCTATGAAACAAATGATATAGCACAACAATATTTACAATATGGTTCATATAATCTTGACATGGATAAAATTATTGCAACAGTTAATGTTCGCATTAACAGGATAGATGGTGGTAACACCACGGTATATTACACTATGCCGGTAATGCCCGCATTACATGAATCAATACCGGCAACGCAAGATGAACAGCTTTTCATTGATAACGTATGGGTACTGGCTGTACTGGATAGCAACGGTAACGGAAAACCAGATAGTGGGGAATATATTGGTTACTATTGGAAGAGAGATATTACGACACTATGGTCATATGTACCAATAAAACTACCTTTACCTTTGGGTGATGGTACTTCGATTTTGAACAAGACAGTGCGTTTTTCAAGTTATACATATTAAGTTGCATAATCAATAATAACAATAAAGGAATCGGCTTATGAAAAAGTGGTTTAACATAGTGCTTACGTACCCCAAAACAGTGATAGCAATTATCATCGTCATCACCGTACTATTAGGCAGTGGCGTATTTAAGATACAGTTTGATAGCTCCCTTGATGCTGTCATGCCAAGACATGATCCTGAATATTTACTGAATGAAGAAGTAAAGAAGACCTATGGCAACACTGGCAAATTTATTATTATCGATGTTGCATCAAATGACATGCTACAACCACACATTTTAACACTGGTATCCAATCTTCATGATGACCTTGAAGAATACAGGCGATTTGATGAAGCACGGGAAATGCACCGGCTTTCTCTTTTACAGGAACTATCGCACAACAAAAACATTACTAAACAAATGCTGTTACAGACATTTGCAGACGATCCTGTTTTTACACGCTACATTATGCAAACCTTACAACAGCTTGACATTGAAGGTGACAGGCTTTCACAACACGATATGACAAAGATTATCAAAAAATTTACCAGAACCATTGAAGTCAAACGCAATGAAACCGTTGATTTAATCATTTCACCGTTTACCATGAAAGACCTTCGCGGCCAAAACGATACCCTGTATGTACGCGATATAGTGGAAAAAGATGAAACAGGCAAACGAAAAGTCCCGCAAACTGCTGAAGAAATTGCTGAATTTAAAAAGCGGCTTACCAATAACCCTGCATTTGAAAAAGGCATTTACGTTAAGGATGCTCAAGGAACAATCACTGATTTTGGGATACTGCTTCGTCTTGTTGACCAGCCACAATATGATCCTTTAGTAAAAGAGATTCTGGATATCATCAGTTACTATCAGGGTGCTGCTGACATAGTTATACAGGGTGTCCCCGTAACCCATCATGAAATTAATGAATATATGAAAACCGACTTAGAGCGGTTTTTACCACTGGTGATGCTTGTTATTCTTATTGTATTTTATCTTAATTTCAGATCACTCCGTGGCATGATATTGCCATTTGCAACACTGATCCTTGCTGACCTGTGGGTAATTGGACTTATGGGACATTTAGGATTCAAGCTAAACGTGATAGGTGTTGCACTTCCACCTTTGATGACTGCTGTGGGCAGTTCATACTCCATTCATATTTTAAATCAGTATTACCTTGAACAAAATAATATTAACAGGCTTGGGAAATTCAAAGGCATACGGCTTGCCCTGACACATATTGCTCTTACGGTGATACTTGCAGGATTGACCACATTTTTAGGATTTATTACTCTTGCTACAAATCAGGTTTCCTCAATCCGTGAAATGGGTATCTTCTCTGCAATTGGCGTATTATTTGCCGTGCTCATTTCGCTTACAATAATTCCTGCAGAACTCATGCTTCTTCCACAGGAAGGTAAAACAATAACATATAAATCAAAGATTATATCTTTTTTCAGCAATCTCAATGTTGTGGAAAATATTGTAAAAAAACTTGCTCACTATGCAGTAGAAAACAGCCTAACTGTCATAACTGCACTGGTATTAGCTTTAGGCGTTGCTTTTGTGGGACTTATTAATGTTAAAGTTGAGTCATCAGTACATGCGTACTTTAAAGAAGGAGACTACGTACTGACAAGCTCAAAAATTATTGGCCAGAAGTTTGGCGGAGCGTATGGATTAAATATTTTGATAGATACTGGTAAGATCGATGGTGTAAAAGACCCGCAATTTTTAACATTCATCGACAGCTTTAGAGAATGGCTTATTGCTGATGAGAATATTGACTTAAATATTGGAAGGACTGATGCAATTACCGATTTTATTAAAACAATTAATTTAGCCATGCATGACAATGACTTTGCCTATTACTGCATCCCTGAAACACAGAAAGACGTTGACAGCTATATTGACCTTTATGGTGGCAAGGATGATAATGACAATGGTCTTGCCGATGAATTTGAGCCCTACGTTGACAGAAAATTTACCACTGTAAATATCTTTGCCCGTCAATGGGAAAAAGAAGGCAAATTGTTAAGTTCTCACATGATGCATAACATTATACGCAAAATAAGCATGTACCTGGATCATAACCTTCCTGAAGGGTATACATATAAAATCAGTGGAGAACCCAAAGTATTGGTACGCATGTCAGACTATATCGTTCAGGGTCAGATCATGAGCCTGGCGTTAAGTCTTGTGAGTATATTTATGATAGTTCTTTTACTTTTTCGCAACATCAAAGCAGCATGTGTCTCGCTTATCCCCATAAGTACAGCAGTATTATTAAATTTTGGTGTGATGGGATTTTTAGGCATACGACTTGATATTGCAACTGCAATCATTGCATCCATTACTATTGGAATAGGTATTGATGACACCATTCACTTTTTGAATACATACAGGCATTTCCATTTACAGGGACTTTCGCAAAAAGATGTAATTTTACACACATTAAATCGTGCAGGAGTAGCCATTGTATATACATCATTGGCACTGATATTTGGATTTCTGGTACTGGTAATATCAAGCTTTAAACCTGTCATCTATTTTTCAATATTACTGGCAACTACTATGATTACAACCACGTTGGGGGCATTGCTGTTTTTGCCTGCAACAATTAATCTTTTGCGGTTAGATCTATCGCCATCAAAAAGCACATCAAAAGTATGGCAATATTTCAACATTGGTAAATATTTTGAACTGGAATCAGAATAGTGCAACTATCAGCTTTCTTGGGATTGGAAATGATCCAGATTAGTATTTCCATTATCATAAGAAGAAAAATTATTAAAATAATGAAACACCAATTTTTATTAACAATATATTTTTAACAGGAGGGATACAATGAAAAAGTTTGTAGTATTAGGTTTGTTACCTGTGTTTTGTGTGGCGATAGTTATTGTGTATGCAATGACAGGCAGGGAAATAATGGAAAAGTCAGATGCTCTGCCTGAACCCAGAACTGCAATAAGTAAAGCAACAATGGTAATTTACAAAGGTGGTGATACCTTAACACGCACCATCGAGATGATGGCTATGAAGGTTGGGCAGAATGACAAAGTACTTGCAGTAGTTAAAGAAGAGCCCGGTGGCGATATTACCAAGGTATTGACACATACCAATAAAACAGGCGAAGATATGCAATGGGTTAAGATGTCTAACGGAAAAGTAAAGCGCATATCATCCGGTGACCGCAGTGGTGCATTTGTCAATTCACATATCTTCTATGAAGATTTGCGATCACGAAATATTGATGACTACGAATATACACTGATGGGAGAAGAAACTGTTGAAGGTTTTCCCTGTTATAAGGTAGAAGCAAAACCAAAACCTGGCAAAAGTATCTACGATAAGGCAATATTTTTCATTATCAAATCAGGTGAATTTCAGTATTTTGCTGTACGTATAGATATTTTCTATGAAGGATATCTATACAAGCGGTTGATTAATTATAATCTGAAAAAGGTTGATGGTATCATTACACCGTATAAAGCTGTTATGTATCGACTGGACAAAAAAGGGGCTAACTTAGGCAGAACCGAAGTAACCATCACAAATCTGCAATACAATAATCCAGCAATTAATGAGAATATGTTTAATGTGGGGAAATTGTGATGTAATAATGCACTACTTTTTTATTCAGCGTTTTTTTGCGCGAGCACGTATGTATGTTTGATAGCAGAGAGCTCAAAGCGCAAAGATAATCATAATCATAGCTTAATTGTTACAGGGACTGTCCCAAAAGAGGTCGTTGAGTAAATTTTACAAACATTATATCGTAATACTCGCTCATTACGATACAATTTTGCCACAAAATCTGGCAAAATTACTCAATGAACGTTACTAAATTTGTATCGAAACGACTTTTGGGACATCCCCTGATATTTACATAGTACACACCACCTTGCTGCAATTATAACTTATAATCTTCATGATAGCCTGCGGGTATATGATAGTATTTGAAAGGTTGCTGTAAAATTCTACTAGCGCGTGTTTCAGGATTATCAAAGAAGTCTTTTACTATTTCCATAAAGTTCAATGAGACACCATAATACAGGCTTCTATATGGCCCCTCATCAGTTATATTCCCGCTGCGATAATTTCGCGTAAAATAACCAAAATCAAACTGAATATACCGTAAAAATTTTGGCAGTTTCAATCCTAAATTTTGAAGACCTGCCAATCTGAAATTGAGTACAAATTTTGCTCCATTATAATCAGTAGTAAAGTTAATGGGTTTTTCATTTTGTTTTTTGTAAAAACGAGAAGTAGGTACATATTGCCAGCTATAACCAATGAGTGAATCTAATGTTGGTGAATATTCCAGTATTATCCCCAGGGTAATCCCTGACAGGTCAGAGATTAAATCTTCATAAGAAAAGCCATATTCACTGGTGTATGCATCACCTACTTCTATCATAAGGCCCAATGCAGCTGCTGTTGTAATTGAATAAAACCACTTCGTATTTTTACCATTTTCTGACCAATCATAATAATTATGCAAAATCCTGAATGCCAGATAATGTGAAAAAGCATGACCAACTTTGTCAGCACCACCATTTGCTGTATTCTGGCCAAAAAAACCTTCGTGTCGAACATGGAAACCGTCTTCTTCACCCCAATTCCAAGTAGCCATCCCATATACTAACGTACCAATCGGAATGCCAATAAAAGCAACCAGTGTATATGGTGTTGGCCAGTTATTCCCATTTGGTTGATTCATGGTATCTGGTGTATTATTACCCGTATCATTACTAACCTGACTTACAATAATATCGGTGTCCGTAAGTTCTCCTGGATTCTGGGATAGTATGTTCTTTTCTTTTGCAAATACAAAACTGGTAAAATGTAATAAAAGTATAGAAGAAATTATCTGTATTACCTGTCTTTTCATTTTCAACCCCTAAAAATATTTTACAATGAAACTATTCAATAAAAATTATACGAAACAATATAAATTGTATCTCAAATTATAAAGAAAAATATAAAAAAAGTATTACGTGATTATTTAGTAATTTTTTTCAAATATGAAAAGAATAATAAAATATAATGAAATAAGCCATTTACAATGTAGCATTTTATATAATTTGGTGAGCATAAATAAAGATCAGCGTATAGCAATTATTTTTCTAAAACAGAAGTCATGATGGATTTAGTAGTATCCATCAATTCTTCAATTTTATCCTCAGAATATTTATTAATATCTATAGGTTTATGAATATACAGGTGGACTACTCCAGGAAATAAATTAATTGTATGCGCCGGTAAAATTTTTGATGTTCCAACAATAGTTACCGGCAATATCGGAAGCCCCAAATCAAATGCCATTTTAAAAGCACCCTTTTTAAATTCTTTAACTTTTCCGTCTTTACTGCGGGTACCTTCCGGAAAAAATATTACCGAAGTTCCATTAACAATTTTCTTCTTTGCATCATTCAGTGATGCCAATGCTTTTTCCGTGTTTGATCTATCAATAAAGATATGTCCAACTTTTTCACAACCAATACCAAGACCAGGGACTTTCCTGAGTTCCTGTTTCATAACCCATTTAAAATCTATACCCAACCACCCATATAATACAAATACATCATAATGGCTTTGATGATTTGATACAATAACGTATGACTGTCTGTGATTAATATTTTCTCTTCCATGTACTTTAACCAGCATAGGAGTCATATATCCATTGAGTCTTGACCATAGAGCACCACATATATAACTGGCTACTTTAGGGTTTGTCAAGGGAACAAGAATAATGGTTAAAAAGCCAAAAAACAACGTTGATATAACCAGAAAGGGTAAAAATACAACCCATTTATATGGCTGATACAACACATAAAGAACTTTTTTTAACATAATTATCACCTTCAAAAAAATATGATAAACACATTTTGATTTATATAAATTTTTTTGCAACAAATAAACATAATATTACTTATCCCATTATTGTTTTGTAACAATATTTATTTATACTTGACAACTTTAAATATGTTCGATAGTTACCACAATAACAGGGTTGGGGCATAACTAATATATAAATTTTCTATAATATACATGAGGTTTACCATGAAACATACTGTTGCTCTAACCCAATACAATGCTAAGGGAAGTATTAAAAAAGCTATAGAACTTTCCAGAGCATTCAAGAATTTAAAGCCAACTGATAAAGTTTTTATTAAACCAAACATTGTTTTCTGGGCAAAGGTTCCTTTCCCTAAATGGGGCGTTATTACAACATCTTCTGTATTGCTTGAAGTTGTAGAACTGTTGCAGGATTACAGTGTTAACAATATAACCATAGGTGAAGGCATAGTAACACTTAAACCTAATGATAGGGAAACAGCTAACCACGCATTTGAATATTTAGGATATTATTCATTAGCCACTCGTTACGGTGTAAAAGTTATAAATATATTCGATAGACCTTTTGAGAAAGTTGCATTTGATAATGATATTGATATAAGCCTCAATACAGATGCATTGCATAGTGACTTTCTTATAAACATTCCCGTTTTAAAAACTCATGCTCAAACTGTTGTAAGCCTTGGACTTAAAAATTTAAAAGGATTATTGAATATCCCTTCACGTAAAAAATTTCACAATCCTGATGAAAATAAAAATCTTCATTACATGATTTCCAGATTATACACTCTACTACCCAAGGGAGCTACCATTATCGACGGCATATTTACATTGGAGCGTGGTCCAAGTTTTGACGGTAAACCACGTAAAAGCAATATCATCATTGCTTCAGAAGATACCCTTTCAGCTGATTTAGTAGGTACCAGAGTACTGGGTCATGATCCAGCTACCATTGCTTATCTTGATATGGCATCCAAAAACAAAGGACGAAAACCAGATCTTTCAGATGTTGCTGTGGTTGGTGAATCAATTGATGCTCTTGCTTCATTCCATGAATATACTTTTCCTTACAACAAAGAGGGAACATTACCAGAAAAATTACAAAAAATGGGTGTACAGGGACTGTCCTATCCAAAATACGACAGTACCATGTGCACCTACTGTGCAGCACTCAACGGTGCGGTACTAACAGCCATAACCTTTGCATGGCAGGGAAAACCATGGAATGATGTTGAAGTACTCACAGGCAAAAAGATGCAACCCTCATTAGAAAAAAAATATACCATCTTGCTTGGCCAATGTATGGTAAATTTGCATAAAAATAATACCAGCATAAACGCAATTCCTGTTAAAGGTTGTCCCCCTGATCCAAAAGAAACCGTAAAGGCTTTACATCAGGCTGGTATTGAGGTTAATCCACTTATTTTTGAGCATTTAGATATTGCACCAACATATTATATGGAACGTTACAAAAATAAGCCTGAATTTGATGAAAAATTTTATACAATTGATGAATAGTATTGATTTTAAGAAATTCTATAAGATTTTTACAAGAATACTATAGTATCTTAACAGCATGGTATACTATGATTAACAGGAGGTAAAACGGTGCACAATGTCAGAGACAATCCTTTTGTAGTAGTGTTTCAAGAGTGGTATGAAAAAGTAATATCAGGAAATGTAAGCCATGAAGTTATTTTGTGTATAAAAGATCTTTTACATATAGATGAAGAAGAAATTATACACTATATGACAAATGAATTGGGGAATACACTAACACTTTATACTTCAAAACTTAAAGATGAACAAATACAGACAATAACACTTTTAATTGATACTCCCGATGATGAATATTTTATTCCATCAATAATATTAGCTTCTGCTTATGCAAGCTTTGAAATAAAAAGCACATTTTCTTCACCACATACTCCACTTCTTCCTAAAATGGATAATATGTATCATCAATTGGCATTTGGTAAAAATATTTTTTTCCAGTTTGGTGGATGTGATCTTGACATGATCTCAGATGTTTTATTTGACATTATATCTTTACCGGATATTGCTAAATCAGGCATATTGCAACAGATGCAAACACTGGTAATAATAAAAATATTAGAACTTATGTATAATTCTTGTTTACTATTAATGAAGGGTGATAGATTTGCGCAATTACCTAAAACCAAACCTTTTGCATTTTTTGCACATCTCAATGATAAGGATTATATACGTCTTGTTACTTTTACATAATAAAATTAATTACTATTCTTTTGATTCTGGGCTTGTTTGCTCATTATGAATGTATCTTTTAACATCATCATATTTGGAGCAATTTTCACCTTACTCCATGGTGTTGAACAAATTGCTGGAAGGGCTCGTCGTACAAAAATTGATTACCTTACCGCCATTGTTATGGCTGATGTGGCTCTTATTCTGTATAACCATGCTATTATGGCAACAGATGGCCTTCAAAAACAACTATCGCTTATATTTTATTTAACATCTATCTATGCAATAGGACCACTAAATTATTTATACTACTATTCCTTATTACATAATACCCTGACAATATCTATTCATTTACTAAGTCATCTATTGCCAGCAAGTGTTATATTTTGTTTAGAATTGATTTATTATCTTTCACCTACACATGTAAAAGAAAATATTATTTCTTCTATTTATTCCCAGAGTATTAATGTTTTCAGTATTCTTCTTTTTTTAGGTGGTATATTGTTTGTACTTTATCAGCTTTACTTTATCTATCAATGCAGTAAAGTTTTTAATGATGTCAAAATACGTAAAGGCTTATATTTAACATTAATTCTTGAATCAATTAACATTACAACTCCTATACCCGTACTGCTATGGCTTATTACAAAAAAGAACCATTACTATGCAATTGCAGGATATATGACCATAGCTGTCATAGTAATTCTTTTTCTGACTAACAGACGATTCCCATTGTTATTCCACAGAATAGCCGACGCTATACGAAATAAGAAATATGAAAGAAATTATTTATCAAATATTAACAAAGAATATCTACATCACCAGCTTTTAAATATAATGAAGAATGAAAAGCTATATTTAGACCCGGAGATTAATCTTGAAAGTCTGTCTTATAAACTCAATGTAACCCCCCATCAATTATCACAATTTTTAAATGAATACTGCCATATGCGGTTCAATCATTTTGTAAACAAATATAGGATTGAAGAAGCCAAAAATATACTTTCAATGCATCCAGATGCAAACATCATATCAGTTGCATATCATGTTGGTTTCAATTCAAAATCAACATTTAACAAAATATTTAAACAATATACAGGCAAAACTCCTTCTTCTTTTAAAGAGGGTTGTAAAAATTCGCACCATTAATTGTAATAAAGTAATATTGTCTTACCATGTCCACTGTTATAACACAAGTCGACAACAATAGCATAATATGATAGTATCAAGACCAATAATATTATATTATACTAGTAGTTTGGAGGAAAGTATACCATGGATACGCTTTCGCAGGCCACTATTGCTGAATTTGAACAATTAACTGCAAACTTCTGTAAAAAGAGTTTATTACACTACATAGACGAACACCATCCCGATGGCAATTTTACGCTATTACCATCCCTGGTAGATGAAGCGTGTGCTATCGGTATTATCGCAAAAGCAAACGCAAGCGCACCAGGTTATGACTATGGTGTATGGGGTAAGCAAACAATCGATTCAAACGATGCTATACAAAGCTCCCTTATAATGCTTGCAACATTGGCTAAAACATGCGCTTCTTTTGCATTTCTGGTACACATCCAGGGAATAGCAGCTAATATTTTAATTCGCAATAACATGGAAACCGATTATCATTATCCGTTGTTAATACTCTATGATGGATTGTTCCCACCATATTATTCTTTATTGTGTAACCCATCACGGATACCAATCAACTACACAATGGAAAATAACTATCTCATTCATACCAGTATGGGATATGGGTACAATCCTCAGTATGCAATAGTGTGCATACCTGAATCAACGGGATGGCAATCTATCTACTTTAACAATACCGATACTATACTTCTTCAAACTATTAAAACACATGGTATCAGAGGATTAACCTACCGTGCCCGCTTTAACTCAAAAATTACACACAGGATGTCTGCTGATACCCATACAATTGAAATGTTACTTGCATATTTCTGGCTTGGATTAGCAGCCATCGCAACAGGCGTAGCATACAGTGCATATCAAAAGGCAATTGAATATACTGGTGAGCGCTACCAGCGTGGAGGTTTGATAAAAAACATTGAATCGGTGCAGATGCTTCTTGGAAATGCTAAAGCCAATATTGAAGCTTCAAAAAGAGCACTTGTTACATTTGAATTGGTCGATAGTTCAGCAGTATTAAAACATGCTGCCCAAACCAGGCTTACCGCTACCACCCTTTGCAGTCAGGCTGTTACAGATTGTCTTCAGGTATTTGGTGGTTACGGTTACATGGAAGACTTTGGTATAGAGAAAAAATTCAGAGATTGTAATACACTGTTAAGCGTTGGTGGTTCACCATTCTTTATGAAACAATATATAGCACAGATGGAAATGGAGGAATAGCATGTATATTGATAACTATTTGTCATTACGATATTCTAAGGAATCATTACCTCTTTTAGGAAAATTACTGGTTGATGGCAAATATCAGAGCCTGTGGGATTATGATACAACAGTATTACCACGAAAAGTACAAAAATGGCGCAAAAAGGCAAAAACATTTTCCAGGCTATATATACGACCACTTGCACCTGTAGTTGACAATAACCCGTATGACTTTGATCCACAACCACTGATAAACGAAGCAACTCGCTGGGGATTCCAGACTATCATCATGCCTTTTCCGTTTGGCACTGCAGCCCTCATGCCTTACTTACGCAGTACAACCCTACAGGTTGCCGTCATTGCCGAAGAATTTGCAACCGAATGCGGGGGGCTTGCACTATTGCTCTTAGCTCATCATTTAGGTGTGGCACCACTTCTCTTGAGTGGACATATACCTACATGGTTAAAATTTTTACTCCCTATGTACATCAAGGGAGCATGGTTTGGTAAGCCCACAACCATGGCATTTGCAATCACTGAGCCTGAAGCAGGAAGCGATGTTGAAGATAGCATTGGTGCAAAAGATGCACATATTCAGGTAACGGCAACACCTGTTAACGGTGGCTATCTTCTCAATGGCACAAAAGTGTTCATATCTGATGGGGCAATTGCTGATCAGGTTACTATATTTGCAAAGATAAAAGGTGAAGAGGTGGATTCATGGACTTGCTTTTTAGTGAAAAAAGGTATGAAAGGCTTTAGCGCAGGTAGGCGTGAAAAGAAAATGGGTCAGAGAGCAGCTGATGCAAGTGAACTTATATTTGACAATGTCTTTGTTCCCAGAAGAAATATTGTTGGGAAACTAAGAGGTGGATGGGCCCTGAATCAGAATGTATTAAACTATTCCCGTCCTGTTGTTGCTGCAATGGCACTTGGTCATGCTCGTGGTGCTTTTGAAAGAGCACTACACTTTTGTAATCACAATTACTATATGGGCAAAAAACTCATAGACTATAAAGAAATTCAATATGAACTTGCTGATATGCTCATAAAATTAGAATCAGTGAGAATGACGATTTGGCGTAGTTGTGCCCACTTTAGAGCCTGCCAATCACTTTCATCTATTGCCAAGGTATATGCTTCAGATATGGCCGTTGAAATTTGTAAGCAAGCTATGGCCATCATGGGCGATAGTGGCATACACCATGAGTATGGTGTTGAAAAAGCACTGCGCGATGCACGCTTAACCCAGATTTATGAAGGCACTAACCAGATTAACCGCTATGCAATTATTGAACATCAGTACAGTACTGATGTGATACTAGACAATGTATAAACGAAAAGGAGGTTTGCATGAAAACATTATCACGCAAAGATTTTTTTACAATACCCACTGAGACATTCAAAATGTCAAAGGGAACCGTTGAGCTTCCCATTTATTACTATGACTATGGATACGCACACTTTATATTCCGTGTTGATTATGCAGCGGCAAAAAAGAAATTAGCTGATACTGCATTTATCCCATGCAAATTTTTTGGAAAAGCAATAGCGTTGTTAAACTTTTTTGAATACCGTGATACAGCTATTGGGCCCTACAATGAAGTTGGCCTTTCAATTTTGTGCTATCCAAAGAGCAAAAAGCAACCATCAGTGGTACCACTACACATACTGAAGGATGCAAAAAAATGGCAGGTTGGAGCATATGTAATTAATCTGCCAGTAACAACCGAGATTGCATACCTTGCAGGCAAAGAAGTATGGAACTATCCAAAGTTTGTAACACGAATAGATTTTACACTTGTTAACCGTTATTTTAAAGGCGTTGTGTATGATCCCACTCGTAATGAACCTCTGGTAACATTGGCAGGAAACATTGGAGTAGTGTCAACGCCAAAGCTAAAAAATGCTTCTTTTATTTCTCATACAACACATAATAGTGTAACACTCAGAACACTGACTGTGGTTGACACGCGTTTCAAAATAGCCTACGGCTTTTCTGGAAAATGCACAGTGAATGCACAGAGCAATCACAGCATGGCACAGAATCTGCTTGACTTAGGCTTAGATGGCAAAAAGCCACTGGGATGCATGTATTCGCCACAGGCGCAAATGATGCTCTGCAAGGGTGAGCCCATTGTATCCTGAAATACAATTTTTTGGGCGATAGTTACTGCTAATAAATTTTTGCCTGCACATGGTTGTGCACTGCAGACTAATCACAAGTAACTATCGCCGCATAAAAATAAAGACATGGTAACAGTATAATTTATCTTGACCTTGCTTGCATAAAAAATAAAGATGAGTAAATTGCCCCATATCACAAATCAAGAAGGTGTGCATGAAACTACTGTTACCGTTTATAACTATCAGTATCCTGCTATTTGTTGGACACTATCTCAGGCTGCACATTAAACTTTTCCAGAAGCTATACCTGCCATCATCGTTATTAGGCGGCATCGTTGGATTGATGGTGTATCAGACAGCTAAAACACTATCTATCAATACTCTTACCACCTGGTTTGATGGACTTGCCATGTTGCCCTCTTTCCTTATTAACATAGTCTTTGCCTGTCTTTTTATTGGTGTTTCATTGCCATCGTTTAAAATAGTTTTAAAAAAATCAATCCCCCAACTGTCGTATGGCCAGATAGTTGCCTGGGGACAATATATGGTAGGATTGGGGCTATTTATTTTTATCATCAGCAAAGTGTGGAACCTGCCTGCCATGTTTGGAGCTGTTATTGAAGTGGGTTTTGAAGGCGGCCATGGCACAGCAAGCGGACTGGCACCAACATTTGAAATGATGAAGTGGCCACAAGGCAAGGACTTTGCACTGGCAAGTGCAACAGTTGGCATTATAAGTGCTGTTATTGCTGGAATTGCACTTATTAACTGGGCAAACCTAAAAGGCTATACTCACCGTTCCCTGCAGGTAGAAAATATCCCTGAAGATGAAACCATAGGTATAATCCCCGTCGACCGCAGACCTATTGCAGGATACCTCTCTATCCATACCGATTCTCTTGATGCAATGTCGTATCATGTGGCAATTGTTGGCATTGCTGTTGGCATTGGTTATTTCCTTAAAGAAGGATTAGTTGCTGGCATATATTGCTTACAGACTGTTCTGTCACATGCAACATATACCAACATTATTAGTATCATAAAAAGCTTTCCACTTTTTCCCCTGTGTATGATTGGCGGCCTTATAGTACAGCTTTTTGCACAGCATTTTGACAGGCATGAAACTATTGATCTTGGACTGGTGCGGCGAATTCAGAATATGGCGCTGGATATTCTTATAGTGAGCGCAGTTGCTATGATTCAGGTTGTTATTGTTATTCAGGGGATAGTGCCTTTTACTATCATGGTGATTGGGGGAATACTGTGGAATATTTTTTGCCTGTTAGTTTTAGCAAAACGGTTACTTCCCGATAGCTGGTTTGAACGAGCCATTGCTGAAATGGGACAATCAATGGGAGTAACAGCTACCGGCCTTATGCTGCTTAGAATTGTTGATCCAGATTACAGGACACCTGCATTAGAAGCATTTGCATACAAGCAGCTTTTGCATGAACCATTTATGGGAGGAGGAATTATCACCAGTATGTTCATCCCTCTCCTTGGGATAGGGGGGATAACCATGGCATATACTTTGTTCTATATCTCTATTACTGTTATTATACTATGGTTGGTTATCCTGTTGCTGTTTAAATATAAGTTACTATAATAAAGTAACCAATATATATCTTCTCAACTTCACAACATTAAGCGTTGACCCCCATAGAATGCAGTTTCTTTAGGCCTGTGAGTGCCTGCACATGTATATTCAATACAGATTATACCCTCGATATGATCTATTTCACCTCCCACCACAAAGAGGATGGATTTTACAATGAACAATTTCTCTACATTTCTATAAACGGTTGCTAATCACTTCGACTGGGCTCAGGGACCACCCTTCGACATGCTCAGGGACCGCCCTTCGACTGGGCTCAGGGACCGCCTGTTGAACCATGGTTGGTGAGCTTGTCGAACCAAGGTTGGTGAGCTTGTCGAACCACTCAGAGCAATCACTACAATGCGAATAATAATTATCGTCTTATTTTCATCATTTTTGGTAATACTATCGCGATAATGAGTAAATACCCTTTAAAATAAGATAATGTAACAATACCTGCTTCCATGAGCACAAGAGTAATTATTATTTTTTATTATGTTCATAAAATTATTTTTAAATAATATCATTATTATTGAATATACAAAATTTTACTTACAAATAATATATACATTGACAAAATAGTATGACATGTATATATATGTTATTAATAATGTTATACTTTTATTTTTCAATCATTTTAACAATACTAATAGTGGGGGTATAGTATGATTTCTGTATCAATGCGTAATCAACTGGCAGATCAAAGGGATGTACATTTTGCACTCTTTGAATTACTAAAACTGGATGAGTTAAAAAAAATACCACGGTTTGCTGATCATGATAAGGATATATATGAGGCAACCATCGATTTGGCATTCAGGATGGCAGTAGAAGAAGTATATCCTGTTAACAGGGAAGCAGACAAAATTGGTGTTAAATACAACCCTGAGGCAAAAAAAGTAATTATTCCTGATTTACTCAAAGCCCCATTGAAAAAATATAATGAAGCCGGATTTGTCGGCATAATGGAAGAGGCTGAAATTGGTGGTATGGGTATGCCTTTTACCATAGCAATAGCGTGTAATGAGATTTTCACTGCAGCAAGCCTTGCATTTACATCATATCCTTCCCTTGCTCATGGTGCAGCAGCACTCATCAAAAATTTTGGTTCTGAAGAACAGAAACAAATGTATCTGGAAAAAATGCTCACCGGACAATGGGGTGGCACCATGTGCCTTACCGAACCTGAAGCTGGCTCTGATGTGGGCAATCTGAAAACAAAAGCTATCCCTCAGCCTGATGGTACCTATCTCATTCAGGGACAGAAAATTTTTATTACTGCAGGTGATAACGACTTTTATGAAAATATTATTCATCCGGTTCTTGCCCGCATTGAAGGCGATCCACCTGGCACAAAAGGTATTTCAATATTTATAGTACCAAAATACAGAATAAATCCTGATGGCAGTTTAGGTGAGCATAATGATGTCATATGTTCGGGTATTGAGCACAAGATGGGTATCCATGGTTCTGCTACCTGTACATTGAACTTTGGTGATAATGGCAAATGTGTTGGGTGGTTGTTAGGGCAACCACGACAGGGTATGAAGATCATGTTCCACATGATGAATGAAGCTAGACTTGATGTTGCCTTGCAGGGGCTTTCGTTGTCATCTGCTGCCTACATGCATGCAGTCACATACGCACGCAACCGTATACAGGGAGTACATCCTACTCAGATGATGAACCCTGAAGCCCCCAAGGTAGCTATTATTGAACATCCTGATGTTAAACGCATGCTTTTGTGGATGAAAGGCTATGTGGAAGGCATGCGTATGCTTGTGTATTATCTAGCTCAAAACGTAACATTATCCGAAGTACTAGACGGCGATGCAAAGAAGGAAGCCCAGGGTATGGTGGAGATACTTATCCCCATTGCAAAAGCTGGCTGTACTGACACTGCTGTGCTGGTTACCTCAGAAGCTATTCAGGTCTATGGTGGGTATGGATATACTTCCGATTACCCCGTTGAGCAGTACATGCGTGATGCCAAGATAACCCAGATTTACGAGGGTACCAACGGCATCCAGTCCATGGACCTAACCATGCGTAAAATTCTGATGAATCCTGAGCAGTACAACTACA
>Ga0209204_1002155_pt1 | contig 16705 bp, 12 predicted proteins | sample AD_JPNMR2_MetaG_FD_184425 | JGI IMG/M metagenome (GOLD analysis project Ga0209204, IMG submission 184425) | Active sludge microbial communities of municipal wastewater-treating anaerobic digesters from Japan - AD_JPNMR2_MetaG (SPAdes) (version 2) | ecosystem: Engineered > Bioreactor > Anaerobic...
CTAAATAGTTCATATCATTTAAAATTAATTATTAAAAAGTTTTACGCAATACTTCGTAATAGAATACAAAGTTAGATAGTTATACGCAATAATACAAATTATATTTAATTTATTGCGTATATTTGCGTGTTAGCGGTAATTCTTCGACCGACCGTGCTTACGGACAATAAAATGGAAAAGCAATGCAAGACAAGATAACTCAACGACCAGAGGACTTACTTTTTACTGACTTTCTTAAAGAGGTTGACAAAGAGTTTACGACTTTCATTCACAACTTACCAAACGAACTCGTGAAGTATGTTAAGTCAAAAATTCTTGAGACAAAGGCATTTTTCAAAAACAACACCTTTGAACTTGAACTTGTGGTGGACACAAATATTATTTTCTCTGAAGTTCGTTCACTTGTGGTTAATGACAGTTCATTCTTTTTGAAGATTGCCGACAATCCCTTTATAAAAATATATGCCCCTTCTCAACTTAAACAGGAGTTGTATGAAAAAATAAAACTCAAATTTCCAAAGGACAGCAAGACAAAAGGGAAAGACATAAACGAATGTTTAGCAAAGGCGGACTTATTACTCTCTAAAATTATTATCCGTGACGACATTACAACTGCTTCGTGGGACAAAGCAAAGTCGTATTTAAAAGAACGTGATGCAAAGGACATTTCATTTGTTGCACTAAACTTTACTTTAAAAACTCACGGCATCCTGACAAAGGACAAGGATATTAGCGACCAAAAGGAAATTAGAACATGGAAACTTGGCGAAGCGGGGCAAGTAGTTACTGAAATGAACAAAGGGATTTTTTCATTTGTCGTTCTTAATGTATCACTACCACCAATTTGGGAGACCATATACGGACTGGTTGCAACTGTTTGGGGGGCATTTATTGAAGTCGTGCAAGGACTGATTGCATTTTTTACTGCTATTTTATCTCGTAGTGTTGTGGCTCTTGCCAATATGCCGCCAGAGTTGGCACTTATAATCGGGATAGCAACAATATTTATTTTAGCAGCAGACAACCTAAGAAATGAAGTTGGTGAGTTCTTTAAAATAATGTGGGAGGAAATCAAAAAGTTCATTAAAAAAATAAGGGACATTTTCAAAGCTATCTGGGAGACACTTAAAGAAATTTTTGAAGCATTAAAACCTTTCTTTAAAGTTTCGTTTCAACTATTAGCATATTTTGTTTTACAATCAGGACAAGCTATGAACCGACTTGACCAATTAGAAAAAGCACGACCGGAATGAAAAGAAGAACTACCGCTAACATGGGGTTTGCAATAGCGGGGGTGACGTGCTTTGCAGACACATTAGTGCAAGGTGGAGGTTCGGTTCTCCGAACAAAGTTTAGTGCTAAAACTCCCCGCCATCGCAAACCCCCGAAACGTTGGCGGTAATTATAACAGAAACAACCCTCTACAGACAATCAGACAATGAATACAGAAAAAATATATGATGAGAATGGACGTGGCTTTATCAGAGTTTTTTCGACTGACAAAGTAGAACTTGTTAATCCAGTGGAATATTACAAGACTTGCGAGCTTAAAAAAAGAGCAACTATTTTACGAGACCTTCTTTATGCTAAAAACCCATTCTTGACATCTTTGCTGGACGACAAATTCTTTATTAAGAAAGCAGAAGAAATGTTAGTTGGCTTTTTTGAAGAATTCGAACAGACACCAATTCACAACAATTTAATTCAACTTTTACAGACAACTCGAAAGAAAGACCAAATAGCTTTATTAAAGGGGTTGACATTAAATACTAAAGAATTGATGTCGCTAATTTTCAAATCTTATAATGACTTCGGTTTTCTTTACAGCAAGTATCTTTTTGAAAATTTGCCAAGCGGACTTGAAGGAAGAAAACTGCCAAAACTTTTTCACTTAAAGGAGGACGGGACAATTGAAAAAGTTGGTGAAACGGACTTGACAGACGGAGAACTAAGAAATGTAATCGAACATAGAAAAGTAATAGTTTCCCATTTTTTTGAGAAAGGAGATTTTTGGCATTGTTTCTTCTTGACTTATAACAGTATTGGAGGAAAAGAAAATTGGAAAAACGGACAAGTTCATTTTCACTATATTTCAAGTTCTTTTGGAATTTCAAAAGCTGACTTTATTGAAAGTATGCGGTCAGGAAAATACAAATCGACATCAATTCATATTGACTTATTAGATTATGGCAATCAAACCGAAGGATAAAATAACTACCGCCAACAGCGTGTTGCCTCAATGCGGGGTGACATGCTTTGTAGGATAGGAAATCGTATATTTTAACCGTAGTGTTTAGATTGACTTTCGTGATGAAAATCCCGCACTGCGGCAACACGCAAACCGTTACAGGCAAGCGTAAAAAGACAGTGCAACCCTGACAGTGATGACTGAAAAACGGAGACTTTGCAACCTGACAATTAAGCGGACTTTTAACTGGACAGTTCTTTAACAACTTGACACAAACCAACGAGCCGACACTCAAAGCCGACCCGAATGTTTTTAAAATTTTTGCCCACCCGCATTTTTAATTTTTTCTTACCAGCCGCACATTTAGCACATTTGGTTTTGCCCGACACACAAGCCCGACCCTTCGCAAAACCAAAAGAGCTAAATTTTTGCCAACGCACGGACGGGCAATTGGAAAATAATACTTACTTTTGACCAGTTTTGTCAAAACACATATTGTCTTATGAATAGCTTCGGTGACATAATCAGAAAAGCAAGAGAAGAAAAAGGATTGTTCCTTCGACAGGTAGCTGCCGAAATGGAAATTGACCAAGCTATTATCAGCAAGTTTGAAAGGGGCGACAGGAAACCAACCAAAGAACAGGTTTTGAAATTTGCCAAGTTCTACAAAATAGACAAGGATGAACTTTTAGTCGCGTGGCTGAGTGACAAAGTTGCTTTTGACTTACAAGACGAAAATTTGGCGGACAAAGTGCTGAAAGCAGCAGAACAGAAAATTAAATACAAGAAAAAGTAATGCTTCATTATATCATACAACAAAAGAAAAACGAATGGATACAGTCTGACGACTGCACCATTCGTGATTTGGTTAAATATATCCGTGACAAAGGACATTTGCGTGATACGCAAATTGAAGCAATTGAAACGTATTTGTTCCTCAAAATTCAAGGACAAAACAAACCGCTTTGGCAACTTTTTTCAGAGGGCTTTTTCACCAATGGAACTGACCTTGCAAAACTTGACATCAACCAAATTGCAAGAGAGTATTTATCTCAAAATAAAAATGCTTTTGCACTCTTTGACTTTGCAAGACAGAAAAACGGAAATGGAACATATATCCCTGAACTGGAAAAACTAATCAAAGCAAATCCCGCTTCGTTAGATTACGACACCATCATTAAAAGCATATTTTACAATGTAAGCTATGCCGACTATTTAATGAGCTTGCCGATGGGAGCAGGTAAAACCTTCCTGATGGCTGCTTTCATTTATCTTGACTTGTATTTTGCCGCCAACGAACCCGACAACAAAGCATTTGCACATAATTTTTTAGTGCTTATTCCTTCCGGATTGAAATCTTCCATTGTTCCGAGTTTAAAAACCATTGAAAACTTTGACCCTTCTTGGGTATTGTCCGAACCATCAGCAAGTAACCTGAAAAAATTGTTGAAGTTTGAAGTTTTGGACGAGCAGAAAACAGCAAAGAAAAGTAACAAGGCAAGAAACCCGAATGCTCAAAAAGTAAATGCTTGTTTGCCTAATCCATTCGGGCAAGTGTTTGTAGTGAACGCTGAAAAAGTGATTTTGGAAAGTTTCAAATTCAATGCACAAACAGAACTTGAATTAGACGAAGAAGAAAAAGACACAACAAACGACCTGAAACGATTATTCGGTCAAATCCCGAATTTATCCATCCTCATAGATGAAGTTCACCACGCAGCAACAGACGACATCAAATTAAGGCAAGCCGTTAATTACTGGCACAGCAAAGGAAACATCACAACCGTTTTAGGTTTTTCGGGAACGCCTTACTTGCAAAGTGCCGAAAAAATCAAAGCAGGTGATTATGAGTTTAAATTCTCACAAATCACCAATACGGTTTATTATTATCCGCTTGTAACAGCAATTAGGAAATTTCTAAAAACACCAACAGTAAAAATCGGGCAAAACCTTGACCGTTTCCAAATTATTAAACAAGGCATTGAGGATTTCGACAACCAATACAAAAACAAGGTTTACGAAAACGGAACGATTGCAAAAGTTGCTATCTATTGCAGCAATATTGAAGTATTAGAGGAAGAAGTTTATCCGTTCCTTACAGGCGAATTGAAAATAAATCCCAATGAGATTTTACGCTTTCATAAAGGAAACAAAGCACATCCGCAACCCGAAGGCAGCGAATTAGAGTTTCGTTCATTGGATTTACCCATTTCCAAAAAGCGTTATATTCTTTTAGTACAAATTGGTAAAGAAGGTTGGGATTGTAAAAGTTTAACCGGTGTTATCCTTTCTCAAAAAGGTGACTGCCCTCAAAATATGGTTTTACAGACCTCATGCAGATGTTTACGCCAGGTGGACAAAGGCAAAGAAGAAACCGCTTTGATTTGGCTGAACAAAGACAATGCTGATACGCTGAACAAGCAACTGAAACAGGAGCAAAACACAAGCATTGAAGAACTGAACAGCACTAAGCGAACTGGAAAACCTGAGACCATTGACAGACATTCCCGAATGGACTTTTTGCAATTGCCAAAAGTGGATTTCTATCAAATGAAAGTAACCTATCAGGCAATTGATGAAGAAGAAACACCGAATACAAAAGCTAAACTCAAAGCTTTGCTTAAAAACATTGACAATTTCAAAGCATCTGCCCTGATAACAACCAGTGACATTGCCAATATTGACACAGGCAAAATTGATGTTATCAATGAAACTGGAATTGCATTTGCCAATTTCAATCAATGGCTTTTTGAAATTTCAAGAGAAAGTTTTGGTTTGATTTCAGAAGCACTGTTACACCAATATGATAGCGAACTGAACGAAATATTTGAAACCGTTTCTTATGAAAAAAAAGGTCAGCGTTATTTCAATGAGTTATACGACCTGCACACTATTCAATCAAAAATCCGTCTGGCTTTCAGCATCAAACGGGATTTGCAAACCGATACAGAAGTAATTCCTAAACAAGCAGAATTATTGATTGCAGAACGATTGACAGAAGTAGAGAAGAACGCAAAACTTTACCCGAATGAAGCGGACACAACTAAAATTTTGGAATTGGATAAATCCAATGCAAGCGTAAGCATTGATACTGCCGAAATTGAAAAAGCATATCAATTGACGAAAGAAACTTTGGAAGCCCAGGGAATGGGTAATTTTGTTCCGAATTATGAAAGTTTCAAAGCAGATAAAGATTACTCACTGCCTGTAAAATCTAAAAATCAAACCTTTCATTATTTACCATACAACTTTGGCGGTAGCGGAAGCAGTGGTTTTGAAATTGAAACACTTCAAAAAGCCTTGCAGTTAGCCGATTTCAAAAACAAGGAATTGGAAATTTACTATAACGGTGAACGTGGTTTGACCGAGTTTGTAATTAACTGTTTTGCTAAAGAGGGCAGATATTGGAAGAATATTGGAAAATACACCACCGACTTTTTGATTGTGAAACGGACGACAAAGGATAAAATTCACAAAGCCCTGCTTATTGAAACAAAAGGTTCTGTTTATGCAGAGGACAAAGTGTTTCAGAAAAAGAAAAATTATGTGGAGACGGAGTTTCTGAAACTCAACAAAGAAAAATTTGGCTATCAGCGCTTTGATTTCCTCTATTTGGAGGACAGCAAAGACATTGCGGCCAACATCACCAAATTGAATAACAAGATAAACCAGTTTTTTAACGATTAAGATATGCCAGTAAAATACATTCCATATTATCCAAACACGGTTGAAGGACAAGCCATTTTGGACAACATCACCCGAACACAACGTGTATTGAGATACCGTGAAAACGATAAAGTGTATGACCGAATTAAAAGAGGTATGCCCTACTATGAAGTTGAAACCATTGAAACGGTCGGCAAGCCTTCTGAAAATTTGGTAATTCGTGGAGAGTGTATTTCTGCTTGTGCCTACCTGAAAGAGCAAGGCATAAAAGTGGACTTGGTTTACATTGACCCGCCTTTTGCCAGCGGTGCAGATTATGCCAAAAAAGTTTACCTAAGGAGAAATCCCAAACTTGCTGAAAAAATTGCAGCAGCCGAGCAGCAAATGGAAATGGAAGAACTCAAAGCATTTGAGGAAAAAATGTATGGGGACATTTGGCAGAAAGAAGATTACCTGAATTGGATGTATGAGAATTTAATGGCGATAAAGTCTATTATGTCTGATACAGGAAGTATATATGTCCACTTAGATTGGCACATAGGTCATTATGTAAAGATATTAATGGATGAAGTTTTTGGAGAAGATTATTTTAGAAATGAAATAGCTTATGGTTATCGTATTCAAGGTATTAATCAAAGTAATTGGCCTAGAAAACATGACACAATATTCTTTTATAGCAAATCAAATAGTTGGGTATTTAACCCCGAAAAGGAAATAGTTATTTATGAAAAACCATTTATTGATACAAAAATTGAGAGTCCAAATTTAGAAAAACTTTCAACTAAGGAAAGAGAAGAAATAAATGAATATTTACTTAAAAACAAGCCATTGCCTGATAAATATAAACAAAAGCTATTTAACAAGTATTATTCAGAAGTATTTGTAAGAGATATTTGGGATGCTGATATAACTAAGCCTATTATTTCAGGTTCAAATGAATCTGTAGGATATTCTACACAAAAATCAGAAGGATTACTGCAAAGAATTATAAAAGCAAGCAGTAATGAAGGTATGATAATAGCAGATTTTTTTGGTGGTAGTGGTGTGACAGCAAAGGTTGCAAACGACTTAGGAAGAAAATTTATTCACGTAGATATTGGTGTAAACAGTATTCAAACAACAAGAGACCGTTTGAAAGAAGCCAAAGCCAATTTTCAGATATTAGAAGTCAAAGACGGTGTTAGTTTATTCCGTAACCCACAGCAGACAATGGATAAGTTGGCAACACTTATTCCTGGCTTACAAAAAGGAGTTAAAGGAATAAGCAATTTTTGGTTTGGTGCGGTAACAGAAGCAAAGTTTGGAACCGTTCCGGTATATGTGCCTAACCTGCTCAATACACAGGAAAAAGTTTTAGACATTCCGACAATTAACACCATTATCAATCAGGAATTACAAAATTTGGAAGTCAACGCCAAAAAAGTAATTGTTTATTACATAGATATTGACGACCAAAAGGCAGTAGAAAAATTCATCAAAGAAAACAATGCCACCGAAATTGAAGTAGAACTCAAAGACCTGAAAAACCTGCTTCACGAAATTGTGATTGAGGATATTGTAGAATTTAAGACCACACAAACCAAAGACGGTTACGAAATCGAAATTACCAAATTCATTAGCGACCGACTTATTCAAAAAATCAATGAGTTCAACCAAAAAGGCAACCTGCAATCATTAACCAAAGGAAAAAAGTTTGAACCTATCAGCATCAGCGAAGAAGGTTTAGAACTAATTGAACTCATTTCTTTGGATTGTGAAAATTCTGAAGGTCAATGGCACAGCAGCACAGAAATCAAGATTGATAAACTTGGTTATGTGATTAAGGATGGAACCAAAACAAAAGAATTTTGGGACGGAAAAATAAGAAGCGAGAAAAAACCGAAAAGAATAAAAATCAGGAATATCAGCGGGGATGAGACGATAAAGGAAATTGAGTAATCAAAAAAATAAATTAAAGAGATATGGAGTTTTTCGGCATAGATTGGAATGAAAAGCACATTCTGAAAACAAACACCAAACTTGTTTGCACTTCTGATATTGGAGAAATCAATGCGGAAGAATTGAAAAAAGAGGTTGAACCTTGGCTTTCTGCCATATTTCAAAGTGAACATCTATCATTACTCATTGGAACAGGATTAACAAGTGCAGTTTCTTTTACCGCAGGTGTAATACCACAAGAAATGTCAAGGCTTGCACTTGAAAATGGACTTAGTGATAAGATTAAGTCGAAAGCTGATGAAACAGCCAAAAAAATGAATCGTGGTGAAGCGAATATCGAAGATGATATTCGTATTGCATTGGAACTGATTAATGGCTTAAAAATTCTTGATGATGGGCGACACACTGAATTAGAAACAGAACTTAATACCAAGTTACTTGCCTTCATAAAATCAATTCTTAAGACAGAACGAGATTTTTTAGAAAAACTAGAAACTGACGATGAAAAAGCAATTCTCGCTTTCAACCTGCTAAAAAGTTTTATTTTAAGTTTTACAAGCAGAGCAGCATCAAGAGAAAGACTTAATTTATTTACAACTAATTATGACAGGTTTATTGAACTGGCTTGTGATGAAACAGGCGTATTACTATTGGATAGATTTAAAGGAAAAATACAACCAATATTCCGAAATACTCGGCTCGAATTAGATTATCATTACAATCCGCCAGGTATCCGAGGTGAACCCAGATATGTGGAGGGTGTTGCGAGAATTACAAAATTGCACGGTTCTATTGATTGGAAATTCACAGGAGATAAAATCATCAGGTCACTTTTACCTTTTGGTGCAACAGATACTCATCCTGAAATACCTTCAAACGTTACTGAACAAGTTGTAATTTACCCCAATTCATCAAAAGATATTGAAACTGCATTTTATCCGTATGCCGAATTATTCCGTGATTTTTCGTCCGCAATTTGTCAACCAAATTCGGTAATCATTACTTACGGATATGGATTTGGCGATAGCCATATTAACAGGGTGATTGAAGATATGCTTACAATTCCATCTACCCATTTGGTTGTGATAGCTTGGGATAGGAATTACGCAAATGAAGGAGACCCTGTAAATTTTGGTTCATCGAGAGAACGAATTGTAAAATTTTTAGAAAACAAAAATTCGGCACAATGCACTTTACTAATAGGCGAACATTTTGCAGACCTTAAAAACCTTGTTGAATTTTATTTGCCGAAATCTGCAATTGACCGGTTGACAGTTAAAATGCAAAAACTTAAAGACAATAGAGGAGACCGGAATAAGGGTGAAGATAATTCAGGAAACGATAATAAAATTGAGGAATGAGCAACATTAACCAATACGATTACGACCATTTAAGAAATCTGACAATCGGAACGGTTGATTATGTTTCACCGAATGAAATAAAAGTGATGCTTGATACATCAGCACCACAAAACACCGCATTGAATACAGGAACTCCTTCCCTTTTTCCGAGAATAAACGGATTTGTATTAATTCCTAATGAAGTTGGTGCATTGGTTGGATTAATCAGTTGGATTGGAGTTGAACACAGCCAATATCCCAAACGAAAGGGTTACAAAGATTTTGATTTAATTGATTTACCTTTTCCATTGCGGAAAATGTCAATAACACCAATGGGAACATTAAAGCAGGAAGGTAAAATTGAAGATAAAACTTACAAGTTAGAAAGAGGTGTTTATAGCTTCCCTTCAATCGGAGATACTGTTATACTTCCAACTGACATTCAATTAAAATCAATAGTTGAAAACAAGGAGAAAAATTCAGTCGTAAAAATAGGCGTTGCCCCCATTGCAGGTAATGCAGAAGTAAAAATAAATCCTGATAAACTTTTTGGCAGACACGTTGCAATACTTGGAAATACTGGAAGTGGGAAATCTTGCAGCGTTGCAGGTTTGATAAGATGGTCGCTTGAAGAAGCATCTAAAAGCTTACCTGAAGGACAAAAGTTAAATAATCGTTTTATCATTCTTGACCCGAATGGAGAATATATAAATGCCTTTGATGACCTGAACTCCGATATTAAAAAATTCAAGGTTGAATTGACAGAAGCGGAAAAGGAAACATTCAAGGAACTGAAAGTTCCTGCTTGGTTGTGGAATAGCTATGAATGGAGTTCATTTTCTAATGCAAGCGGAAGAACTCAAAGGCCCATTTTAAGGCGTGCATTAAGGGAATTACGGGCTGGCGAGAAAGTTGAACTAACTGATTTTCAAACAAGAGTTAAAGGGCATTACTCAAGTTGCTACGCTTCACTTAAGAATGACCTATCTGTTAATTCTAACTACAAGGATGAAGCAACAAAATTTGGCAAGAAACTTTTGAGCATTATTGAAGATACAGAAAGCTTTCAATTGGAATGTGATAAAGAGGAACTAAAAGAGGCATTTCAAAATCTTATCTCATTATTCAATGAAAAACTTGAAAGTAGGTTTGCAACTTTTACAGATAAGAAAACAGGTAAAAATGTAGAATATTACACAGCTTTTTCCCGTCAAGATGTTGAAGCTTGTATTACAGCCATTAAAACCTTATTAGATAATTTTGGTGGCCTTGCAAGTCATAAGGGACCAAATGAAGATACTCCAATACCATTTCAAGTTGAAATAATTCCTGACAGGGTCGAGCAACTTTCTCACGAGGCCGGGGTAATACAATTTGTTGACTTCCTCATAATGCGTATGCGGTCAATGCTATCAGATACAAGAATGAACAAGATTATTGCTGACGATAAGGAAGTATCATTAGAGAATTGGCTTGATAAGACAATAAATGGTATTTCTATAATTGACCTGTCTCTTGTTCCCTCGGATATTACACATCTTTTGGTTTCAGTTATTTCAAGAGTAGTCTTTGAATCACTTCAACGATACAGAAGAACACATAACCAATTATTGCCAACAGTTATTGTTATGGAAGAAGCACATAACTTCATAAAGCGATATAATGAAAGTTCTGAGGAAATTTCCGCTTCCCAACTTTGCACGGAATCATTTGAAAAAATTGCAAGAGAAGGTCGAAAATTTGGATTAAGTCTGACATTGTCCTCACAAAGACCATCAGAACTATCTCCGACAGTTCTTTCTCAATGCAACACTTTTTTACTACATAGAATTGTAAACGACCGTGACCAAGAATTAGTAAGACGACTTGTTCCTGACAGCATTGGCGGTCTTTTACAGGAACTTCCGATTCTTCCGACAAGAAAAGCGATTTTATTGGGTTGGGCATCGCCACTTCCGATACTTGTTGAGATGAACGAACTCAAGCCCGAACACAGACCTAAATCTGACGACCCAGACTTCTGGGATGTTTGGACAAGAGCATCAGAACGAGAAGTAAATTGGAAAGACCTTTCTGACGATTGGCAAAGTTTAAATAAAGAAGAAGAACCAAAAGAAGAAGAATAAAATGCCGACCCTTCACAGTCATACACATTGGCAAGCCCCGCAAGCCGACACACAAGCCAAAGCTTGCCAAAGAGTATGCCTGTCCCACGCAGTGAAAAAATTAAAAATTCCCTTCCCTTCTAAAAATTTTAAAAACGCCAACACACAATCCGACATAAAAACATTCGGACAGTTGGTTGCAAAACTCAATAAGAACAAGGGTTGCAAGACACGGACGACAAGAACGCCAGCCTGTAACAGCACCTATAAGAAATTGGCGGTTCAGTGGTTAAATCAAGCTTTGTGTTTCTATCAAAGTTTGTGCTAGGTTGACAGTGAAGTGCTTCGAAATCGCCACCTTCGGGTAGCTGCAAAACGTTAGCACACATTTTATGACACGACAACTAATTTTAGCAACGGTAATATTTTTGACATCATGTTCATCGAACCTAGAAAATAAAACTATGACAGAACAAACGGACAAATTCACTTATGACTTTCATTTTGCTGAACAGAAAGAGAAAGAAGTAACTGACAAAGGGCAGACAGACTATAACAACTTTATTAAAGAATTTAACAATTTTCCATGGCTTGACCAACTTGACAAAGCAAATACGTTGGGCAAGACTTCAGCGACAATTACGGCACATGACTTAAAGACAAAAACCGAACTTTGGGTATCAATCGCTGGCGATAGAAATCAATACGGATATATAATTGGATACAATGCACCCAAAACAATCAAAGGTGGACTATTCCGAAAGGAACGCACAACAAAGTGGGTCACTATGTATACGACTGAAGACACAACAAAAATATTTAAACTGTACGAACTGTTCTTTAAACGTGACACACTTGGATTAACGAATGAACTAAAAAAACTTGACTTTTTTGGTGAAACGGAATCGCAAATACAGGACTAAAAAAACGTGTGCTAACACGGGTTTTGCGTCAGGCGGGGTGACTTGCAAACTTTGGGCTTTGTGCTTCTATTCAAGTATAGTACCGGGTTGACGGTTTTGTGCGTTTAACTCCCGCACTGACGGCAAGCCCCGAACCGTTATAGTGCATATTAAATAAAATCAACTAAACATTGAAACAGAAAATTGATTAATTTTGCATCATGGAAATAAACAAAATATACAACGAAGATTGTTTGATTACAATGGGTAACATGCCTGATGAATTTGTTGACTTTGTAATCACATCTCCCCCTTATGATGATATTAGAAACTATAATGGTTTTCGTTTTGAATTTGAAAAAATTGCATACGAACTATTTAGAATACTAAAAACAGGTGGAGTTGTTATCTGGGTTGTTGCAGATGCTACTATTGATGGAAGCGAAACAGGTACTTCTTTCAAACAAGCATTATTTTTCAAGGAAAAAGTAGGTTTTCGTATTCACGATACGATGATTTATTACAAAAATAATCCAATGCCTCAAACAGGAAATCGGTATCATCAGCATTTTGAATATATGTTTGCCTTTTCTAAAGGAAGTCCAAAAACTTTTAATCCTATTACAGAACAAACTAAATACCGTGGTCTTGCAAATATGAAAAACAGAGGTAAAGAAGGACTACTAAATTATGAAAAAATACCAAGAACAACAGAAAAAAAAGTTGGCAATGTATTTTTTTACTCTGTAGGTGGAGGAATTTCTACTAAAGATAAAATAGCTTACAAACACCCCGCTATTTTCCCGGAACAATTGGTATATGACCAAATCTACACATGGACAAATGAAGGCGACCTTGTTTACGATCCTTTTATGGGGAGTGGAACCACAGCAAAAATTGCACACATTATGAACCGTAGATGGCTTGGTTCAGAAATCTCTGAAGAATATGTTGAAATCGCAAACGAAAGGCTGAAAGTATATACAACTAATTTATTTACAATAAAATAATATGGATTTAGTTATACGTGGTTCACAGACAGCACGAGAGGGATTTAAAAACGAAGACAATATAGTTAATAAGTTTAATAATTGGAAAAAAGACAAAGACGCTCAAGCTTGGTTAGTTATAATGAAATATAAGCTTTCTGAAATTGAGTATGTTGAAGCAGTTAAATTATCTGGTTATAAAACTGATGTTCAAGTACAGGTAACTATTAAACTCAAAAAAGCAATTGATGTTGAAAATTTACAGGTTAAATTAGTAAGTAATCCCAAAGGTTTTAATCAAATAGATAAACGATGGGTTGATAAATATGCAGAAATGTGGAGTATGCCATTGCAAGTAGTTTCTATTTTAAAGAGATATACAGGTGAAGAAAAACCTTCGGTTAAAAATCCCAGAGATAAGAGAAGAATGTTTGCTAATGAGTTTTCTGAATATGAGCAAGAGATAATTTTAAAATGGTTAAAGAAAAATCAATCTTTAATTGTTTCTGATATATTGAAAGGAAGAGGAAAATTTGCAGCAGAATGGATGTTGGTTGCTCAAAAAGTTGAGAAAAATGCAAGGTGGATTCTTAAGCCCATGAATTTTTGTATGAATTATTTCGGTAACGGAGAAATTGAAATTACAAACAGAGGGAATTTTAAAATTGGAAGAATTACCATGCAAAGAAAAGGTGGTGATGGTGGCAGAGATACTGCAAAAATGTTGCAATTTAAAATTAATCCGGCAGAATTATTTGACAATGAATAAAGTACGCACTATAACAAAGTGTATATGCCATAAGGGTTTCAGTGGGTATTCAATCGTTATAGCCCGCTCAAAGTTTCGTGTCAGTGGACAGGCTATTACTCCGCAATCCCTTACGGCACATACACTCAGCCGTTGGCAGCAAGGCTATCGGACGACTGCGAGCACATTGACGGAGTTACAAAAAGACACTGAATGACAGTCCCCCATCGGGACTTTTTACGAAGCGACAGTTTAACTTTCAACTTTCGTTCTTTTATTTCAGTTCAGTCACGGGGGACAGTAATTCAGGTCTTACAGGACTTGGTTAATGATTAAACAGACAATTTCGGACGACTGACAGTAACGCTTCGGCAGACAAAATATAAGTTAAGAACAATGAGCAAAATTGAAATTAGAAAAGTAACTATTAAAGACCTTGACGAATTACAAAAAATCGGCAGACAGACATTTTACGAAACATTTGCTTCGGGCAACACCGAAGAAAATATGAGCAAATACCTTGAAGGAAGTTTTTCAGTTGCTAAACTGACAACTGAACTTAGTGACAAGAACGCTGAATTTTATTTCGCAATGCTTGACGAAAATGTAATCGGGTATTTAAAAATAAATTTCGGACAGTCACAGACAGAGTTAAAGAACAACAAAGCCGTTGAAATCGAAAGAATTTATGTGCTGAAAGATTATCACGGAACTGGCGTTGGACAACTACTTTTAGACAAAGCAATTAAAATCGCAAGACAGAAAAATGCAGAATATGTTTGGCTTGGTGTATGGGAAAAAAATCTGAGAGCAATCAACTTTTACAAGAAAAACGGTTTTGTAGAGTTTGACAAACACATTTTCAAGTTAGGCAATGACGAACAAACTGACATAATGATGAAACTTAAACTGAATGATAACGAATGACAAGAACGGTAGCCCATAACATGGGTTTTGCGTCAGGTGGGGTGACATGCAAACTTGGAGCTTTGTGCTTCTATTCAAGTTCAGTGCTGGTTGACAATTTTGTGCTCCGAAATCCGCCCGAACGCAAAGCCCGAAACCGTTGCCGCCAAATGGCATAATGTTGTATTTTTTTAGTAAGTTTGACGCCATAAATTTGCAAAATAAAAATAAATGACGTATATTTGCATGTTGTGCGTCATGCTTTAATGAAGACTTACGAAAAAGATATATAGCAGAATATGAATTCAACAACTGCGAATAAAAAAGAAGTCATCGATTTTCTCTGGGAATGGACAGAGGATATTGATTGGAAAAAATTACTTATCAGCAAAATTGTTGAAAATGAAAGCCCACTTTCAACTACAGATAGAGAATCTATTTTCAATTATTTTCTTCAGTCGATAAATTTGCATTCAGGTTTGCCAACATTAGCAATAACAAAACCAAATTACACGCCCACACCCAATAAGATTGAACTTGTATCACTTTCTAATGTTACAGGGGTAAATCGACTTGCAAAAAATCAAACGATAAACTTTGCAAAGAATATTACGGTCATTTACGGAGAAAATGGAACAGGAAAAACAGGTTACAGTAGAATTCTGAAAACTCTTGGTTTCAGTTACGACAACAACAAAACCATTCTTCCAAATGTTTACGGAGCCGCTGAACCGAAGTCAGCTACCATTAATTTTAAGTCAAACGACAGTCCTAATACTTTTATATGGAATGGAGCTAACAACAATTCCGAACTTGGAAACATTTCTGTTTTCAATAGCAGCTGCGTTCAGTTCTCTATAAGTGACAGAAGTTTAATTGTTTCTCCAATAGGTTTTCATTTGTTTCAGCTTGTAAGTGATGAACTGAATGCTCTCGCCCAAATGTTGCAAACAAAAATAGCCGCATATCCAACAACATTTCTTTGGCTTGACAACCTGACACCAGGAACACCACAACACAATTTTATTGCAACACTTTCAGCAACATCATCTGAACAAGAACTAATAAAAATCTCTGAGTTCTCACCTGATCATGAAGAAGCACTTAAGGCAAAGGAAGCTGAGCTTGAATCTTTAAATAAGACGTTGCTTCAATCTCAGATTCAAACATTGAAAGATCAGATTTCAGAACTTGATTCTATACTAAGAAACATTGAGTCAGCGAAAAAAGAGCTCAATGATGAAAACTGGCAAGCACTTCTTGAAATCAACAAAGAAATTTCAGAGTTAGAAAGCAAAACACAAACAGGATTAAAAGATATAGCCGATAAAAGAGGAATTGAATTTTACCAAACACCCGAGTTCAAATCTTTTATTCAGGCGGCAGAGAATTACATCAAAATAATTGACAAGCCAGACTATCCCCAAGAAGGGGACACTTGCGTTTACTGTCTACAACCGCTTGATGATTATGCAAAAGAATTATTGAAAAGTTATAGGACACTACTGAATGATAAAACACAAGAAAGCCTTGCGGAATTAAAGAAGCATAAGGATGGGTTGATTCAACTTGTGTCACAAGTTAATATAAACCTCACTTTCCACCAGCACACTTTCGGTACAGATGAGAACCAAGCGCCAGTTCAGCCAAAAGAAATTATTGATTACAACAGAAATCTTGGCGAATTAAAAACAACTTTCATCAAAGGTGTAATTGAACAGGGTTCAGCTTTTACTTTTGATTATCAAGCTGTAATTAATTTTTTTACTAACAAGCGAACGGAACTTGATAATATCTTAACTCAAAAATCAGAAGCACTTGCAAACCTCACGACACGTGAGTCAACCCTGAAAAATGAAATTGCTGAATTGAAAGATAGAAAATTTCTTTCAGGAAAAGTAGCAGAGGTAAAAACTGCAATTG
>Ga0209204_1002157_pt1 | contig 16698 bp, 16 predicted proteins | sample AD_JPNMR2_MetaG_FD_184425 | JGI IMG/M metagenome (GOLD analysis project Ga0209204, IMG submission 184425) | Active sludge microbial communities of municipal wastewater-treating anaerobic digesters from Japan - AD_JPNMR2_MetaG (SPAdes) (version 2) | ecosystem: Engineered > Bioreactor > Anaerobic...
AGCAGACTGCATCAGCGAGATCCGTAGACCTCACGCCACGCCTCCGCATCTCATCCTTGCTCTCGATCTGGATCTGCCCCCTGCTGGTGTACCTGTACCTGGGCGCTGTGAGGTCTGCCAGCAGCTCATCATCCGGAGGTAGCTGGAGAGGATCTGGATTCGCCCTGGTGTCCGGATTCAGGAGCTCCCTGAGATTCCACCAGAGTTCCGCGCGAAGGTTTGCGAACCGCTCCGGATCTCGCGCCCGCTCTCCGGTGTTGATGCCTCTCACAGCATGACCCAGGCCCTGCTCCCGGAGACGATCTACCACCCCGCTGCCCATCCCGACCTCGTCGATGAATGCGCGCTGAGCTCCTTCTCTGCGCATCGCATCCACCACAAGCCCCGCCAGCTCCATCAGATCTCTTTTGGCGTACACCTGGAGCCGCTCGATCCTCCTGCCCCTGCGAACAGCTATGCAGCTCCTGTCCGAGCCGAACCTGGCTACATCCATGCCGACCACTGCCGGAGCAGCAGGGGCTGGCTGGCTCTCCTTCCAGCGCTGCATGCTCTTCTCGACCCATGCGAGCGGGATGACCGTATCATCTCCCTCCTCCGGGAAGTCCCCCTGTACTCTCGAGATCCAGAGAGGGCTATCCTCGCCCCACCGCTCAAGCCGCTCTGCGACCCACTCCGGCGTCACCAGGCCCGGGACTGGGAGATCCCCATATGCCTCGAGCTTCTCTCTCCATTCCCCGCTCCGGATATCATCGATGGTGATCCCTGGACCGGTGAAGTTCGGGGTGTCAAAAGCCGAGATGTGGAACTTAGCGACACCCGTCTGCTTGAACATCTGATAAAACCGGCCCGATGCGCTGGTGGGATTGCCGATCGCGAGCAGCCTAGCGCCACGAGAGGACATCAGGCCGTCGATTCCGATCCAGATCTGCTCCTCGACGCCTGCGGCCTCATCAGCGATGATGAGTATATCTCCACCAGCAGCGTGCCTGCCCTGGAAAGCATCCGAGTGGTACGTCGAGATCCCAACAGCGAACCATCCGGGCTCGATCTTGAGCCTCGTCTCGAGGAGCTCCCCGCCGAGGGGAACCCGAGAGGAGCGATGGGCCATCCCGATCTCCTGCCAGAGGATGTCTCGCACCTGGTGGAACGTGGGGGCAGTGGTGACTACGTACGACCGAGGATGTGTGAACAGAAACCACAGGGCGATACGTGCCGCCACCCAGCTCTTTCCGCTGCCGTGACACGAGGCGACGCAGGTCTCCCGGTGTTTCTGGCATGAGCGGATGATCTCCTCCTGGATCCTCCAGGGGGATCCGCCGAGCACGTTCCGGATGAACCAGATCGGATCGCTCTGCCCGCGTTCCCAGAGCCGCCTTGCCGTGTCCGGATCGAGATGAGCGCGCCCACGCCCTCTCGCTTTCAATCCCCGCCCTCCGTATGATCTTGATGATCTTGAGGTGTCTCGGTCTCCGAGCGCTCTCGGATCAGATCGACGAGGTCCACCCAGGCGTCTGCCTTCCTGCTCTCCGCATCATCACCCGTGAGCTCCATCTCGATCTTCGCGAGATCGCATATCATCCGAGCACCAGTCTGCCAGTAACTCGCTACCGACAGCCAGGTCATTTCTCGCTCTGCTCCGGAGGCCGTCTTGTACTGCGTTCCAACCTCCAGCCGCAGCAGCTGCATCGCCCGCAGCTTGGCCAGATTCACGACCTCTAGTGTATCTACGATGGGGACTTTCCCTTCTGCGATCCTTTGCTCAGGTGGCTTGCTCTGCTCGACTGCCCATACCTCGCGAGCGATTTTTCGCGGGTTGAATTCTCGGTCGCGGTATCGGCGTATGGTTTTCGCTTTTCCAGGGATCCCGAGCCGTTTCGCGATCGACTCCGGGCTCTCTCCGTTCATAAGCCCCTGTTCGATTGCATCAAGATATGGCTCGATTACCCTGAATGCCATAATTCACCTCCTCACAAATGGCTGTGCCTGATAGCTCCAGATCTCTCGATCTTTTTGATCTCGTCTTTGAGCATCCTCCGGAGCGTCTTCTGCCGCTCTGCGATGATCTCCTTCGAATCGCCCGGGATACGGTCGAATTCAGCGACGTTGTCGCATGCGGTCCTGATCATATCCGAATCCCATACGCCCAGAATCGCTCCGAGGTCTGCCAAAGCCTCGGTCAGGATATGAAGCGAGATGCACGTGCGCTGGAGCTGTATCAGAGCCCCCTCCAGCCTCTCGCAGTTGCAGTCAGCGGAGCAACGAGACTGAGAACGAGAAGGAGAACGCCTCTTGAGAGCTCCGGTTTCTGCTTCTGCCTCTACCTCACCCTCGGCCTCCATCTCTGATGCTTCATCTGCCATCTCCTTCAGATCTTCCAGCGCATCTTTGATCGTCTTCACGCGCTGTCCCCCGTCACGAAGTTGAATTTGCCAGCATGAGCGTTCATGTGCTGTGCTCTGAGCTTCATGCCACGGACCTGTTGGTACTTCTCGATAGACGCTGAGTGGAACACTGCCGAAGCCTTCTTGACCTGGTGCTCCTCCTGCAGGATGTTCCCGTTCTTGTCGACAGGTATTACCTCCTGCACGAGTACCGGCCTGGTATGTTGAGCTCCTATGCCGAGCTTGTAGACTGCGAGCACGCTGTATGTGATTCCAGTCGCTGGATCAAACCGCTCTTCCTTGGCGCATGTGAACAGCGCTGGAAGTCCGTTCTTATCACGCATCTCGTTTATGGCGCTGAGGTTCTTCACGTACTCCTCCATCTCATTACCGTTTTCTATCAAAAGTTCGATTCGTCTGACGCGTATTTCTGTTTCCAAATCGATCACCTCTTCTATAACCATTCTCTAATACGAGATCTGGCTTTAATCGAATTTTAAAAGAACTGTGAATAAAATCACTGAGCGAACGGATAGATGTAGTATACCGCGCTCAGGCTGCCTCGAACGGAGCATCTGACCGGTATGGCAGGATTGTAGTGCTCCTTTATCCCTATCTCTATGACGTTCTTGCCATCCTGCACGAGATGCGAGACGTCGATCTCCTCGGAGTCGCCGATATAGAGACCTGGGAACGGCGAGCCCGGGACGTGTGTGCCGTTGATCTTCACCGAGACGTCCAGGAGATGTGTTGAGTTACCCGTATCGAGCAGCTTCTTGAACGAGGTCATGTCATTTTCGGAGATCGGCTCTGTGAACACCGCCCTCTCCTTCGCGATCTCAGTCGGTGTTGTGTGCGGATCGCCGCCTGAGTAGGTTGTATCCACTCCGGGGATGAGGTGATCATGAGCTGCATGTGCTACGGAGGCAGTTGAGGCAGATCCCGGGTGGGTATGGGCTCCAGCGGCACCGAAATCGATTGCATGAGTGTGTGGTCCAACGCTGTTTATACTGTGCGTGTGCGACCCAGAAGATCCGACCGCAACACCCGCGGGCTGGTAGTATGCATGCGAATGGCCGCTGACTACTGAAGTGCTTGCTGACGTCCAGTATATCGAGGTGCTGTGGCCGTGAGCTCCTGCGGAGCCTTCATAATGGTAATGTCCTCCTGCGGAATGGATTGTAAGGTCGTGTGTGTGGTTTCCGGCCTCCCACACAGCGATCCCTTGTACAACATCCACGACGAAGCCGGTAATCCCGCAGGTTGTCTGAAACGTTCTGTGTGGATGCTGCGGGGCCCAGGACGTCGATTTGCCACCATACCCAGAATGCGAGCCCGTTCTGCCGGTGTGACCGTGCGCTTGCGTCTGAGAGCTCTCCGTGGTCTCCTCGTATGGCCCAATCGTGAAGGAGAGCATGAACTTGTACGGGAAGGACCGATCTATTGTGCTCACAGGGACGTTGATCTCGAACTTCGCCGCACCGGACCAGATCTGTTGTCCTGGATCAGAATCATCAACGTTTGCAGGCCCGAAGCTGGTGCTCCAGGATGTGACCTGGTTCTGCACGTAGCTCATCATGTCATCGATGAGCTGGGCCCTCGCCCTCATCAGATCCTCAGGGTCGAGCCTGCGCTGGTTGATCTCCATGGTCATTACACCGGTGGACTTGTGGACGACCTTCTTGACACGCTTCACCAGCGGCTGAGAATATGGAGGTAGAATCTCAACCCAGTCTCCAGGTCTTATGCAGAGATCGTCGACGTCCTCGACCTCCCAGCATCGAGAATCGCTCTGATCCCTCCAGATACGCTCGAGAGACCGCTCCAGGAGCTCCCCAAGAAGGGAGGTAGTGTATAGGGTCTCCCTCCACTGGCCCCTGTAGCGAAAATTGGCTTTAGATGCTGCGACCTGCGTGTATCCTCGTCCTGGCCCGGCTCCTATCAATGCGGAGAACGCTTCTTGGCCCGTGGTTCGTTCGGTGACCAGTATAGCTCCACCAGAAAGCGTCTCCCGACCGAAATATGCGACCGGTTCGGTCTGAGATCCTCGCCCTACGGTCTCGAAAGCGTGCAGGTAGCTGATCCCGAGAGCTCCCCCTGATTCAGGAGCTCGATGATCGAGATAGATCTCGAGACCAAGCGCATTTAGAAGCGGCTCGATGGCATCTCTGAATGGCGCCTTTTTCACTCGGTACGGTACGGAGAACGTTGTGTTTCCGTTCTGAATCGTCCCCAGCCGGATACGTGTGTCCCTGTAGTGCGCTATGGACATCAGCCAGTACTTTGGGTCCCGACCATCAGTGCATCTTAAATAGAGATCGTTCTCGTCCCTCCAGAACTGCCCCCTCTGGAGCGAATCTTTTCCGGAGCCGAGAGTGAGCTTCGTGGACTCCTGGTAAACGTCAGCGGTTCCACATCGGCTGTTTGTGCCAGCTCCTCTCAGGACATAAATCTCTCCGGAATACAGCTCGAACGCGCCCTGAGGCACAGCGGAGTTCAGGAGCCAGAGCAGTCCTGGCTTCTTTCCTGATACCGGTGGATCAGATGATAGTATCTCGCTTACAGTGTACCCAGCGGGATACTCGATGAGCTGGGCGTATATGTCCTCCAGAGACTTCCTGATATCGTAGTATGTGCACCTGATCAGCCCTTCTCCTTCATTCTCGACGGAGTCCAGGTATCCTCTGAAGATGATCTCGCCTGAGATCGATATATCTAGCCATCCGCCGGCGAGCAGCGGTACATCCTCAGGAGCCACGCCATCGAACACGTGATACTTGTCGAGGTACTGCGTCAGCTCCCAGGAGGTGAACACCGCTCCAGGATTTGATCCGTCTGGATTCGTTGTTCGGAAGACCAGATCGTCTGTCGCAAACCGTAGCATCCCCAACTCCTCGAGTCGTCCGGACGAGTCTCAACCTCATCCAGGACATCCCGGCTCCGGCTCTGGCATGATCCCGCTCGAGAAGATCTCGCGCCAGTTGCTCTCGAGCCAGTCCTGAATCGCAGTGCTCTTATTCAGGACCTCTTCGCCAGCCACCAGCCCTGCGTCTGCTTGTAGTACTCCCAGTTGCAAAACTTCACCCCGAAAGCAGTATCCCACATCTGTTTTTCAAGCTCTGACTCACACATCCGAAGATCCGCCATCCACCAGGCGATCTGAGGCGAGAAGCAGATCATGTCGTAAACGAATCCGCTGTATTCCCGAGGTTTCAATCTCCGGCCTCCTGATCAGATCGGATACTTTGCAGCACGGAACCTGGCCAGGATGTTCGCCCTGTGGCTGCTGTCTGTATCATCAGAGATCCGGATCTGGCTGATGCTACCGGCAGCTATCGTTGGAAGATCGACCCCCACTCTCCGTTTTGCGACGAATCTCAGATCGTATATCTCCAGACCCGCCCCGCTCGGACATCGGAACCTCACCATCACATTCCTGTATCCCACAGTGTCGGCAAGGTAGTATTTCGTCGTGACGTTGCTCTTGATCTGAGATCTGCCCACCACAGGCGTATACGTAGCCCCGCCATCGGTCGAGACCTCGATCACAGGAGATCCCGCAAGAACGTTCAGCGTGGCATGCAGCTCGAGGTTGCGCATCAGCGGCCATGTGCCCTGCAGCTCGTAGACCACGTAGCCGTTGGAGGAGATGGTGACCTTTCCGCCAGAGCATGAGGCGTTAGATCTCGTTGTGTCTCTCGTGAACCTCGTGCAGCTCGAGAAATCGTCAGAATACGTGCACGTGAGAACGCCATCCTCGTCGAGCTCTATCATCTCGTCCGAGAGCAGCCTCTCAGTGAGTCGAACTGATGAGATCTCTTCCCCTTCAGAGATAACTGACAGCGTGATACCTTTCGCATAAGCGTTATAGTACAGCCCGACCACTCGCAGATACTCGAGGGGCATATCGATATGCCCTTTGTTCACGAAGTCGGTTGACGTCCTCGGGAGAGATACCTGGTTCTGGAGAGACCACTCGGTGTATACATTCTGGTACAGGTACGGCTTCTCCAGGTACACCGTGGTTTTAATCACGAAGTATCTCATTCCCCGGCGCTTTGCTCTCTCGGTGGCAACAGATCTCACCTTGTGGTACCACATCGAGTCTCCAGGATAGAACCGGAGATCTCCGTTAGGGTCCCTCACCACTCGGACGTAATCGAACGCTTCAGAGATCGTCCCGAAGTACGCATCGAAGGAATACTCGACAGGCGCGTGACCCTGATCCACAAGCTTCGAGACCATCCTGCCAGGGAAGGAGATCTTCTCAAATTTCGGCTCTGGACCGGACGCTTTCAGACCCTCCAGCATTGCGTGCGTGATGTCGAGCCCGTTCAGGTAGTAGTACGGAGACTGGATTATATGCCCGCTAGCTGTGATCGCGTGATGCTGTGGTAATGTGACGTACCCTATTGCATTGATTCCTGCCCGCTTGCCTGAGATCGCGATAAGGCCCCTGGAGTATATGTTAAGGACTCCTTTTGCGGATATGTTGCACCGTGTCGAGATCTCACCGCTCCTCTGCAGGGAGATTGTGCCCTTTCCCTGAACGCTGTTGGTAAACCTCTGCGAGATCCTCCCTCCCGCAGGGATGCTCATGCGATCGATTAGCACGACCCTCCCGCGGGCGGAGATCTGCATCGGAGCCGGCCTGGTCGCTATCTTGCTGAGGGCGTATATGTGATCAGAGCGCTGCTCAGCGATCGTGCCTCTACCGTACGCTGTATAGCTTGCCGGAGCCGATATCGCTCCACGCACAAAGATCTCATGAGACGTGTACCCGATGACCTTGCCGCGCGCTTCGATTGAGTACGATCCGATCTGGGAGACTCGACCGGATCCGTACAGGTACGTATACCGCTGTGTGGCGATGTTCGCTATGCTCTGTATAGCATTGGTTTTGATCTCGGACAGATTGCACCTGGCATTGATGGTATGTACCAGTCGTCCCTGGATGAAGCCTCTTACGTAGATCTCATACCACTTTCCAGACGCAGCTATCGCTCCGGTGGCTGAGATCGACTCGGTTTTACGAGACGCCACATTAACCCGAGCATTCAGCGATAGCGTACCCCTGGAGGCAATGGTACCAGATACGCTGATCGAGCTCGAGCGGTAGTTACTCAGACCGTACCACGAGAGACCGTACCACGATAACCCGTAGCTCATGAGACCTCACAGGCACAGATACAGATACTGTCTGTCCATACTCAAAATGGCAAGATTGCCGAAATGAGTAAACTCAGACAGACATAGACTCCTACGTGCTCAAATCGGTTCAGGACAGGACCGGCTCAAAAAAGGCTGATCGATTTACACTTCCAGCCAGGTCATCGTGAGAGGCTCTGGCGAGAGAGCTCCTACCGGAGCTGACGTGCTGACGTCGACCTGCATTATAAAGTGCCTTGTGTATATCCCTGTGCCGGTGGTCTTGATCGATGGTATCGATAGCGGGTTGCTTTCGGTGTACGTCTGGAAGTTCGTTTTTGACGTCACGACGCCGCTGTAAACGGATGTCATATCGTCACCAGAATCTCCCTCTACACCGGTAGCCTGCTTGTACGTTGTGGGGAACTGATCACCGACGTACCAGGTGCATCCGGTCCAGCCGATGGACCCATCACTGAATATCTTGATGTCCGAGCACGAGACCGCTGGGCCTGTGGAGAATCCACATGCGAGCGTCTTCGCGAAGCTCTTCTTCGTACCTGTTGTGGGTTTCACAAGAGGATGCTCGTTTCCAGGAGCATACATATCAGCGGTGCAGAACACCAGCTCCGATATTGCGGTTACCACCGGATCGTTCTCAGGTCCGTTAGTCTCGTAGAACTTAGCTACTGCTGGCATGTTATATCACCTCCAATAGGTTTCGCAGAGAAGAACAGGAACTGAACCTCACGATCATCAATCCTGTGGAGCTCCTCCTGGACGTCGAAGTTCCCGATCGCCTGGAGCTGTCCGTCCGGAGGAAGGAACACCCGGAACCCGCCCATCCAGTCGATATGAGCAACTGTTGGCGCGACGCCACGCTCCACGTCTCTGGCGTACTCCGAGCCGTCATCTCCGTAGAGACCGATATAGTAGGAGTAAGCCTGCTGGTACGCTACCAGCTTTCCTTCAGGTCCAGGACCGAACCTGAGCGCGCCCTCCTTCCGGGCGAATACTCGATACCCAGGCACTCTCTCGACACAGATCGCTGTCTGGATATCTGCGTCCGGCTTCGGCACCCACCCGAAGATCTTCACCCGATCCCAGTCGAGATCGCAGAACCTCACGAGACCGTCCAGCTCGTTTATGACGGTGCCGTCGTAAACAGCCTGCCAGAAGTGGCTCTCGAGGTCCTCCCCAACCAGATCCGGATCCTGATTCAGATCCAGATCTTGATCCTGATAGTTGAGATCGCCTGTCATATCTTCTCACCGAGCATTACTCAAAATGGCAAGCTTGCCATTTTGAGTATGGGTTCTTATGTGCGCTCTGATGTCCCCCAGGTCGTCGAACAGGTCATAGGTCTTGTAGAACCGATCGCCGACCTGCAGCACTGGCGCTGACAGCGCAAAAACACCGTTCGTCAGGAGTTCTGTCTGAGCGTCTGGGGTGGACATGTCCACCTCCTCGTACTCCACGCCGTTGTCGTTCATGTATCGCTTCAGCATCTCGCACATTGGGCATTTCTTTAACGTGTATATGCGTATCAAATACGCACCTCCAGATGAATAAACGCAAAATTAGAGGTGCTCGAGGCAGAGATCTGCATGAAATCTAGATCCAGATCTACCTGGCTCGAGCTAGCTTCATGTCTGCAGCTCTGAACTCCCTCCGCAGGATCTCGTCCCTGCGGTCGAGCTCTCTCCTCCAGGCCTCTGGATCGCCGACCTCGCCGGAGATGTATGTGTTGAAGACAAAGGTAGCTCCGGAGCCCCGAGAGCGGTTCTCCTCTGCGGGGATCACCGCCTCGCCCCTGTGGAGGAGGTACAGACCGGTCTCGGGCACGAAGTCGGTGCCGTGCTGGTAGCCGGTGATCTTGCCCCACAGAGCACCCGCTGCGGCAGATGCGGCGGATGCCGCTGATTCCGGTCCGCTCGCTCCCGCGTGTGTATCGTAATAGACTGTCTCGACGTATATCGTCTGGTATCGGTTAGCGTCGATCATGCTTAGCAGTGTCTGAATTGCAGCTGTCGCCCCGGTGGTGTCGACGTTGAGCTTGTTCTCCGAGGATGTGAGTTCTCCCTTCAGCTTCGCGTATATATCACGGGCTGCCTGCATGGCAGCGTTCGCTTCGGTGTTGTCGATAGTGAGCTTCGCCTTGAGTTCTGGCGTCTCGACCCACTCCCACTCCGGGCCGGTATACTGCTTTCCAACTGAGACGCCGCCGACCTTCTGCATAGTGAGCTGCGTCTCCCTGATTCTCCTGAGCTGCTCAGTCTTCCATGCTAGGTAGCTCTCACCGCCCGGGCCGATATATGAACCCATGAAGAGCTCATCAGCATGCTCCTCCTGCCATGTTCCGAAGTCTGACATGCACTCAGTGCACCCCTGGATCGACTTGGAGAGCTGATCGTAGCCGACGGATGCGTTCTTTGTGGCGGTCGAAGCCTTCTCGAGCATGCCCTCGGCGTAAGCCCACATCTCCATCATCTGTACGAGCGAAATCTGACCGGTACGGTACAGATCAAGAATGTATCCCTGCCAGCCCTTGAACCAGTCCGCGTGCTGCTGATAGACTCCGACGAGGCTATCCGCCCAGTTCTTCACCACCTGGATGTTCTCAGCGAGACCTGTCTTGTAGAGCGAATTCATCTGCTCGAAGTCTCTCTTCAGAGCAGGCTGGAATGTGTTCTTGATGAAGAGCGATGGATACATTATCGACTCGGCCAGCTTCGGGTCCTTCAGGATCTGCTCGAGCGTCGGAGCGAGCGCGCCCTGGATCTCACCGAAGAGCTCGCTCTTGAACGATGCGCCTGTCCGCCCTCCGATCGCTCGACCGAGCCCCTCCCAGTCCTGGTTGAGCACCGCCTGAATCAGAGCGTTTGAGGCATCTCCGCCTGCCTTCATGTATGCATCCACCAGAGCCGTCAGAGTCTCGCGCTCCTGTGCTGTGAGGAGACCGTCAGCGAGAGCGTTACCAGCAGTCTCTCCGATCTGCTGCAGAAGCGTCTCGAGGTACTTCGCTCTATCAACGATGATATCTCCAGCTCCCGCCATCTGAGACGCTATGATCTCGCTCACCTTGCTCCAGTCTCTGTTAACGATCGCCTGGATGAGCGCATCTCCCATATCACCGCCGGCCTTCTCGTAGAGCTCGACCAGCTTCAGGAGAGCCTCCTGCTCCTGGACCGATATCATTCCGTCGGCGAGAGCGTTCCCGGCGTCCTCGCCGATCTGCTTCATGAGAGTTTCGAGGTACTTTCCGCGATCGACAATCACGTCTTCGAGCTTGTCCATCGCGCCAGAAGCGGCAGCTCGGATCTCGTCCGCCCATCTCGGAGCGATCACGCGCGCTCTCACGAGATCTGCGAGCGCTGTGTTGAGGACCTCCTCGGTCACGGAGCCGGGAGAGGTGACGGCCTGGATTACATAGTTCAGGCTCTCCTGCAGTGTGGCGCCGTAATCGCTGCCCTCCCACTTGGTGACCCTGTCCATCGCCTCGTAGAGCTCCCTGGCCAGCTCCTCTCCGGCGTTGTCCACGAGCGGCTTGTTCTGCATGACGAACTTCGCCCAGTTCCTCTCAGAGCCGCGCAGATCCCAGTCGGATACCACCTCCACAGGTACCTCCATGAGCGCTGCCTCGCCTGGTCGGCCTAGCAGTCTGAGCATGGTCGGCGTGGACACCGATATACCAGCCTGCTCCAGCATTTTTTCGAGCGCCTCCTCCTTGCTATACGGCCCGGAGATCTCAGCCATACGCTGACCGTCGACAGATAGAGAGAACACCTGGTCCGCTTTGGTCGCCCGCCAGTTAAACACGAGATTAAGGTTCTTCTCTTGCGCCGCAGTCGAACCTCTCCAACGCTCCCAGCTGCTAGATGCGCCTTCGGTCATCGCATTGATCATATTAACGATCTGCATGTCCGAGAGCCCGGCCTCGTAGCCGGAGGCAAACTCTTTGGAGATCTTCCTGCCCGCATCCTTTGCAGCCTTCCCAGCCTCGTCGACAACGTCCGCCCCGGCCACCGAATTTACGACTGCATCCTTTACGAGATCTTTGTTCTCCTCGATACCGTCTGCGACCCCCTCAGCGGCCTTCTCCCCTGGAGTCTTGGAGGCGTTATAGATCTCCTCCGCCCGGGTCTTGACAGCATTGATGAACCCCTCGAATGGAGAGGTCAGGGCGTTTTTCACGTTCTCCACTATACCCCCAGCGGCCTCTCCCGCGCCAAACAGGATCTGCCCGATGGGGGTTGACTTGAGCCAGTCGACGAAATCGTTGATCTTGCCCTGGACGTAATCCAGAGCCCCGCCGACAACGTCCGAGACACGCTCTTTAAGCCCGCTCCAGACGTCCTGCACAACCGTTTTGAGACGCTCGAAGGCGTTCTGCAGCGTCTGTATGGCGTTCTGAGCTGCGCTAAATGCCGCCTGGACGGTTGAACTGTTTTTGAGAACCTCGATGAACGCCTGAGCAGATGATTTAACACGCTCGAACTTGTCCACCAGGCCGCTTATAGCGCTGCCGAGGGCCGAGCCGAGCTGAGATGCGACCGGTGAGAGAGCGGTGGAGAGCTGCTGGAAGCCCTGGGCAGCCAGCTTAACGCCACTCGCCACCGCAGTTATCGGGGCTGTCAGGGCGTTGAACGCTGTTTTGAGAGCGTTCACCACGCCTGCCCCACCGCCTATGGCGTCGAAAGCCGGCTTGACGATGCTAGCCAGGTTGCCAAACGCTGCCTGAACCGCGCCACCGATCGCGGAGAACATCGAGCCGATCGCCTGAGCAGCCTGCGAATTTGCGACCACATCGTAGATCGTCTTGCCGACGTTCGTCAGGACGATCACTAACTGGGTCGCTCCCTGCGTGATACTTGTCAGTGCAGGTAGGAACAGGTTCCCGAGGGCGATCTGAGCCTCCTCCACCGCCGAGGCGAGCATCTTTTTGGCGCCCCAGAGGTTTCCGATCGTGGTAGCGGACATCTCTGCCGCTGCATTAGTGCCTGTGATGTCCTGCTCAAACTGCCTGAGAGCATCAGATCCCTGAGCAAGCAGAGCGAGCATGCCGGGCCCACCACGCTCTCCGAATATCGCCATCACGTCCGCCGCGGTCATGCCATGCGACTTCAGCGTATCGAGGATATCAGCTAGCGAGTGCATCCTCGGATCCACATCTTCCATCGAGAGACCAAGACCTTCAATGATCTCCTGCGTCTTCTTGGTCGGATTGATGAGGTCGGATAGGATACCTCTGAGAGCTGTACCGCCCATGGTGCCCTTGAAGCCTGCGTTAGCAAGCACGCCGAGCGCGGCCGATGTCTCCTCCAGATCCATACCAAGCGCGCCGGCCACCGGCCCGACGTATGTCAGCGCATAACCAAGATCCTGAACCGAGCTGGTGGATTTAGCGGCAGTGGCGGCCAGAACGTTTGCGACACGATCCGCCTCTTCTGCACCCATCTTGAACTGAGACAGCGTGTTGACTGTGATCTCCGCTGCCCTGGAGAACTCCATGTTCTCAGTCGCAGCGAGCTGGAGAGTGCCCATCAATGCAGACGAGGCCTGTTGAGCGTTCATACCACCAGCTACCAGCTCTCTAAGTGCTGTCGCGGACTCGGAAGCGGAATATATTGATGTGGCTCCAGCCTGTCGGGCCACCTCCGCGAACGACGTCATCTTGCCGTCGAGCTCGAAGAGTTCGTTAGCACCGATTCCGGCCTTCGCTGCCACCTCTGAGATCGCCCGCTCGAATTCTGTGGCTTTTCCGACCGCCGAGGCGATACCAGCTCCGAGACCGACCATAGCAGCACCGACACCGAGCGCGGCCACCCCGACCGGCCCGAGAGCTGTAGCTACGTTAGCTGCCGCTCCTCCTAGCGCTCCGAAAGATGAAGATAGTGGACCGACGATAGCCTGGCCTAGCTGTTCACCAGCTTTCGAGAAATCCCCTCCGGAGAGAGCGCTCATCAGCCCGCTCTTGAGGTTAGCGAGCTGACCCGTGATACCGGAGGTAGCCGCCGCTGTCTGCGATTTGAGGTTCGACAGACCTGCTACCATCTGGTTAATGCCGTTCAGAAATCCCTGGGCGTTCAGTACCGCATCAAACGCTAATGCCTCGGGCATGGTCACCAAAATTTATCGATCCAGATCGTCTGGCAATTCGTCTGGGGATAAAGAATCTGGCCCGGTGGCGGACGCATCAGCGAAGTCCTGGGCCGCCTCTCGGGCCTCGGCGAGGAGCTCCTGGAACGTCTCGAAGTCGTGATCGAAATCGAGATCCCGCCCTGATTTGCTCCTCCTCTCACGGTTCAAGCGTTCGTACTCCTCAGCTTTCTTTTGTTCGAAATAAAGGAGAGCTTCGAGGTCAAACATCTGCCGGACCGGTTCCGGAATTCGTGATAATTCCTCCCGGGTCCACAGACACTCGCTGGGGCTTCGGGGGAGATGGGCCAGCTTGACGGCGAGAAGCCCTAACCTCGTCCTCGATATCTTCCTCACTTTTCGAGATCCCTGGAGAGATCGCCGCCTCCAGGCGCCTCAGGTCGTCCCTGGTCAGGTCCTCGATCGAGATCTCGCCAGCGGCATAGTTCGCCTTGCCCCTGGGGGCCAGGACGAACCGGATCTTGCCGCCCGCTTTCCGCACCGCTGTATTCAGCATCTCGACCTCGGCCTTGCTCCAGCGCCTTATCGCGGTGGCGTCCAGGATGTTCCTGGAGCCCTTCGGTATGCGCTGACCCTCCTGCATCCTGAGGAGCTCGGCCTGTGTGAGCATCTTCACCGGAACCCAGAGACGATAGACGCGGACTCCGCCCTTCCTGGTCGGATCAGGCACTCTCCGGAGCAGCGGGATCTCCCAGGTCGGATCCTCGCCGAACACCGACAGAGAGGCGAAATCCTCGTCGGTGATGTCTACGACGTCCTCGTCCTCGATCTGCTCCTCATCGAGCTCATCATCTATGAACTCATCCTTATCGTTCTTCTTAACCAACAAATCACCTCATGACAGTCAAGGCTACGGTTCAGGCGCTTCGGCCGGCTTGTACACTGTCGCAACGGAGTTCACGAGCTTGATCGTATACGGAGCTGCTCCGGGAGACGCCACCGGCTGCAGCGTGATCCTGCCAGCGCGTCTCTCGCCCTTCTCGATCGGCGTGTACTTGATGTGAGCGGCGGGGATGTCGATCTCAAGTGTGTAATAGTACGTTGTTGGCTCAGGCTTGAGATCGACAAAGATAGCCGGACCGATATACTTCAGGTTCGCTGCTACACATCCAATCGTAGACTGAGGAGACGTCACGGTGGTGCCACCCCAGGACCTCTTGAGCTCAACGAGATCTTCCTGGAGGAACTCGATATCGGCGGTGAGCAGGTTCTGAGACGGTACGATCGTTAACGGATAGTCCATGTCCTGGCAGAGACCCTCCTCGACCTTTATCCCCCTATCGATCTCGAGCTTGACGTCCTTCACGTTCACACGGATCGCTGCACCCTCGTCTCCATATGTCAGCGTGAGCTTTCCGGACCTGAACACCTTCGATCCGTCACATGCTCCAGGGAAATCGCTTGCTGTCGGAGTGCCCATATCGTCTGAGGCCATTATCCCGCCGCCGAGAATGTCGGCGGTGACCTTCATCTCGGAGTTGTTCGGGACGTCGAGGGTCAGCTTGTTCACCCCAGCGGACCAGGTGCATAGCTCGCCTGCCTGCTCACTCTGCCAGATCGTAGCGAGCGGCGGCACGTCCTGAGGCGTGAACGTATGCGTATAGACATAATCCTCGACTGTCTCCTCAACAACGTCCTCTCCGACCGCCATCGCCAGGAGCTCCCCGAGGCCGCTCTTCTCAGGGAACGCGAAGATCCCGAGAGACATCTTCGTGTTGTAGGCGAGCGGCACGACGCCGATAAGATGCTGCGAAGCCTCGCCCCTCAGCTCCGAGTACTTCCTGGGCGCGTCGAGCAGCGCCTGTGAGGCTGGTATGATGAACTGCTTAGCAGGTCCTTCCTCTCTCTCGTACCGGTCGGACTGGAGCGAGAGCCCGACCAGCACCTTCTTCATGCTATCCTCTCTGGCCATGTTACCTCCTTTTTCAAGTAGAAACCGCGTCTACCTCTAGTGTAGAAATTCGCGGTAATGTCCGTATATCGTCAGCACCGCGTGAGACGCCTCGAGGTCAGGATCTGCATACGCATCCCGGGCCTCGAGACGATCCACGTCGATGTAGTACAGCAAGCCGTCGATCTCGTACTCGACGGCATCGAAGAACAGCGATTCTAGGATCAGGAGAAGCTCGTCGCAGAAATCGTCGCCTCGCCTGGAGATGATATCGATCTGGATCATCACTGAAGTCTCCTCGAGGTTCGAGAAGTAGCTGCCCGCCATCCCTCGAGAGATGTGCTGAGGTTTCGAGATCCGGATCGCCGACTCTGTGGCGCTCGATGCGAGCACAGACTTGATGAACTCATCCGAGCGGTTCCTGTAGATCTGGCCGTCGATTAGATCGAATATCGTGCCCACATAGCCGCAGACTGTATAGGTGTTGGGGTTCTCCGAGATGCACCGCTCGACCGCCTCGAGGTAGCGGTCATGCCTGGCTGGTGTCCTGTTAGATCTCATAGAACCTCATATCTTTGCGGTATCTGTGAGAAGTCCACGAAGCCTGGCGAGCCGGAGCTCGTTGATCTTCTCCTGGCATATGCACATGAGATATTCGATATCCGACTCAGTCCATCCGTTCAGAACCTCACGCCAGTCGATATCCTCGAACCGCATCTTATCTACCTCCCAGCGCCGAGATCAGGATCTCTCTGTACCTCGATCTCATCTTCTCGAGCGCCACGCTGATGCCAGGCCGGAAGTACGAGTACTTCCCACCCCACCGGAACTCAACAAAAGGAGCGTAGTAGACAGGATTCCAGACGTGCACTCTCGCGTGGAGCCTGGACTTCTCAACAACGTCGCCCTGCGTGCCTGCTCTGAGATGGCCGGTCCTCACAGGAGTTCGGAGCTTGACCTCGTTGACAGCGGTCATCACGAACTCCTTCGCTGCCTGATCGATTCCGCTATCGACCCTTGACTCGATCTGTCGTATCGCCTCGACGATGCTGGAGTAGTTCGAGAAATCGATCCTGAAGCTCATGGCGAGAGCCTCCGGGCTATGAATTCCTTCCTCAG
>Ga0209204_1002172_pt1 | contig 16623 bp, 10 predicted proteins | sample AD_JPNMR2_MetaG_FD_184425 | JGI IMG/M metagenome (GOLD analysis project Ga0209204, IMG submission 184425) | Active sludge microbial communities of municipal wastewater-treating anaerobic digesters from Japan - AD_JPNMR2_MetaG (SPAdes) (version 2) | ecosystem: Engineered > Bioreactor > Anaerobic...
AATGCAATATCTTGTATACACCAGCATGATTTGCCAATGCCAAACCATTTTTCTGATTATTAGCATCATTTCCCCAACAAATAATATTAGAATGATCATTTTCTGTCCCCATTGTGTTAGGTTTAACCCATGCCTCTTGCGTAAATGGACTATTACCAGTGGGTAGAGCATTTTGACCACAATCAACTCTGTCATCACTTCCGTCAAAACTTAAACATTTCCCAACTCTGCCATTAGTCCAGGTTGGTCCATTGACCAGTGTTCCGTGATTTCCCCAACCTGATAAATCTTTAGTTTTTGTCCCAGTCCCTTCCTCAAAAGGAAGATATAAGCACAAGTTAGGGTCTAATCTTCTAACAGTAGTTTCAGGAAATATAAGGTCATCAGCTTGCAATGATAATTGCACATAATCTCCTGAATAATGAGCAACTGCAGTAGTTCCTCTTGTCCCTCTTACAATTGTAAAAGTGTCTTCATCTCTTGCTGTAACTTGAACTATTTCTCTATTAGGGTCTAAAACTGCCTGCCCATAAGCCTGACTACGAATAATTAAATAGTATGGAAACATTTCAGCTCCATACAATCTAATCATCTCAGCGCCAAATTTAGCTCCGTCTCCTGAGGTTACTGTCATTGAAGTAGAACTTAAATCTAAGTTCTGCGCCAACCTTGTTAATAAAAAGTTTCCTATGTATGCCATAAATTTTAGTCTCCTAATGTTATATCTCCATAAACTACATCTAACCAGGGACCTTCTGATGAAATACGAGGAAGAGGAGAAGGTTCAATAGAATTAGCGAAAATATAATATTTAAAATTTACTACTTTCCCAGCCAAATAACTAGGACCATAAGAACCCCTATTAACCCAACAAACAAGTTGAGAAGTGGTTACAAAAGCTCCACATGATGTTGTAGCTTCAAAGACCGATCTTTCATCTTCTTCACAAATTCTTCGAGTAGTGACCATTGCTTCAGATGGAAGTTTGAAAAAAACATAATGCACAGGATAATATCCTAAATTATGATTAAAAGAAATTGTATCATAAATGGTTGAATTAGATAAAGTTAAATTTAATTCTCCTGCATATTTGATTTTCAAATGTTCTTTTCTTGAATCAATAATTAAATCCTTATCATCACAAGTTTTAGCATCTTTTTCTGATTTTGAAATTTTAATTCCGTAAGCCATGTTAAGAAGGAAGCGGGTCAATAAATATATAATAATGACCAGTAAAAATTCTTGGATTTGCTATTCTATTAAAACATTGTTGATCGGTAACGGGACAACTATCGATTGCAGTAATTACTATTCTATCTGCATAAATATCACAAAAATGTCTTTGAAATCCTACCCTTCCAGTGATTGGTAATCTTTGTCTAAATGAAGTTTCGTATCCTCGTTTTCCAAAAACTAATACTGCTGGTTCGTATCCTAAATTATGATAAATTGTTATACTTGCCTCATCTTGTCCTCCAGGAATAGTAATAGAATAATCACCCTCTAATTTTACCTTCAATAAATTTCCTTCCCCTGTAAAAGATAAATCCTTATCATCACAAGTATTTACATCATAAAGAGGATTTGAAACTTTTATATTATAAGACATATTAACCTGCTTTTTCTCTTAAAATAAGATATTGAATATTATAAGTTCTCTCTGCTCCACTCCAATTGTTAATATAAACAGTAAAGCAATTTTCATAAATATAACACCACCCATAACTTAATTGTCCAGTTCCATAAGAAGAAGCATCACAAAAGTAATATTTATTAGGAGCTAAATCAATATAAACTAATACACCAACCCAGCCATAATTATGATTAATAGTTACCTCTCCTTCTGTATAATTAGCTACTGTTAAAGTTGTATTTCCTCTTTCAATAATTTTAGGAGTATTCCAATTAGTGCTAAAAACTAAATCCTTATCAGCACAAGTATTTACATTTTGATTTTCCTGACTAACTTTTATTCCCCATTCTGCCATATTAACCTAAATTACCTATTAAAATTCTATCAGTTATTCCATCATTTACCACAAACCTGCCAGCTCCCAAATCCCAGTATGTTTTGCCATCAGCAGTAGAAATCCTCTGATTATTGTTATCTATATCAAACATTGATACACCAGAAGGGCTTCTAATCTCAATACCATATACATTGCTTGCTGTCTCTCCTATTACTATTCTATCATAAGTCCCATCATTAAGTTTAATTTTTAAGGGGTCTGTTGAAATCTCAATGATATAATCCCCTTTTGTCGACCTTAATCTAATACCTTGTGAGGTATCGTAAGTAAAATATCTTGTATTGTCTCCCATTTTAATTCCATAAGTATCATCAGCTATTTCCCCTATTAAAACCCTATCATATGTCCCATCATTAAATCTAATCTTTAGGGGGTCAGAAGATATTTCAATAATATGACTATCTTTTGTTGACCTCATTCTTATTCCATTTGAGGGGTCATATGTAAAATATTTAAAACTGTCTCCTATTGCTATTCCATATGTTTCCTCATTATAATCTAAAAATCCTTTTAAGTTTCCAAACCTTGCTATTTGTTCAAATGCATCATAATTTACTCCAGTCCTTGAAATTATAGAATAATAAGGAGAATTTAAACCATTTCCCAACATTTCCAGCCATCCACCAGAGAAAGTATCAACACCATTAGAATTTCCCAATACCACTACTGCTGTTCCTTTTTTCCAAGCTGGATTTTGATTAGAAGAATAAATATTAGCTAAATCTCTTTGCACTGTATAAGTATTACCATCTCTACTTTGCACTCTCATAAATTCATCATCATCAGCATCTTTAATTCTTAAAATATCATTTACAGATAAAATTATATCTCCATCAATTGTTAGGGTGCTATAATCATCAGCTGTCATATCTTCTGCTAATTTGTCAGAAGAACTGACAACTAACTGACCTCCAACTGCCTGCTGGACATTGTATTCAAATACTACACTTGATAACTTACCACGAGCATATAAGTTTTCTGCCTCTATTAAATCGGGACTGATTAGAAAGCCAGAAGTTCCTGAAGTATAATTTGAACTCTTAATAAGGCTATTACCGCCATCAATAATAATATTATTCTCATTGCTTTTACCAGCTCTTATTCTAGAATTAACAGCATCTAATATTATTTCAGAGGAATTATAATCTTGGGTAGAACCTATAAAATTATTTTCAATATGCCAATCTGCTAATTTCCCTGTTCCGTTTCTTAAGATATAAGCAACTGCATTTTCAACATTAGCATTGAAATTTTCCTCTGTGCAACCCCACCAACTATCTCCATATTTATTTGTATGAAATGAATTAACGGTAGCTTCATCAGGAATATGAATTTCTCCCGCAACTAATTTACCCCTAAATATACCAGAATTAGCATATAAATTTCCATCGGAATCTATCTTCCAGCCAGCCTGATTTTCAACATAATTAGCAGACATTAAATAACCATCAACCAATGATATATTAGCATTTAAATAACCACCACTTAACATCTCTGGAGTAACTTCGTCCCACCAAGAACTCTGTGTCTTTGGTGATGTTCCTAATAAACTATCTTGATAAGTATCATTTATCAAATCTAAATCAGCCAGAGGATAATCCTTTGTTAATACTTGATTATAACCGATGTCTTCTAATGTAATTGGCATGTTTTAATAAACACCATTTTTCTTAAGAATCTCCAATGCCTGATTGGCGGTTTCTGTTATTATTTTATCTAATGCATCTATTTTTTCTCTTTTCTCTTGTGGTGTCATTGTTTCTGACCTATAAATCTCCTGTTCTTTTTTTCTTATTTCTGATATTGTAGTTGCAGTTTGTCTTAAAAACCTTGCTGGAGGAGAATAAAAAGTATCTGTTGAATAATCATAAGTGAATAATAATTCTGGATGTGCTTCTTTAAACTTAAAATACTTTTCTCGCTCGTTATTCTCTATCATTTTCTTTAATGCTTTCTCACCAGCATTAAATTTTTCGTATTGCTCATAAAATCTATCTACACTTTTAGAAGCAGAGCCTATTGGATTTCTAACTATAAATGATTTTGCAATTGGAATGTCAGCAAGAGTTGGAGATGGTTGTGGAATATTTGGAGAAATACCAGTTCCAGTTAAGACCTTGTCTACAGCTTGTGTTGCATATTTTCCAAGCCCACCAAAATATCCTTGAAATAAATTATCAATCTTGGCTGGTGGATAATTTAGCAATTCTCCTAATTTTTTAGCAGTTTCAGATGTATATTGATTGTATTGAAATTCTGGCGGCAATGCTTCCTTTGATTCAGAGACAATTGGTCTTTGTAAAAAGAAACTATAGTTTGTCCAGTTTTCTATTAATGGCTCTATTGCTGTTGGAATAAATCCTGGTGATTGTCCAAATATTAAATTATTTGCTAAATCTTTTAAAGCCTGTGGGTCGTCAGTGTTAATACTATCAAGTATTCTTTCTGGTGTTGAACCAAATAACATTCCAACCTCAAATGGCTTTGCAATTCTTATAATTTTATTAGGCAACATTATTATCCAAAATGAATCTTTTTGCCATTGTGGTATTTCGTCCCATCTTGGGTCATCTTTATTCAAAAGATAAAAAATTATAGATGGTATTGTTATTCCCAATATGACTTTCCAACTTGTTTGAAGTGGTCTTTCTTTAAATTGTCTTACTAATTTATCCCAACCCTCTGCCCAAGAATTCCAAAAAGCAATAATTTGATCTAATGTTTTACCAACTGTTCCTTGTTTTCCAAAATCTAGAGTTACTTCCCGAAAAGCAAAAGCAGCTTCTGTTGGGTTTTTTGTTTTGTCTAATGCTTTTTTAAATTCTCCTAATCTTGTTGGTATTTCAGAATATTCACTCAATGCCCTTAGTGCCTCCATTGGATTTTTTAAATAATCTGTAAAATTATGCTCCTTTACAATATCATCAAATGTTTTCTGTAAATACTTTCTATCCATAGAAACAAACATTGAATGAAAAGCACCAGATGCTTTTGCTAAATAATATTCATCTTTTTTACCAACCATTGTATACAATCCCCTTATAAAATCAACACCAGGAATGAAACCATATTTAGAATAAACAAAGGCAGTTAGTTGGTCTCTTATTGGGTTTTTTGCTATGAAAAAGTCAGGATTTAAAGTTGCTCCAGCTCTTAGCCACTTAGTTGGATAAGATAAAAAATTAATAATCATATTGGCACTTTCCCTGTTCGTAGCCATTAAAGCATTATAAATTTCTGGAGTTGTTTGATAAAAATGTTTTTTCCCTTTAATTAAAACTGAAACTGTATTATCTTTGGGAGTAAACACTGATGGTCTAAATATATTAAACACCTTTTCAGTATCTTCATCTGATAAATCTTCTAATTTTATTCCTAACTCTTTTGCTGTAACAGTAGCAACTTTAGCCATTGGAGTTGGAACTTTCTCAAATAGTCTTGCTGTTCTATCATCAGCTGCTGCTAAATTAGCCATTGCCACTCCAACATTATTTCTATCTACTGCATTTATAATTAAATAAGTATTTTTAATAAGTCCCTCAATGGGATTAATTATATCTCTTTCAGACCCAACTCTTTTTTTAATTTGATTAGATAAATTTACCATTCCTTTTCCAAGATATCCATTTTTTGCTATTTCATCAAATACTCTATAAAGTGGAACATGAGTAGAATGAATTTCTGTTAATTTATTAAATAGTTCTTTATCTATCATTCCATATTCGTATAAATATTCTAATAAGTGTCTATCATAACGATAAACCTCTCCAGCCCATTTTGGCATTTCAGGGTGTCTTTGAATTATTTCTTTTATTGCTTCCTCAGCATCTTCTTTTGCAATACCAGTTTTGGCGCCGTTAATAGTTTCCTGTGATGTTAAATAAGCTATTAAATCATCCATTGCTTTGGCTTTTTCTACTGGTTGTAATATTTGCTTTAGTCCCTTTCCCTTGAAAACCATCTTATGTTTTCCATTCTTGTCAACCTTATAATAATTTTTTCCAAATGTTCCTGTTGTTAAAAACAAATCAGCTTTATCTTGCCATCCTCTTGTTAAACGAGCTAATATATATGGATTTTCTTCTACTGGTATTTTCTTCTCTTTTAGTAAATCAGCATATTGTTTCAATGGATATAAATCATCTTTTGCAGCAACATAAAAATCAGTAAACTTTTCTTTTATTGTTTTGCTTTGTTCTGTTTCCCCTATTGATATTTGAGATAAAACTTTTGAAGTTGCTGGCATTTCTGTCCATCTTTTATAATCTCTTCTTGCAGTTTCTAAAATTTCTTTTACTTCAGGATATTTTTCTAATCTTTCATTAAAATACTTTGAGAATTCTGGAGCTCTGGAAGTTGCTTTATTTGGTTCAGTTATCCAAAACCTTATAAACTCTCCAAATGCTTCTACCTGCTTTTCTGATTCACTTTTATTTTGTATGTTTTTAGAATAATCCTTAATTAAGTTATCTGTCTCATTGTAATTTATCTTAGAGGAAAAATCTTCTAAAACATCATCTAAATAATGCCCAATCTCGTGGGAGACTGTCAACATTTGTCCTCCTTTTATTCTAATAATCTTACCGTGTTTCTTATAAATACCAAGTGCTTTTTGTCTAAACTTTCCTCTTCTTATTGTAACATCTAATTTTTCAGATAGCTCCTTAGCTATTTCAGAGCGTTTAACAATCTTATCTACCTCTGCCTTTGCCTTTTTACTCTTTGGATTTGATAGATTTTCAGGATTAAAAGCAAGTGTTTCTTCTTTTGCTTTAGTTTTAACTTCTTCAGTTATTTTAGTTTCTTTTGCTTTTTTAACAGCTTGGTTATAGGAATCTACAAATGCTTTTTGAGATACTTTATTGTAGAAATCTACAAATGCTTTGTAAACGTTTTGAAATTTAATTATTTCTTCTCTTAATAAATCTTTATAAACTTCTTTGTCTTTAACAGCATCAAAAAACTCTTCCGCACTCTTATACTTTTTCGCTTCTTTCGCTAATGGTTCTAATTCCTTGGGAATTTTAATTTTTGGTATTGTTTCAAAAAAAATAGGTCTACCAGTTTTAAATGGAAAAACTGTAAAACATTCATCATTCCATTGTTTAAAAGTATGTTGACCACTATTATCTTTTTTAACTATTAGTCGGCTACCAATATTTTTATTAATTTTAGGAACTTCTTCATAAACAGTATCTGGTTTTTTAATTAGTTCTAACACAATCGTCTTTGGTGTATTAGTAATAACTTTCCAGTTTCCAGCTTCATAGTTTACTTCACCTTCACCGCTTAATACTTCTGAATGTAAAATAACTCCTGGTTTTATTTTAACTTTTTCTTTTACTAACTTTTTTTCCTTTTGTTTAACCTCCGCTCTTTCTTCTGGTTTTGTTTTTTTAACTTTGTATTTTTCCTTCTCTGGCGATATTCCCATTACTTTCTTATAAAATTCTTTAGGATTAAAAGTTAATTCATTTTCAATTTGTTTAAGCATTGCTTTCTGTTCTAATAAAATATGTAAATCACGATTATAAACATCTGGATCTCTTTTAGCATTTATTCTCATTTCTTTTATTTCTTTTTCTAATTCTTTTTTCAGTTTTGGAATATCTTCTTTTTCAATTTCAGAAATAGGTTTTCCCAATATTTTTGGTTGATATAATTCTCCAGCAAAACTTTTAGCTTCCAATAAAAAAGGACCACGGCTAATAGTGTCAGTGTTTGGCACTCTTTCAACTCCGTGATCCATTACAATTCCTCTGGTAGTCATTCTACCTAATTGTATGTAAAAAGGATAAGGTTTTACACTTTCTTTATAGTTCCAGTCTTGAATTGCTTTTTCGAGCGCTTCCCTCGCTTTTGTAATTTCTGCAAAATCTCCAGTTCTTTTGGACCGATCATAATCTCTTTTTGCACTTCGTATTTGTGGTGGTAATTCTTCATCACTTAATATTCTATTACTTTTTATAGATTTGTCAAATTCTTCAGGAGTTTTAGCAATAGTTGCTTCTTTCGCTAATGGTTCTAATTCCTTAGGAACTATTTTAGTTCCTATCACTGGCTTATCTACTTCTACTGGTTTTATTTCTGGTGTTTTAACTTCTGTCTCGGCTTCTGGAGTTATTGCTGGCTGTTCAGGTGCTTTAGATACAGGGGCTTTTTCTATTGTTGGTTGTGCTGTAACTCCAGTTGGTATTTCTGGAGGTAGTGTAGTTTCGGTTTGTGTAGTCTCTATCGTTGGTGGTTTAACTACAGAAACTTCTGGTGTTGCTGGTTGTTTTGTTGGTGTAATTTCTTTTGCTGTTGGTTTAGCTGGAGGAGCTTCTATTACTGTTGGAGCGGTTGGGGCTTTCTCTACTGGAGTTGGTTTTATTTCTGTAGGTGCTTTTATTGGACCGACCGTTGGTTCAGCCGTTGGTTTTACTTCTCCGTCTGGAGTAATTTGTTCAGGTATTAAAGCAATTGGAGGAGTAACCTTACCTATATTCTCCATTGCCCTTGCTTTATCTGGACTCTTAATTACATTTATTAAGTCATTTATTTCTTGCATTAAACTTCTTTCTAATACTTGAGGAGGATTTTTTTTGATTGTCCAAGCAGTATTAATAGCTTGCGTAATTTTAGTTGCCTCTTCCTTTGGAAGATTAGAAATATCTGGATGATATTTATGCATTGCTCTTTTATAATCTAACTCAGTAGCTATTCCATATTGTCCAAGAATTCTATTTGCCTCTTCTAATTGTGCCTGCCTCATTTTATTTATTTTCTCTTCTTGTGGTTTGTTTAAAGCATGCAATCCACCTCCAATTGCCGCTGTCATTAATCCAGAAACTAATGCATCTTGATGACTTGCTCCTTCTAATTTAGAAGATAAATATCCTATAGTAAAATACGATGGCAAATAAGCATAATATTTATTTGCTGGTATTCCTCCTACAGCAGAAAAAGCAACCCAAGTTGGAAAATCTATTGCTGCTTGTTTAACCCTATCTTTAAATGTTGCTTTGTTATCCATTCCAATTTGTCCAAGTTCAACACCAGTAATACCACTATTAATAGCATTAAATGTCTTTGGGAATGCTTTTGCAAATTTAGCAATACTTGGCACCTTTGTTAATACTGCTTTTGTAGCCCCAATTCCAATTACTACCTCTCCAATCTGAGCAGCTATCGCTCCTGGAACTTCTGTTGGCTCTAATTTTAAATTCTCTCGCCAATAATCAAAAACCATTTTCTCTTTTTCTTTAAAATTCTTTGGAGTAATATTTACTGCAATATCTGCTAAATCAACTATTGTTTTGGCTATAGATTTTGCAGCACCTTTAAATGTTGAAACAATTGCTTGTGGAATTGTCTTTTTTAAATTATTTATCGTAAATTGTTCTGGTAAATATTTAAGAGTTTCTTTCCAGGTAATTCCTTGTTGTTGAATTTGCTGAATTTGCTGAACTTGTGGAGGTGTTTGAACAATATCATCTAAAGAAATTTCATTTATTGGTGGTAAGTTAACACTCTTATTAACTGTGCTTTGTTGGTAAGATGGCTGTTGAACATTAGAAATAGCAGTGGAGGGTTTAATATTTCCACTTATAACATCATCTATACTTAATGAATTTATTGGAGGAAGCTTGTTAGGGTTTTCTTCTTTATATAAAGCCATAAATTTATTTTATTTATGCACCTCTCCAGAATTGCCACTGAACTCCTGGCTTACTATAATATTGGTAATCATCAACCTCTTTTTTCCAAACTCTTTTTGTGGCATCTGTTACTGGCTGACTATCAATATAGTTTTTAATTGATTGAGCATCATATCCTTGATTAAATAGATTAGCGACTCCATTTTTAATTTCTTGCCTACTATAATTTTTTAGTGTTTGCCCTGTTCCAGTTGCCCAAGTTGTTCCTTCTCCTCCTGTTGTTGTTCCTGTTCCTAATGCCCAAGCATTTTTCTGAGCAGCGGAAACAACATCATTCTTTGTTCCAACATAAGCATTAAATTCTGAAGAAGCATCAATTCCATACTTTTCTAAAAAGGCTCTCTTTAATTGGTCATAAGTATCTGCAACTTTATCAGCTGGTGCACTGTTTAAGGTATCTACTGCTTTTTGTAAGTCTTGAAATTGTTGAGTTGTTTTGTCTTGAATAAGTCCACTTCTAATCTCGCCCTCAAACCAACCTTCTCTCTTTGTCATTCTATCGAGTAATACATTTAATAAATTTTGGTTCTCTGGCTTAAAGAGATCTCTTACTATAGTATTAGGATTTATTATACCAGAAACAATTTCTGCTCCATAACCATTATTTGACCACCTTCTCATAGCCGCATCTACTGTTAAATTTGAATAATTTGCACTTTGCAATAAACTTACCATTGCATTTCTTCCAGTTTGAACATCTGGAAATATCGCAAATCCATCACTATCTTGTCCAATTGCACCATTTAAACGAGCAAATTCTCCATATTTAATATTGCCAGGATTATTATTTCTCCAAGAACGACTACCACCAGTTTTTCCAGCTAATCCAACTTCTTCATATGTTACTGGAACTCCATATTGCATTGCCTGTTTTAATAAATCATCTCTTCTTGCAACTAAATCATCAATCTGTTGTTTAATTGCTTTTTGTTGGTCTTGAAAACTACCAAGCGTTGCGGCATACATTGTTGAAATTTCTCCTCCTCTCCTTGTATCAAAATAATTTATAATATCTTTAAATGTTTGACCACTAACAGCGGAAGGAATAATGCCCATTGTCTGTTCATTCATTTCTTTTTTCCTTCTATCATCATAAGCATACTCAGAAATTAATCTTAATGTTCTTTCAAATGCTCCCATTTCTTCTGGGCGATATTTAGATTCCAACTCTTTTATTCTTCCAGTAAGCTCATTTAATTCAGAGGTTGATGCTTGAGACGATAGTGTTCCTTGCAAACCTCCAGAATAAGTTGATTGTTGTGTTTGCTGAGTGGTTGTTCCAGGAGTGGTAGGTGCTGTAGTAGTTCCAGCAGAAGAAGTTGCAGGAGTAGTAGTTTTAACATTTGAAGTACTCAAAATCGGCTTACCAGTTTTGGGATCAGCTGGAACCCATCCTGGTCCTGGCTTCGATCCACTATATCCTTGTTTTGTTATTGGATTATACCAATATCCTATTTGTGATGTGTTAGTTGCCATATATTTTTAATAAATACTAAGTCCTGCTCTTGCTTGACTTTGAATTAATGCTTGCCTGCGAGCAAATATATCTTCCTGTTGCGTTTCATACATGCTTGATTGTGTCCAACTAATTCCAAGCGGTGTGTATCCACTTATTGATGGTAAGTTTGCCTGTCCCCACTTTGTTTCAAATTCTCTTGCTGCTTCTGTAATTTGTTGACTTAATTCTTTTTGTAATTGTTGCTTTCTTAATTCTCGTTCCTGAACTTCATAAGCTGTATTTCTTTCAAGATTTTGAAGATTATATTCATAAGCAGATCTTAATTCTTGCTCTTTCTGTTGAAATCTCTGCAAATCTATTTGATATAACCTTTGAAGATTTGCTTTTTGGGCTTCTGCTTCTTCTGTTCCTCTTTGAGCAATTAATTCTTCAGTCTTGACTTGATATTCATATCTTCTTTGAAGACCAGTGATAACTGATTGATGTTCCGCTTCTAATTCTTTTTTCGCCTCTTCCTTGATTGTGCTTTCGCTTAATCCTCTTTGTGCCATTGTTTCTCTCATATTATCAACTTGCTTTTTATAATTCCTTAATTGATCTGATAAAGCAGCCTGTTGTTCTAATGTAAGGTATTCCTTATTCCTTTCTAAATCCTCCTGTAATTGCTGAATACGGGTATTAAGTTTGCTTATCTCATATTCAAAAGTTCCTTTTGCCTCTTCTCTGTTTAATTGCAATGAAGCTAATTGTTCTTGAAACTCCTCATCATACCTTCTTTTCCCAGTATTTAAATCATCTAATAATTTTCTTATTTGATTATCAATACTTTGAATATCTGTATTATATCTATTTTGATAAATAGCAATATCTCTTTGTAACTGGTCGGTAGCAATATTTAATAAATTCTTAAAATATGGATCTGCTTGTTGTTTTGCTACTTCTAATGTATTATTCCAATCTTGAATTGCCTTATCATTTCCTTGAGATAATACATTATAATACTTTGCCAATCCTAATTGTAAATCAGGAGATAGGCTTTTAAAATCATCACTATTTTTAATTGCTTCTGGTAGGGCATTAAGTAAATCTTGAGGTGTTGGTGCAGCAGGAGCAGGAGCAGGGGCAGGAGTAGCCTGAGGGGCAGTAGCTCCGTTATTAGCCCTCATTAAACTTAATAGCTTTAAGTTTTGTTCTGCTGTTCCAGTATAATTTTTTATACCGTAATTTGCAGCATATCTTGCCCGTGCCGCAAAACTACTATCAACTCCAATTGATTTGCAATAATCTACTATTGAATTGCCTGTGTAAGCCATATTATTTGTTATAACTTTCAGTTACGGAACCTTTAGGGAAGTCAATTCCAATAAAGTCAGAATTGCCTCCTTTTGATGTTCCAATTATTCTAAACTCAAAAGTTTTACCAATTAAATCGCATTTAATCTCTTGAAAATCATCTTTAATAACCCCGATTGGATTAAAATTTCCTTTACCATCTATTCTGCAATTTATTGTTGCTCCTTGCATATTCTTTGAATAAACTTCTAATAAAGGTATATTTTTAATCCTTCCTCTGTCTCCAAATTCAAAAGATAATGTTTGATAAATATAATTTATATTTTGATTATTATCTGTATTGCCAGTGTCAATTTCTAAAACATTCCCATCATTATCACCACACACTTTTTTAACAGTTGTTCCGTCAATATAAGTTGAATAGAATAAATGATTAGTGGGATAGGAATACATTGTCCAATTTTTGTCATCTAAAGAATAAACTATCTCAACATTATCAAAAGTGATACCATCAATTTTAATTCCACTTCCTATGCTCCACCTGCACATATCCCCATCCGAATAGCCAGCAACATTTGCATAATTTGCTGATGGTATTGCATCAATTATATCTTGTATCGGTCTTGATAATTTAACGCTTTTAACCCCATTTGTCTCAAAAATTCCTAATGGATTAAAGTATAAAATTGTATCCCTTCCAAGAATAACACTTTCTTGTGATGGAGTTCCAATATTATTTAAACTTTCTGGATAAGTAGATGCTCCATCCCATCTTTTTAATGACCTCTCCTTGAATATCAATAAATAACCAGGACTTTTTGCTAAAGCGGTTATTGTTCCTCCGCCATCTTCTGGTTCTATATTGATAAATCCATTTCCCTCTGTCCAACTTACTGCTCCCGCTTCTGGAGTGGAAGAATAATACAATGTATCTGGACTACCGCTAACTCCAGCTGTATAAACTCTATCTTTCCACTCAACCACATATTTTCCCTTTGGCATATTAGCAACATCAAATGCTCCTCCAGTTGTAATCCAACTTGAACCATCAAAACTTTTAGCAGCATCAGTTCCATTAACCCTGACAACACTATTTAAAAATGTGCAAAATCTTGTTTTTAAATCTTTTGTATCGTCTTCTAAACTTTTTACCCAACCATTCTCACCCAATTTATAAATATCATTATTAGTTCCATCTGAAAAAACTGCCAATAAAGTATTTTTAGAAGCCGTAGAACTTATAAAATTGTGCAAACCAAGACAAGGTTTATTATCAATAATTTGACTCCCTATTAGTTTTGAACCGTCTCTCAAACACGCCCTTCCTATCACTTTATTAAACTTAAAATTATTTGATAAATAGCAAGCATTAGAATAAGCAAGGGATTCATCTATTCTTTGCATCATTCCTCTGTATAAACTTCTATATTTTGGTATGTTTTCTGTTGCCATTTTAATATTGAATATTATTTATTTTTGGTATCATATGCTTTTTGTGCATATTTATCTCGCCCCTCATTGCGTCTAATAAAACATCTCTAAACTTCAAAAAGTCTCCATCTTGAATATCTGGCTTGCCATTGTTTTGCAATTGCCATCTTATTGCTGCAGTTAGCCAGTATTTCACCATATCATATCTTTGAACATCTAAAGTATCGGCATCTGAATCAACCGAATTTGCTTCCCTCCAGTAATCTAAATATATGTTCTTGTTAGCATAATTAGCATCTGGAAGTTCAATATAAAGTTTTCCCTGCCAGACAGAAAAGTATCTTGGCTTTCCTTCTCTTGCTCCCTGCCAAACATCACTTCCTTCTGGTATATCAGTAGTAATTGAACCAGTGCCACTTGCTGGTATTCCAGATAATACCCCAGTTGCTTTATTGTTATTGGTATAAGTAATTAACATCCCATTCACCATTACTGTAGCATTTCCACTTATTGGAGAACTAAAATCATAACTATTATTAAGTGTCAAGGTTGTGCTTCCAGCTGGAGTAGCAGAACAAGTAGTATGAGCAACTCCATCAAAAAGTTTATTAAAATCATCTTTGCTTAATGGTTGCAGATTTGTTCCCTCTGTTCCTATTCTAACTCCTAAAATAGATTTATTACTATTGCTCTCGTAAATATCCTGTGGCAAATCATAAGACCAAACTCCTCTTTGTGTTCTCCCTAAAATGTAATTAAAGTTTTGAAGTTTGCTCCACCTTTTTAACTTTCCAGTGATATATTGAAGACAGGAGTTAATCTCATCTATACAAAAATCGTGGTCAATGTTGTCAGTAAAACTATTTAGCTTGTTTCTTTTAAGGGCATAATTGATGACAAATCCCACTGTATTTTTTCCAAGACCGCCCCAAGGATAAGCATCAGAATAATCAGAGCACAATGAATTGATTGAGTTCTTTAATCTAAAAAAGTAATAACCACTTTTATGAGCAGTATCATTGTATTGTGTTTCTTGTTGGTCTACTTGTAAATTTATTGTATCTAAAAGTGTTTTTGAGCCAGTAGCAGTTTCTGCCCAATAAATTTCTAATTGATCCCAATCTATAATATAAACTTTTGTTCCAACGGGGTGTGGAAAGGTTAAGTTAGTAGCCAGAGTAATAGTTGTGCCAGAAGGAACAGTAGAAGAACTGGTTTTAACAATTTCTGTTTTCTCATTATTTAGTTCCCCAACTAAAAGAATTTGGTTTACACTAAAACCAACAATGCTTTCCACGCTTAAAATATTATCTCCAGCTAATGCTTGGTTGGTCAAAAATGTATATTTTTTGCCTGTTGTTAATATTGAATTATTAAAATATATTTCTTTCATTTTTTTATTTTATCATTGGTTTATTATTATCCTTTATACGACCAGTTGGTTTTATATTCAGTATTCTTCCCGTTGGTTTCCAAGGTGTCTTATTTAATATCCATTTTAAGAATACATTTACCCCACTAAAGACATAAGTTCCAATTTTAACTATTAACTTATATACTCTATGAAATCCCATCTCTATACCAGTAAATATGAATTCCCCAGTTTCCACAATTAACTTTGATATTTTCTTTAGACCAGTATTTGTTGCAGTAAATACAAACTCTCCTGCTTCTACAATTAACATATACGCCCTACGCAATCCTGTAGCCGTTCCTGTCATTATAAACTGCCCTGTCTCCGCCACCAATCTTGACATTTTCTTTAAACCAGTATTTATTCCTGTTAGAGTATAAACCCCTGTGTTTACTATTAACCTATAAAGTTTCTTTAACCTAACGCTTACTCCTGTTAGATTATACTGTCCAGTTTCTACTACTAATCTCAATATCTTGTTTAATTTTATATCAACTCCAGTAAATATGAATTCCCCAGTTTCTGGATAAATAACCTTACCTGTTGGAATATACCATACCCAAGGTGCTCCATCTTTCCAATATCTTAAAGTTTTAACATCGTCTAATTCATCTAAATTGACTGGCTGACCATCTTTCCAATATTTTAAGGTATTAGTTGTCATATTTTATTCTATTGATAAATCATCAACATATGCACTTCCAGCAGTTCCTCTTGCTTTAATTCTCAATTCCACTATTCCATCTTCTGTAATTTCGTCTGCACTTGCAACTAAACTTTTTTGCTGATAAGTTCCACTTGTAGAGGGTGTAAAATCTGTCCAGCCAGTAATATTTTTACCCATAAAGTAAAGTGCTCCAATAACATCACCATTGAAAGAAGAATCTTTTTTAATATAAGCAGAAATAGTTTTTTCTTCTCCGCTCTTTACTGCAAAGTAGAAACCTTGTCTGATATAGTATGTATCTGATGTTGGGCTGAATTTTAGACATTCTCCTCCTTCATCTTTTGCATTATCGGTATCTCTATAAGTCATACCATACTGAAAATAACATCTATTATCTCCTAATGTTTTGAAATGTTGTATTTGAAGGTAGGGAAGCTCGCCAATATATGTAATAGTGCCAAACTGAAAATCCCCGCTCGTATTCCCAGTTCCTGAATAGTTGTTAATTTTAGCATTAGTAAATGAGCCAAGATTTATTCCGTACTGACTATTGTTATTGCAAGTAATATAACCCAAATCAGTGTCAGCCACGGAAGAATTAAAGTAAATGCCATAAGTATTATTATTGC
>Ga0209204_1002175_pt1 | contig 16608 bp, 18 predicted proteins | sample AD_JPNMR2_MetaG_FD_184425 | JGI IMG/M metagenome (GOLD analysis project Ga0209204, IMG submission 184425) | Active sludge microbial communities of municipal wastewater-treating anaerobic digesters from Japan - AD_JPNMR2_MetaG (SPAdes) (version 2) | ecosystem: Engineered > Bioreactor > Anaerobic...
GAAGCAAACTATAGCTGCTGTTCCAGCTGTTTTCGAAGGTTTTGTATTAAATCTTCTTCGCTATTTATTTCTAAGTATTCATATCCCTGGGATACCAGTTGTTTTATAAAGGCGTTCTCTAAATCTGCCTCACTTTGATAAGATTTAGCACGTTTCCCTTCAGATTTATATTCAGATACTACAGTGTATTCATCGGTGGAGGCCAGTATACTGTATTGGGTCATGAGCTCACCTCCTTGAAATCTAGTAACTTATTGAGATAATACTCATACTGCTTTCTCCTTGCTGTAAGCTCTGCTGTAAGCTCTGCTATAAGATCTGTGAAATTGTCCAGAATACGGACAATTTCCTGCTGAACAGGTAGAGGGGGAAGGGGGATATAAAATTCCTCTACTTGTTTTTTTGAAACTGCTGGGATTCCACCTTTTTGTTGTTCATTTATTAATTTATTTTCACTATTCTTTAAGACATAATAAGTAAAATTCCAATCAAGATACTTCTCTTTTACTGAAATAGTGTAGCAGCTATTACCAGCCCAAAAATCTACAAATACACGGTTAACAAATCCAGCATTTGCACCTCTTGCACTAATAATTATTTTATTAGCTGTCCTATTAAATTCATCATAAAAACCAGTATTTGAAGTTCCCCCATTATAAACAGGATATACTCCATTTGGGTTCTGTTTATTTTTATGGACAAATTCTCCAATAGAAACAGATGCAACTTCTTTTAATTTTTTATATTCCACCCCATGAGGGCAAAGTTCAGCAATCAATTCATCTAATTTACTCATTGCTGTCACCACCTTTAGCTATCAGCTTTTTTACCTCGCGGTCAAAATCAGAAACAATTTTTTGCCTCTTATTAAAGTGAATATATTCTTCTTCTGCCTTTGCATCAGCCTCTTTTTTTGAAATGCTTCCCTTATCCTTTAATATCTTATATTTTCTAAAGGAAAGAAACTCATTAATGCTTTCTGAGAACTCTTCCATTGTAAAAGTGTTTTCCCTTTCAATTAAATCTTCGATATAATCAAAATAACCGGAAATTGCCCTTTCCAATTGCTTTATTTGTTTTTCTTCAAGATAGTTTTTGGCAACTGTAACATCGGATTTTAATATTCGTCCGTCTGGTGCATTTTTCCAGGTTGTAAGACCCATATTTTCTTTATTGCGATCAGATTTCGAATGAATAATTTCTGCCGCTGTTTGCCCAGTGATAGCATAATGAAATTTATTTTGCACCATGGCATAAAAATCACGTGTAACCTGCGCATCCTTGTCATAATCTATACTGCACTCAGCAAATATATCGGTGATTTGCTGCCAAATGCGCCTTTCACTGGCTCTGATTGAGCGAACACGTTCGAGAAGTTCACGAAAATAGTCTGTGCCAAAAGCAGTTTTACCCTGCTTCAATCTTTCATCATCCATAGCAAAGCCTTTTATCATATACTCTTTTAATACACCAGTTGCCCAAATTCTAAAATGTGTTGCTTTGCGTGAATTAACACGATAACCAACTGAAATAATGGCATCAAGATTATAGAATTTTGTTTTTCTTTTCACTTTTCTTGAGCCTTCCTGTTGAACTACCGAGAATTCCTCGGTAGTTGAACTTTCATCAAGCTCACCATCTGCGTATATATTTTTTAGGTGTAAAGATATATTATCTGTTGTACAATCAAACAATTCCGCCATTGCTTTTTGGGTTAGCCAAATGGTTTCGTCTTTAACAACCGCATTAACCGATACATTTTCTTCAGGAGTGTTGTACATTAAAAATTGAAGTTCTTTACTCATTTGCCCACCTCAATTTCCGCAATAATCTTATCTATTTCTTCCCTCAAAACCTGCTCTCTCGCCACAATCTTTTCTATCTCAGCATTGAGGGCAACAATATCAATCTTTTCTCTCGTATCCTCTTGTTCCACATATGTTGAAACAGACAGGTTATAATCTTGTTCAGCTATTTCACTGTTTGGCACAAGCCTAGCAAAATGCTCAATATCTTTTCTATCTTTGAATGCGTTAAGAATGGTCTCAATATTTTCCTGTGTTAGCTTGTTGTTATTTGTAACCTTGACAAATTCCTTTGATGCATCGATAAATAAGGTGCTATTTTCTGATTTAGACTTCTTCAGCACCATAATGCAGGTAGCAATGCTGGTACCATAGAACAAGTTATCCGGTAACTGAATGATACAGTCGATATAGTTATTGTCAATCAGGTACTGCCTGATTTTCTTTTCAGCACCACCGCGATACATTACACCAGGGAAACATACAATAGCCGCTGTTCCGTTTGTTGCAAGCCAAGAAAGGCTATGCATAATAAAAGCAAGATCTGCCTTGGATTTAGGAGCCAATACTCCCGCTGGAGAAAAACGGGGATCGTTAATCAAAATAGGATCATTATCGCCCTTCCATTTAATGGAGTATGGTGGATTTGATACAATGGCTTCAAATGGCTCATCATCCCAATGTTGCGGATCTGTTAGTGTGTCCCCAAGGGCAATATCAAATTTGTCATAATCAATATCGTGCAGGAACATATTAATTCTACACAGGTTGTAGGTTGTAATGTTGATTTCTTGACCGAAGAAACCTTGACGTACATTTTCTTTTCCTAAGATTTTTGCAAACTTTAGCAGTAGAGAACCAGAACCGCAAGCGGGGTCATATACCTTGTTGACTTCAGTTTTTCCTACTAATGTTAAGTGGGTAAGGAGTTCAGAAACCTCCTGCGGCGTATAGTATTCACCACCACTTTTTCCTGCATTGGATGCATACATACCCATTAAAAATTCATAAGCATCACCGAATGCATCTATGGTATTGTCTTTGTAATCTCCCAGCTTCATTTCTCCAACAGAATTCATTAGCTTAACCAGCTTTTCATTACGCTTTACTACAGTGTTACCTAGCTTATTGCTGTTAACATCAATATCGTCAAACAAGCCTTTGAAATTGTCTTCACTCTCTGTTCCTTGGGCAGATGCTTCTATATTACTGAAAATCTGTTCCAGTGTTTCATTTAAGTTTTCGTCATCCTTTGCACGAGCTCGGACATTTTCAAAAAGCTCGCTGGGTAAAATAAAGAAGCCTTTTGTCTTAACTAAATCCTCTCGTGCCTGTTCTGCTTCTTCGTCGGATAACTTAGCATAATCAAATTCCGTATTGCCAGCTTCCCATTCTCCGGCGTTAATATAGGCAGTAATATTTTCAGATATGTAGCGGTAAAACAGCATACCTAGAACATATTGCTTAAAGTCCCATCCATCTACACTGCCTCTTAGATCATTTGCCATATTCCATATCGTGCGGTGTAATTCCGCCCGTTCCTGTTCTTTTCTGTTATTTTCCATAACTCTACTCCCTTTCTTCAACCATATTAGGCACTAATTCCATGATATCTTTAAAATCAACACCAAGCGCCGTACAAACCTTTACAAGAATGTCCATACTGACATATTCGTTTTTAGAAAGCTTTGAAATTGAAGATGGACTTATTCCCGCAGCAGCTTGTAAATCTTTCTTCTTCATATCGCGGTCTATCAACAATTTCCAAAGCTTTTTATAGCTAACGGTCATCTTGGTCACCTCTTTATATATGTTTTTTCCATTATAGCACATTTTCTTCAAAAATAACATGATAATTCTGTGTTTGTGAAGTAATTTTACAATGTTAATAAAGATAATGATAGTTGTGTATGCCTTTCTTTTTGATTTTTATTTAAATAAATACTTTTAGACAAAAAAGTCTGTAAGTCTATATGTAAAACCAAAGGCAAAGTTATAACATTAATCTTTCTTAAACTAAATATCACTTCCGCTCAAATTTGAGCAAAAGCATAAGCATTACAGCCGTCTTTACCTTAGAAAAAAGACAGGCTGTTTTTTATTTTAGGGGTTTGAATCAATAGAATTCTTCGCTTATGAATGAGGATGGAAAATATTTTTCTAAAATCCTCAACTAATGTGCCCTACCAAGGCTATAAGGTGAGAGGAAAAATAATCCCCCAATGAAAGCATAGTTTTTCTCTCACTGCTCCTTGACAACTGAATACGCCGAAATGCAAGAGATACTTCAAGCAGAATATGCCATGACGATAATTCCGAGCGTATTCCTTGAAAGATAACGAGGTTGTGTCAAACAAGGCAAACCCTCTGGAACAGTAGCGTTTCGGGTCATATATAACAGGCAAGGAGGTGAAATAACTGAAACCACAATATGATAACTTGCCACAGATACTCAAAATTAAGCCACAGTTTTGCTGTTGGAAATATGAAGAGCGAAGTGGCAGAAAAACCAAAGTTCCCTATAATCCAGTAACAGGAAAAAAGGCAAAAGCAGATCAGCGGAGTACTTTTAAAGATTTTAGTTCGGCGGTAGCTGCTTTAAGTGATTATGACGGTATCGGATTTTTGGTGGGTAATGACATTTGCGTTATCGACTTAGATGATTGTTTTGATAGCAGCGGTAAGCTTAAGCCTATTTCCCAAAGTGTTGTAGACGCTTTTAGTGGTTGTTATATGGAACACAGTCCGTCTGGGAAAGGGCTGCATAGGTATCGAAGGTCAGCTATGTCCGCAAAGTTTTTTTGTTGATCAGGATGAAACATTGGTGATTCTTGATAATGTGAATTCTCGTATTGTTTCTGTAAGAGGTAAAAGCTTTATCGAAAAGCCACTTAAGTTAAGTGAAAAATATTTTGTTGGGGATTTTATTAAATACAGTGATAATTCATTTTTTATAAAACAAGCATCAGGAACAAAAATTGAAGACTTAGTATGGACAATGAGTAATTGGTTCGAAAAAGGAGGATGTTATAAATGCAAATACGAATGATAAAAAAATTATTACTGGTATTGCTTATTTGTCTTACTCTGTCGTCAATAGTTTTAGCGAGTTTTGGCGAATCAAAAGCGGAGAAACCTAAAGTATTGTATGTTGAAGTGATTATACATACTTCTGATGATTTACCATTTAAATTGCCGTCTCCGGTGGCAGCTCCTCCAAGTGAAAATGATGGTATTGTGGAGGTACAAAGCGATAAAAGAATTATTAATGTTATTCAGAGTTTTAGGGATAAGAATGGAAATAAGATAAAATTTGATAAAAACGGCACTATTATTGTTAAGTATATCAATACTCATACTGGAGGGAGTGAGTATTCTTTTAGTAAGGATTTTTATATAAAAAAACTCCCGTTTAAAGTCTATAAATTTAAAGAAAGAATCATGCCTTATGAATATACTTTAGAATATGAGGTTGGAATATTTAATTCATATCAGAATTTAGACATCAATATAACATCATTAGATGATGAAGGCACAGTAACTTTTACTATTAATGGTGATTGTAACCGGGTTATTAACCTTGGAATAGGTAAAGAAGAAATTATAAATTTTTCTGAAAGAGAAATAAAATTGGAAAATGTAATAAAGTTATCAAGCCAAAATAAATATGTGAAAAAGATGAAAGTTAAATCTTCCATAACGCTAGTAAACCATGGATTCTATTGGTTGGATGAAGGTGATAATTAATGGAAAGAAATGGGTTATGGTAAATATGGTTTGATTTTATCTGGGAAGAAAATCGAAAGCTGTAGTAAGATCTGCCCCCAATTCTGAATACGGCTAGTCCATTTGTACATTACATCCTGAGTTACCGGATCTAACATTTTAGTAATGCTTCATCACTGGGAAAAACACTTTTTCCCTTTGTTACCTTCCGTAATTACCGGTGATAACTTTCAATGATGTTAGTTGTATAGATGATTTTACGTATCTCTGGCGGATATTTGAAGAAAGTAGATATCTCAGCCCAATTTTGTCTCCAGGGGACTCACAATTAATAGATATTTACTTCCCCAAGTAGCTTCAAATTGGTCTAACTCTTCCAAGGCTGATGCTTCGGAAGCTGCAAGTTGATGGTGATTTAACGATCAGTGATAATGCAATCTTTGAAAATGTTGGCATTTTCTGTACTGGGAAGGTTATCATTGAAAGTAATGTCAAAATAAATGGGTTAATTTATGCTGGTAACGGCTTAATCATGAGAGGCAATCCCGAAATTACCGGAAGGATAATCGTCAATGGCTTAGCCCGGATGGAAGGCCGAGTAACCCATAATCTGGCTGATACTCAATATCTTGAGTGGTTGCAGTAGGAAAAAAGAAATAATAATTTAACAAATAAAAAAGCTTTAACCGGCTTTTTTATTTTATGCGAAAACCATTCATGACTTGTAAATTGTAAAATATTCTAAAATATTCCATTATAGTTATGAAGAAAAAGGAAATTATGTTTTGTTAAAGAATTAAGAATTAAAATAAATTGTATTACTTAAAAGGGGCATTTGGGATGATTTCTGGACTTATCAATTGGATTACTTCGAAGATAAAAAAGGGAAAAAAGGAATCAAATCTAAATGTATTTACAACTTATGTTTTAGTTATAGTAATTATGGCTTTGATATTTTATCCGCTCTTTCCCCTATTACTGAATTATCCTCCTGGATCAATCAACACTAAATTTGATGTTGAACTTTCAAAGATGTCATATTTTCAACAGTACTTTTCTATTATCATTTCAATAGTTGTTATATGTTATATAATTTTAAAGCTGATTTTTTGGCGTATTGGCAATTGGAAATACATAACTAAACATGTAAAAGCTAGAGATAAAGAAAAAATTGAAGTGATTAGAAGAAGAAGTATGGTTATTCCTCATATTGTTTATATCCTTCAGCTAATTATTCCAATAGGACTAGTAGGCCTTTTGTTTTATATATTAGATTTTCGCAATGTTGCAGATGTAAAGTTTTTTGTAATATTAACAGTCGGCCTTACTTTTACTGGAGTTATTTCCTATATGTTTTCGAAAAAATATTTCCGGCGTGTTCTTAAATACACTTTTATTGATGTTTCAAATTTGATAATAAAACCGAGAATTAATTTACGGACTAAAATAATAATACAGATTTTACCGCTTTTTTTATTTTCGTTTTTATTTATCTTGTTTGTTGGATATGCTGCTTTGGTAAAAGAGAAAGGTAATGCTTTATTTGAAAGTTATCAGCGTGAACTACAAATGAAAATAGTAAATAAAACGGATTATATTCAAAGTGAAGGACATCTGATTGAACTCTTAAATACTGTAAAGACTGACAATAAAAAGGATATCACTTTTTATATTGCTCCTGATGGAAGATACTACACCAGTGATAATTCTGAATTAAGTAATTTTTTTATAAAGTACACAAAAGAATTGGCTTTTTTTTATAACGGACATACTTATGACTATTATGGTTCGGAAATACAAGGAGCAGTTGTTAAGTTGGCAGGAGAAGGTGGGGAATGGATCTTAGGAATAAGATATTATGTTGCCTCCTTAGAAGTAATAAAGTTTTTTGTATCAAGTTTCATTATACTAACAATCTTTGCTTTTTTAGTAACTTCATATTTTGCTAAGACTATTTCTGATGATATCTCGCATATTGCACAAGGGCTTAGAGATATTGCACATGGTGAAAAAATTGATTTGAGTAATAAAATACCGGTTATCTCTAACGATGAAATTGGTGATTTAGCAGTTGCTTTTAACGAGGTTCAGGAAAAAGCCAAAAATTATGTACAAGACATTCGAAGGCAACAAGAAGTCATTGTCGAAAGAGAACGCTTGGCATCGCTTGGTCAGATGATCAGCGGCATTACTCATAATTTAAAGACTCCAATCATTTCACTTTTAAACGCAACCAATTCTTTGAAAGATTTAGTAGATGAATACCGGGCTTCAATTGGTGATGAGCGGGTTAACGAGCAGGATCATTTAGAGATTGCTTCTGAAATGGATCAGTGGTTGGATGAGATGCTTCCTTACTGTAACTACATGCATGATGTCTTGTCCACGATTCGTGGTCAGATCATTCAAGGGAAAACATCGTTCGAGTCGGGTTTCAACATCAGAGAACTTTTAAAACGGGTGGAAATCCTGACTCACTATGAGTTGGTTAAATCGGGTTGCGAAATTAACTATATAATTAACGTCGATTTGGATACCCAAATTCCAGGCGAGGTAAGTAATCTGGTCCAGGTTTTGGATAATCTGATTACCAACTCAATTCAAGCTTATCGGGGAAAAAAGGGTGTTATTGAGGTTGTCTTACTTGAAGAAGCCAATAACCTCAAGTTTATGGTAAAAGATAATGGCCCGGGGATATCGGATGAAATTCAAAGTAAATTGTTTAAAGAGATGATTACCACTAAAGGGAAGATGGGGACCGGATTAGGCCTTTATATCTCGTATGCAATCATTAAAGGGAAATTTGGGGGAGAGTTGTGGTTTGAGTCCGGGCTTGGTAAGGGGACAACGTTTTATGTAACTGTTCCAATCGCTAATTAATATAAATGGTTAACCATACATTTTATTACAAAAAAACCAAAAAATATATATTAATATTGTTAAAAATATGTTAAAATAATTATGTCAAATAAATATTGAAAGAGGTGATTCTGATTGCGGGTGCATCGCAAGGAACCTTCCTTTAAGTTAAAACGGTTTAACACGCAGATTTCTTCTGAAAAACCTGACTATGAATTGATTTACGAAAACATCAAAAATTACCTTGCTTTTAAAATCAGTGTTACTTTAAATGCTCAAGAACGGTTGGTCTATATGGATATTTTGGATTATATGGAACGAACACAAGTCGAAGCAAGTAAAGTAAAAAAGGAGGGAAACAATAATGGAAAGATTTTATAATCTTTCATTTGCTCAGCAAAACATTTGGAATGTAGAAAATTTCATATCAAATACTAGTATCAATAATATTGCTGCTACTTTAAAATTCAGTGAGGAAATTGATCTGTTTTTATTAGAAAAAGCAGTAAATTTAGTACTAAAAAAACGATGCGCTTCGCATTAAAGTTACAATAATAAATAATGAGCCAGTTCAATATATTGATAGTTACGAATATTATCAATTAGACTGTATTGATCTCCGCAATTACGATGATCCTCAAAAACCTTCGATACTTCTTAAATCCTTAACAGAAACACCATTTCAAATTTTAGATTCTCCACTTTATTATGGGGCAATCATAAGAGTTAAGAATGCTGTTTATTTTTATTTTAAGCAACATCATTTGATTGCAGATGCTTGGTCAGTAATTTTAACAGGGGATAGAATTTTAAACTACTATTTAAAATTAAAAAATAGTGAAAATATCGATGAAATTGAAGAATTTTCTTATATTGATAGTTTAATAAGTGAAGAAGAATATTTAAATTCGAAGCGTTTTTTAAATAATCAAAATTTTTGGAAGAAACAAACAGAAATAAATCCAGAGTTTATTTATTTGAAAAATAGGCCTAAACAATATTCAACAAAAGCCGAACGATGGAGTGTTATACTACCTGCAGAAACCTCAGCAATGATAACTGATTTTTGTAAAGAAAACAATCTGTCAATCTTGGTGATTTACACTAGCATATTAGCAGTATACATTAATCGGATTTTTTCAAAAAAAAATATTGTTTTAGGTACAACGGTTTTAAACCGATTAAACAATAAAGATAAAAATACACTTGGAATGTATATTAATGTTATTCCAATAATATTACAGATCAAAAATGATGATGGCTTTATTACATTTCTTAAGTATGTTCTTTCTGTTTGGAAAAGCTATTTATTAAATTCACACTATCCTCACGACTTTATTTTTAAAGAGTATCGTGAAAAATTTAAGAATGATGACTTGTTTGATATTGGTATAACCTATCAAAATGCTACTCATCATTTTCCGATTGAATTTGAAACGGTTGAAAGTACATGGTATCCCTGTGGTCATCAACTAAATTCTTTAAATATTCATATTAATGATCGGAATAATTCTAATCAATATCAGATCGATTACGATTATCTAGTCGATTTATTCACCGCTGAAGAGATCGAAAAACTCCATTACGCCTTGATTAATTTACTTCAAGACGCATTACAAAATCCCAATAAGACAATTTCAGCATTGGAACTATTAACTTACGAAGAGAAACGAAAACTGCTCTTTGAGTTTAGTCAGACCAGTCAGGCGGAGTTGCCGGCCACGACACTGAGCCAACTCTTTGAACAACAGGCAGCTTTAAATCCTGACGGAGTTGCCATAATTTATCAAGATATGAAGGTAACTTACCGTGAATTAAATGAGAAGGCAAATTATGTAGCCTGGCTGCTTCGGGAAAAAGGGGTCAAACCCGACTCGGTTGTGGGTCTGTGTATGGAGCGTTCAATTGAAATGTATATTGGTATTTTGGGCGTTTTAAAGGCGGGAGCGGCCTATCTGCCGATTGATCCAGCCTTTCCAAGAAACCGTTTTCAATTTATTTTGCGGGATAGTGCCTGTAAAGTATTGTTAACTGCAGGATTGCTGCTCTCTTGTAGTTGGGGCGGAGAGATTCTTAATATCAAGATGGCGCTGTCACGTGAAGCATTAGTTACAGTCCCGGCTGACGAACTGACCCGACGTTCTACTAACCCACCCCAAACTGCGGGACCAGCCAACCTGGCCTATATTATTTACACTTCTGGTTCAACCGGCAAGCCAAAGGGGGTAATGATTGAACATCGTTCGATCGTTAACACGATCACCTGGCGCAAAAAATTCTATAATTTTGGGAAGGACGATGTTTTGTTGCAAATACCGCCTTACAGTTTTGACAGTTCCGTTGAAGATATTTTTACCTTCTTTGCGGTTGGTGGAACAATTGTAACGATCGAACAGGAAAAACGGCTTGATCTGGTCTATCTTGGTCAATTGATAACCAAGTACCAGGTGACACATTTTCTAGCTACGCCAATGTTTTATAATACAATGTTGGATGATCTTGGTTCCGAACTCGGTTCATTGAAAAAAGTAACCGTAGCTGGTGAGAGCATCCCACTAAATGTTGTAAAGAAACATTTTCAGATGTTACCCCATGTTGAGCTCTATAATGAGTATGGTCCGACTGAAAACAGCGTCTGTTCAACGGTCCACCGTTTTCATCCGGAAGATGAAGTTGTCTTGATCGGGAAACCGATTGACAATTGTCAATGTTATGTTTTGAGCGAGACCCAAGACATATTACCGATTGGAGCCGTAGGAGAACTTTATCTGGGTGGACCGGGTTTGGCACGGGGGTATATCAATCAGCCGGAACTAACCAGTAAGAAATTTGCTTTTATCCCACAGGTAGGAGCGTATCTCTACCGGACCGGGGATTTGGTCAAATGGAATGATGATTGTGAATTGCAATTTATCGCCAGGATTGATAATCAGGTAAAAATTCGTGGTTTTAGAATTGAGTTAGCAGAGATTGAGAACCAATTGCTGAAATATCCCTTAATCAAAGAGACAGTTGTAGTTGCCAATGAAGATGAGAGCGGCAGTAAATACCTCTGCGCGTATATTGTCGCCGACAGTAATTTACCGATTTCGAAGTTGAAGGATTATTTGGCCAAAAGTTTACCTGAGTATATGATACCCAATTATTTTGTCAGATTAGATCAAATTCCGTTGACAGTGAATGGCAAGATTGATAAGAAAGAACTGCCCCCTCCGGAAATTATTCCTTCGGCAGGTTATGAAGAGCCCCAAAATGAAGTGGAAAAAACTCTGGTGAATATCTGGAAGCAGGTGCTGGAAATCGATAAAATAGGGATCAATGACGACTTCTTTGAGCTGGGTGGCGATTCTTTGGCAGTAATCAGGGTTTTAACTATGTGTTACTCATATAACTGGAACTTGAAAGCGCAAGATTTTTACCGGTTTAAAACTGTCAAACAGCTGGCAGACTATATTTTGAATCCTGGTCCAGCGGTTGCGGTTGATAGCCGGTCACTGTTGAATTTGCCCCAAAGGATTAATGTCGTTGACTTGAGTTTTTTCAGCCGACAGTTAAAACGGCACGGTAAGCGCCGAATCAAAAATGTTTTATTAACAGGAGTCACCGGATACCTGGGCATGCATCTGTTAGCCGAGCTATTACAGTTGAAAGATATTAAAGTATATACTTTGGTACGGGGTGATAATCAGGAAAGTGCTAAATCAAGGCTGTTTCGGTTACTTACGATCTATTATCCGCAACTTGATTTGAAATTAATGAACCGCCGGGTAACTGTAATCAATGGTGATATTGCCGCAAAGCAGTTTGGGCTTTTGGAAACGGATTATCAACAATTAGCCCAAAACATTGATACAGTAATTCATTCGGCGGCTTTGGTTAAACATTTTGGTGAGTATCAAGATTTTCAGCGAATTAATATTGCCGGTACTCAAAATATCTGTCAATTTAGCAAAGGTAAGTTCTTAACCCATATTTCTACTACCAGTGTTTCCGGTGATTATTGCGAACAAAACCGAGGGTTGAAGTTTGATGAAAGTTGTTTCGATATTGGTCAGCAGTTTGATGGTAATTATTATGTCCAGTCAAAATTTGAAGCCGAAAAAGTAATAATTCGACATTTTAATGAAGGATTTGATGGTACAATTATTAGGGTGGGGAATTTAACAGGCAGGCATTTGGACGGGATCTTTCAGCTGAATATAGCTGAAAATAAGTTTTATCAAATCTTAAAAACAATTATCAGCTTATCTGTTGTTCCGGAATCATTATTAGCAACAGAATTAGAGTTTACTCCGGTTGATTTATGCAGTAAAGCGATTGTGAAGATTATCAAGCGCCAGGATTGCAGTAACCGGACCTACCACCTTTTTAATCATAACTTCATTAAAATGTCAGAATTTATTTCTATTTTGAAAGAATTGGGCTACAAACTTACAGTGGTCAATGATCAGCATTTTTATAAACAGGTACAGGCATTGAGTGCTAACAAAGATGATCGCGATGTTCTTTTTGGAATAATAACAGATTTAAATCAAGGGAAATTGTGTTACGATTCTTATGTAAAGGTTGATTCGCAAATTACGGTTAATTACCTTAACAGATTGAGGTTTAATTGGCCAACGATTGATGTTGATTATATTAAAAAAGTTTTTGAACATATGGAAGCAGTGCAATTTATTAAAAAGGGAATCAGTAACTTTAACAATATGGGGGGTTAAGTGTGAATAGTGAATTTTTAAGATTGTTTATAATCGAAGACCAGGCTAACTGGCAGAATATGATCACCAAGCATTTAAATGAGGCGGCGGATTTTTTGGTGGTCGGGATTGCAGAAACCGTTGAACAAGCAATTAAGATGGGGAAAATATTGGATTATGATTTTGCGATTATTGATTTGCAATTGGACCTGACTGAAGAAGATGGGTTTGAAGTATTCAAAGAATTAAAGAAATATAAGGATTTTCAACCGATTTTTCTAACCAGCAATCAGTCTCCAAGTACAGTATACAATTCATTTTTATATGGAGGGTACTCCTACATTCCCAAAAACTATATCAGTGTGTTGCCCCAGACAATACGGTTTTTGAAAGATAATCCAGTACCAAGCCTGATTACGAATGCGGTGCACAGTAAATTGAAGGAGTTTCAGTTATCGGACCTGACTGCAGCGGAGAAGGTTGTCTTTGATGAATTAAAACAAGGGTTAAAACCGAAAGAGATCTCCGAGAAGCTTAATATTTCTCTTTATACAGTGCGCTCGCATATTAAAAATGTCCTGAAGAAATTGGGCCTGAAGAACTATCAGGAAGCGTTAAGAAAACTGTATTATGAAGATGAGGTCGTTGTCCGTCCCAAGGAGCTGAAGAATTCGTAAGTCCTGGATAAAGATAGCAAATATGGAATTTTTTTCATTATATTTTATTATTAGAATAAAATTAGGTATATTTTTATACCTAATTTTTATTTGGCAATCAAAAAAATGGGTATAAAGCATACCTAAAATTTGGCTGATGCAAAAAAATGGTTATTATTTTTAATAATGGTTAAACTTGAGAAAATCAATTACAATTAAGGTAAACAAAGAGATAAAAATTTGAAGGTGATCTGGTTGTTGGAACAATTACTGTTGTTTGTTTGGATGACAAAGACCAATCCGGAATTTCAGTTAATAATTTTGCTGTTTTTTGGAGTAACTTTTGTGATTGCTGGTTTTGGTTGTTACTATATCTTTAAAGCAATTTATGATCGGTATTTGCATCAGCAACTGATGATGTGTGAAATAAAACATAGCGTGCGATTGATTGAGACATTATACAGTGAACGGCATGAATATCAAAATAGTTTGCAGGTTATGAAAAATATGGCTGCTATCGGAGCAACTAAAGAATTAGAGTTATACATGGCAAATATGATTAAAAAGATAATGAACACCAGTGGCTACACCCGGATTAAGGATCCGGTTTTGACTGCCGCAATCATGGCCTATCAGGCTAAAGCAAAAGAGTATAATATTTTAGTGAATGTTAATTGTACCACTGGTCTGAATAATTTTGTTGAACGGGCAGTTAAGATTGGAGCAGTCTTTAATCGCTGTATGGATTTGTTGTTGGAAAATATGACTACTGTCAAAGGAAGTGGCGACGAAATTCAAATTGATATTCAAGAAGAACAGGGTTGTTACATATTTGATTTTAAAACAGCAGGAGAAGTTGTCTTTACAAATATTAAAAATTTAATAGATGCAAAGACAACTGATAAAGCTGAAATGTTAAATAAAATCGCTGCTTTAGAGACGGAGATCAAGGAGTTAAAAGGGAGTTTTTATCCGGTGATTTATAATGAACGGATTTTAAGATTGAAGTTGGTCATTGAGAAATGAAGATTAATCGTCACAAAGCGGATTAATGAGCAGGTTTAATCCGGTTATGATTAACACTGTTAAGAAAGCATTCCCAAAGCCGTCTACTTTTAAACCGGGTAATAAGAAGTCGGTGATCAGGATCATCCAAGTGTTAACGATCAATGTAAATATTCCCAGTGTCAGTATGTTGATTGGTAAAGTCAGTAACAATAAAATCGGACGTAATAGCAGATTAACCAATCCGAGGATAACTCCGGCGAACAGGCCGGCTTCAAATGACTTGAGGCTGATTCCCGGAATATAGGTAGCGGCAATGTAAAAACCAACAATATTTATTAGCCATCTTAGAAACTGTTTACGCATTTTTAGCCTCTTTCAAATTAATTTAATCGCAATTTTAAGCTCGTCTACTTCAATATCAGCTATTTCCAATTTTCCATAATTGCACATAGTATCAATTAACTCTTTTATAATATTAATTATTGCAATGATTTTTTCATGGAAGAAAAAGTTTTTACCATTATTTCTCTCTGGACTTAGCAGTGCGATAACGTTAATCAAACTAGCAGTTGCTTCCAGGAGGTCTTTAAAAACAAATAGTGTAACAGGAAACGGAATCATTATACCATTCTTCAATTTAAGCTGGATCAACATCCAATTACTGCGTCGGTTAATCAACATATACTTCTACCTTAATCCTTCCGTCGGTTTCGTCGTCAACTTCTAAATCAACCAGTTTTTCATCTAAAAGTCCTTGGTCGATCAAGGTGACAATCTCATTAATGTCGATTTTTGAGAGATCAATCCCTTTTTTCTCCATCTCTTTACGTGCTTCTTCCGGAATAAAACCAATACTTAATGAGGCAAATTTTGAAGCTACTTTTACCAGGCTTAAGGGTAAGTTGACATTGATTTTTTTAACTTTGTCACCTGTTACTCTCACTCGTAAAAATCTTTGTCCGGAAGGAGTGACTGATTGCGAATTGACCTTTTCTGCACCTTCGGACAAAGCGCTTAAGAGTTCAAAACCTTCCGTGGCAGTAATCTTTTTCTCCTCAATCATCTGTAGAATCTTTAATCTTTCTTCACTCATCAGGATTCCTCCTTAATAGTTTATCGCTTTCGTAATTGTTTCAGAGCTTCTTGGGGTGTAATTTCGCCGTTTTCTAATGCGGTTAGGATATTAAGGCGACTGTTTGCCAGGTCGTCTGATTGTTCAACCTGAAAACCTAAAGCTTCAATAACATTATCGAGTCGATTGCGGACGGTTGGATACGATATTCTTAATTCTTTTTCGACGTCTTTTATGTTGCCGCGGCATTTGATAAACACTTCAATAAATTCAAGTTGTTCCGGTGGTAGACGGCAAAACTTACAAAAATCAAATTCCCCTTCTAAACGGGTTTGACAGTGTCCGCAGCTAAGACGGGTAATATTTAACTTTGCGTCGCAGACGGGACATGTTCCAGGTGCTCGACGTTTCATGAGGACTCCTTTGTAAATTAAGTTATTTAATATTATTTTATTTCTTAAGTTAAAAATGTCAATAATAAAATTAATAAAATTAATATTATAATTAATATAATTAATTAATTATAATATTCTTTAAGTAAAGACTGGAGTTGCTGAGTGATAAAGGATGGAATGACTGAAATTTCAAGAGGGATCAAAGTATTCTAAAGTTATTTTCAGGGATAATAAAATAAAAAACTGCTTGGGGGTTACAATGTTTTATTGGTTGCTGTTAATTTTAGCTTCGATCGGGCCGGGACTAATCTGGTTGTGGTTTTTTTACCGCTTGGACCGTTATGAACCCGAGCCTCCGAAATTAATCTTGAAACTGTTCTTCGCCGGTAT
>Ga0209204_1002180_pt1 | contig 16577 bp, 24 predicted proteins | sample AD_JPNMR2_MetaG_FD_184425 | JGI IMG/M metagenome (GOLD analysis project Ga0209204, IMG submission 184425) | Active sludge microbial communities of municipal wastewater-treating anaerobic digesters from Japan - AD_JPNMR2_MetaG (SPAdes) (version 2) | ecosystem: Engineered > Bioreactor > Anaerobic...
TTGGCATAGCAAGAATAGAGTGGCAACCATTCAAGGTAAAGAAGGTTGAATTTGGAAGGAAAAGAGGTGACCTTCATATTATAGATTAGTAAGTTTTTCTACTGCTTTTTTTAAGTGTTCAGAGGATAAATGGGAATATATCATTGTGGTTTCTATCTTACTATGTCCCAACAATTCTTTTATAGTTGATATGTCAACACCGCTCATTACTAAATAAGAGGCGAAGGTATGCCTTAAGGTGTGTGCTGTATATCCCTTTATACCCGCTTTATTGTAAAGTTTTTTTATTATTTTTGCGATATTTACAGGATGATAAGGGAAAACCCTATCCCCTGTTTTTTTAAGCGGTTTTAATTCATTTATAACCTTATACAGCGAAGCAAGGTTTACACCTGCCAACTTTGCCACCTTCCTTTTTGGCATTCCCCTTTCCTCAATTGCTTTTTTATCTTTTTGTTTATATCCATCGTAATTTAATTATACCATATTATATCTTTTTTGTCAATATACTATAAAAAACACGACTATAAAATACCTCTTGACAAAAATATAAACATATGGTATAATATGTAAAATGAAAGAAATAAAAAACACATCTAAACAAGGCAGGACAAAGAACACAGGCGGTTTTAAGCCGTCTGTGTTTTTTTGTTTTCATATTCTATTATTGGCAAAAATGTATGTTGTGATAGAAAGGAGGTGATAATATGTATTCGGTAAAAGAAGTGGCTTCAAAATTGGGTTTGAACAAGGCGACCATCTATTTGAAGATTGCAACTGGGGAACTTGAACACTATAAGATTGGGAAGAAGGCAATAAGAATTTCTGATGAACAAATAAATAGGTTTTTAGAGAATTGTAAAAACAAAGCAACCAAAACAAGGGGGAAAAATGGAAGATAAGATAATTAAAAAGATGAATAAAAAAAGAAGGAAGAAGCAAACAAGAATACCCTTCTGTGTATATCTTATTATTCTGTCTCTGTTAATCTTTTCTATTATCTCCACCGCAAAAATCCAGAAATACCAAAAAATACTGGATATTTATCTTTCCGCACTTGGCGGAGATGTGGATTGCGGTGTTATGTCTATTTATGAACGTGGAGAGAAGAAATGAAAAAAAACAAAGATATAACAATGTTCCTGCGGGAGGGGTTAAAAAATGAGGGAAGAAATCATAAAAATAAACGAAAATAGCGTTATTAAAATAGAAGAAAGTGAGTTCAAAGGGAAGCCATATATTGGGATAAGAAAGTATTTTTATGATAGTAAAAACTGGCTTCCTACCAAAAAAGGGATAATGCTAACAAAGAAACAGGCAGAAGAACTAAATATAATTCTGTCTGAACTATTAAAAGGAGGTGAAAAATGAATAATGAAGAAATACTTTATGAGTTGGAGGTAATAGCGTCAGAACTACAAATTCTGACACAAAACCTTGAAAAGATATTGGAGGTTATGCAGAACAAGACGTATCAAAAAGAGACAGGAGAAGAAAATGAATAGCCCATACGGAAAAAAATATACTATGCGGGGAAGGTTAAGAAAGGTGTTCCTGAAATGTAGTAGGTGCGGAAGGAGCATACATATCAGGACTAACGACAAGGGGCTATATACTCCAGATGTCCGTAAAAGTTTTGTCTGTATTTTTTGTCAAACACAAACACAAAAGGAGGATTAAAATGGAAGAAGAAAAAAAGGAAATAGTTGTGGTAGATAATGAGCAACAGGGAATAGAATTGAGTTCTGACAAAATTGTGGAACTCGCAGAGAATGCGGAGAAAAGAATTGAGGCAGTAAACAAAATTAAGCAAATGGCTCTGCGGGTGACGAACTCAAACGACTGGGTAGATATGGGAGGGAAGCCCTACCTCCAGTCATCTGGAGCGGAAAAAATTGCCCGCCTCTTTGGGATATGCTGGCAAATAGAAGAACCTACAATAGAGTATGACGAGGATGGACATTTCACATATACCTATAAGGGAACTTTCACACTGATAAAGCAAGGGGTATCTATAGAGGCGGTTGGAACTCGGAGCAGTAGAGACCCTCTTTTTTCCAAGTCGCACGGAAAAGATATACCACCTTCCGAAATTTCAAAAGCCGATGTTAAAAAATCTGCATATACCAATCTCACAGCAAACGGTATTACACGACTTCTTGGCATAAGAAATCTTACCTGGGACGATGTAAAAAATGCCAATATCTCTATTACTCAAAAAGTAGAGTATAAGAAGGCGGGGGAAAAAGCAAAGGTGCAAGGTAATGCGAAATGTAATTTCTGCCAGGAAGCCATCACGTCTGCAGAGGCAGAGTATTCTACAAAAAACCTATATGAATCCCTTTGCCGAAAACACCAGACAGAAAAGAAAACCTTGCTGGGCAATATCCCGCTTATACAACAGAAAAAGAATATCAATGATGTGTTTTTGCGGACAATGGTTGAAGAGGTAAGCGGAAAAACCTGCAAAGTAAAAGAGTTGTCTTTGCGCGAATTACAAGAACTTTCAAAACTGATGGAAGGAGGTGAAAAATAATGGAAAACATAAAAACATTAACGGAGCAGATAAAAACAAAATTGGATGCGGGGATAGAGGCAACTATACGGATACCAAAATCTGCTTTTTCTAACTGGGTGTCTCAATTAGGGCATCCCTGCCTGCGGTATCTTGTGTATAGAAGGAAAAACGGGGAAGAGGGACAAAGAATAAGCATAGAGAAAGCAAAACTTTTTGAGGCGGGAGAGTTTTATGAACTCCTTGCAAGAAAAAGGTTTGAAAGGGCAGGATACCGATTACTTGAAAATCAGGAGTATGTCACGGATAAGGCAACCAAAGTAGTCGGGAAGATTGACTTTATGCTGGAGACCGAAGATGGCAACAGGTATCCGCTGGAGGTAAAGGGTATTTCAGAGTGGGATTATGATAAATTAAATACCATTGAGGATTTCTATAAGTCAGATAAGTATTATATCCGCTCCTACCCTGCACAGATAAATCTATATCTATATCTCAAAGAAAGAGAACTGGGCTTTTTCTATCTTATTAACAAGAAAACCTTACAAGATAAACTTATCCCTGTTATGCTGGATTATGAATACACAGAAACACTCCTAAAAAAAGCAGAAGAAATAAATAAATATGCGGATGGAGAGGGATATCCAGACAGAATAGAGTGGGACGAGTTCACCTGCGGGGAGTGTGAATTTAAACATATCTGCCTGCCTGAAGCGGTAAGAGAAGGGAAGGTGGATATAAAAGAGGATACCGCCCTTGAAGAAATGTTAAACCGCAGGGCTGAACTTGAACCGCTTAAAAAAGAATATGACAAACTTGATAACGATATAAAGGAGATAGGGAAGGTGATGGAAAAAGACAATACTATCATAGGGAATTGGATAATTACCAGAAGTGTCAGTAAGGGTGTCAGGAAGCCATCACCAGGCGGAGAATACACAATAACAAAGATTTCAATAAAGAGGTTAACAGAAGAAAGGGGGTGATGATAATGACAGACCTGTTTACTCTGAACCCAGAAATCAGGGGAGTGAATAAAAAGGTCTTCTGGGAAGTGGTAAATGAATTACCAGATGGGGCTATTATAAGGATTACTCCGTTTACGCAGGAATTAAGAAGAAGGGGAGCAACAATATCAGAAGAAAGCACCAGTAGATATATGAGGTATGCCCGTCTCCAGTGGGGATGGGGAGTGGACTTTGAAGCACAAGGGAAAGGGGTATATATCTTAAGGAGACAACAATGAATAACGGCTGGGTAAAATTGTATAGGGCGCTTTTGGAAAATCCTGTTTTTTATGACCCACATCTTTTACAGATATTTATATATTGCCTTCTTAAAGCAAACCACAAAACAGAAAAAATTATCTATCGTGGAGAGGTTTTGGAAATTCCTGAAGGAAGTTTTATTACAGGAAGGCATACAGCAAGCCAAGAATTACGGCTAAAGGGCAAAATGTGGGACAGAAAATTGGAAGTGTTAGAGAAACTTGAAATTTTGACCATCAGGAAGACCAGCAGATTTTCTATTATAACTATCACGAAATGGCAGGATTACCAAGGGATTAACACAAATAACGACCAGCAAATGACCAGCACAATGACCAGCATAATGACCATCAAAAGACCAGCAAATGACCAGCAAATGACCACAAACAAGAATGATAAGAATGATAAGAAATATAATCCCCCCCTATATAATATCCCCCCCTTTATAAAAGTGGGGGTATGGAATGAGTATATTGAAATGAGAAAGAAGATTAGAAAGCCGATGACTGAAAAAGCAAAAGAACTTGCCTTAAAGAAACTTGAAAGGTTTTACAGGGAAGGGCAAGACCCGAATGCAATACTGGAGCAGTCAATCCTGAACTCTTGGCAGGGGTTATTTCCTGTTAAGCAACAGGAGCGGTTGCCGAGATTTAATGAGGACACACATTTCCAGTGCACGGATTGTAAACAGATTGTTTCCAAAGCGGAGAGGGAATACGGGGAAGACGGACGGGCAAGATGTAAAAGGTGTGATCAGGAATATCTTAAAAACTTACAAAAAGAAAAAGAGCAGGACTTACTAAAGGCAAAAGAGGAGTGGCAAAGGTTAAGTCCTGAACAAAAAGAAAAAAGAAGGGAATTATTTAGAAAACTTAATATACCTGTCCCTATGTGGATGGGTGGGGAGGAGAAATGAAAAACAAAGGAGGGTTATTAAAGCGATGAGGCTGTAGGGAAACAACAAAAAGGAGGAAGTATATAAAATGAGAACAAAACAAGATAACTTGATTGCGGGTATTAAAGTATTGGCAGAAGTCGTGTGGTTGATATCAGCGTTCTGTTTAGGTGTAGTGTTTGAAAAAAGTAAAATTCATATCATCAAAGACCCTATCATCGTCTATGAAAATATACGGACAGAACCTCTTAATAGACAAGGTGTAATCGGGGTTGTGTCTGAAGAGGAATTGAAAAAATTTATAGGGATAAAAGAGACAGTTAGATGAGGAGTTTGATTTCGAAAATAGAGAAAAAAGAAAGGAGGAAAAATGAAAAAGAAATGTGAAAAAAAGTGCAACAGGGATAGGTGTCCCATCTTTCTTGGCTTTGAGGTTTTCTTTCAGGGAGAAGACGATGAGATAGAAGCGAGAGAAAAGTTATTACCCTTGTTAAAGAAATTTTACGACTGGGGGGAAAGTATTTTGGCGGTGAAGGAAAAATATAACAAGACGCCAGAAAGACGCCAGAAAGACGCCAGAAAGACGCCAAAAAGACACCAAAAAGGAGGAGAGATGGGAAAGGTTGAGTGACAAAAGATTTATTAGAGAAGCTAGGTTTTAAGTGTGAATACTTGGAAAAGTCGCAAAGAATTTTCACAAAGAATAAATTGATTTTCATAAAAAAAGATTTATTTGCTTCTGATATTTTAGCGATTAGCAAAGAAAAAATCATTTTTATTCAAGTCAAGGGTGGTAAAAAGAAAACAGGGATTGATATTAAAAAGGCGATACAGGAATTTAAGAAATATCCCTTCCCCGACTGTGTTGACAGGTGGATTGTTATCTGGCGAGAGAGAGAGAAAGAGCCAACAATAATTGACTTAAAGGAGGTGCAATGAAATTATCGATGGAGACCCAAAAAAAGGTCTCTATGGCCGGGATAAAACAGAAAGAAAGAATAGAAATTGCATTTACTGTCCTTAAACGAACAGTCAATCAATACAGCAAGTCATTTTACGACCCATCGGAATTAGAAAGTATTGGATATGTTGTTATTGCAGAGCAATTAAACAAACGATTGCGAAAAAAATGTGGTTGGGAAGGGTATATTGATATATGTTTACGAAACGCTTTTTTGGATTACATAAGAAGAGAAAACTTTAAGAATAAATATATTAAGTATTTATAGTTTCTTCTTTGATATTGCTTTTACAAGCGTCATTCTGATTAACATCATCTCCGTTTTTGTAAACATTTTCCCTCCTTTTTGCATTTACATTTTTACATTATTGTATATTTTTGTCAAGTAGTATTTGTTTATTTAAGTATGTTTCTAAATTTATTATTTTTATATTCTCAATAATGTCTCTCATTCGTCTGTATATATAGCAATTAAAAAAAAAGAAAGGAAAGAAGGGGGAAAGTATATAATAAAAGGGGGATGATAGAAAAGTGGGAAAAAGAAAGTATGAAACTATAGAGGATATGCAGAAAAAAATAGATAATTATTTTGATTATTGTGAGAAAAATAAAAAACCATTTACGGTATCGGGACTGGCGTTTGCTCTTGGGTTATCAAGAGAACAATTAAATGTGTATTGTAAGAGGGAAAATTTTGCTGACATATTAAAAAAAGCGAAAGCAAGAATTGAGCAATACCTAGAAGAGAAGTTAGTGTCTGGAAGTTGTGTTACGGGCGTAATTTTTTCTCTTAAAAATAATTTTGGCTGGGCAGATAGACAAGATATTGTAATACCATCCGGCGGGATTAATATTATCGTTAAAGAGAAGTAAAATGGACACAGAAAAACAAAAATGGGAGATAGTTGCGAAAAGGGCACAGATGGATTTTTTAAAGTCAACAGCCCGATATCCTGCCTTCGTTGGGGGATGGGGAACGGGAAAAACACTCTTTGCAATTTTGAAATGCTTACAACTTTGTAAAAAGTATCCAGGAAATTTAGGGTTGATTGCGAGAAAGGAATATACTGACTTAAGAGATAGCACTATTCAAGATTTTCAAAAATACACACAATTAAAGATCAAAGAACAGCACAAAGAAATAGAGATACCAGCAACGGGTAGTAAAATTCTATTTAGACACGCAGATGAATTCAATGCATTGCAGAATATAAATCTAGGGTTTTTCTTTTTAGAGCAAGCGGATGAAATAGAAGATGAGAATATTTTTGATTTTTTGCGGGGAAGGTTAAGGCGGGGAACATTCCAGCAAGGAATATTAACCGCAAACGCCACAGATACAACGCACTGGCTATATAAACGATATAAAGAGACAAATAACAAAGATTATGCCTTGTTTGAGATGACTACCATAGAAAACGCTGATAACCTGCCAGAACTTTTTTTAAACGACTTAACTAAACTTCAAAGTGATAATCCCGCCATTTTTGATAGATATGTTGCGAATATTTGGGGAGTCAACAATACCCAGTTTTTGTTGTTATCCCCAGCCGATTTAGAGAGTTTGAAGGGTGTTAATTTTATACACCAACATACAAAGAAAATTATCGCAATAGACCCCTCTGGCGGAGGGGACGAGTGTCCCTTGATGTATATCGCAAACGGAGAATTAAAAGATATTTTAATACTTCACGAAAAAGATACAATGAAAATTGTAGGACACGCTATGTTATTTGCAGAAAAGTATAAGTGTAATAATTTTGCGATTGATGTAATTGGACTGGGCAAAGGTGTGGCTGATAGATTAGTAGAACTTAATAAGAAAGTAATCGCAATCAATTCAAGTGAGAAAGCAAGTAATTCGCAATTCTATAACAAGAGAGCAGAAATGTATTTCTACACAGCGCAACTGATAAGAGATAGAAAGATACCCTATATTTTTGACGCAGAGACAAGAAAACAACTATCAAGTATTAGATACGACCCGAAAACAATCACGTCTGGTGGCGGGATAAAACTTGAGCCAAAAGATGTTGTAAAAAAGAGGTTAGGATATTCTCCTGACAGGGGGGATTGCTTTGTTTATGGTCAATGGGGACTTCAATTTGTTGAAGAAGAGAGAAAAATGGGAGGTTATGAGGATTACGAGGAAGAGACAGAAACCAGTATATGGGCTGTATAAAAAGGGGAAATATGCCTTATAAACGGATTGAAAACGTCATATACCATAAAAAAAATGGAAAGTGGATTGTAAAGCAAAAGTGTAAATCTGTTGAGAGCGCAAAGAAGGCGTTGAGATTATTATATGCGGTTGAGAACGGAATGGTCCCAAAAGCAAAAGGAGTAAAAATATAATATGGCGAAAACTATTATAGATTTTCAAGAGTGGTTCAAAGCGTCACAGGAAGCAGATCACGAGTGGAGAATTAAAGCAAAAGAGAATTTACGGTTTTATATTGGGAAACAATGGGATGCTTCTGATATAGCAAAATTAAACAGAGAGAAAAGACCAGCACTGACAATCAATAAAATATTCCCGTTAATCAATTTTTTACACGGCTATATTATTCAAAACTCACAAGATATATCTGTCATCAACAGAAAAGGGGCAACAAAAGACGAAGCAGAGGTTTTAACAGAGTGTATCAAACATGTTATAGACACAAGTGATGGAGAAGATGAGGTTGTTAAAGTTTTCCTTGATGGCATTAAAACAGGGAGGGGTTTTTTGTCTGGACGAGTTGATTATACAGATGACCCAATTAATGGGGATTTAGTTCTGGAGCGGTTTAATCCGTTGAGAATATATCCAGACCCAAGAAGCGAAAAATATGACCTATCCGATTGTGAATTTATATGTAAAGTGTGTTGGCGGACAGTGGATTGGGTAAAACAGGAATTCCCCGATAAGGTGGATGAAATAAATGTGTCACAAATTAAAGATATATCAAAAATATCGTTCAGTGTTGGCGAGAGAAAGAAATATGAAGAAAGTCGTGGATTATTGGGAGGGTTGAATAGCAGTCAGGTTCTTGTTGAGGAATACTGGTATAAAACAACTGAACCCGTTTTTTATGTTATCACTGGGATAGGGTTAATGCAGTTTAGAACAAGGGAAGAAGTATCTGATTTTATAGCGAGATTATCACAGACGGGGAATGGTGGAGTATTGGGAGATATACAGGTTTTAGAGCGTAGACGGAACGTTCTTAATTTAGCAACTGTTGTTAATGATGTCATATTACAAGATGTATCAAAACCACTTGGGGAATTTAATTCCTTCCCCATTATCCCCTATTATCCATACCGCCTTGACAGAGATGATGAGGTTGCGGAGGATAATACACTTGGAATTATAGATCAAATTAAAGACCTTCAGAGAGAGATAAATAAACGAAGAAGTCAGCAACTACACATCATCAACACAATGTCCCATACCGGATGGTTCAACCCAAAGATGGGCGGAGCGAATAAAAGACAATTAGAATTGTTTGGCTCAACACCCGGCGTTGTAATAGAGTATGATGCAATTAAGCCAGAGCCAATCATCCCCAAACCGCCCTCACAAGCACATCTTTTATTAGAGGAAAAAGCCAGTATGGACATTAAAGAAAACACAGGAATTAACCCCGACCTGCTTGGGTATCGGGCGGAGAGGGGAGAGCCAGGCATTGTTATCCAGATGAGACAACAGCAGGGGATGATTACTATTGAAGGGGTTGTAAGAAATTTTATTCAAACAAAAAAGATTTTGGGAAAGGCATTGATAGGACTTATTACAAAAAGTGGATTATATAGTGAACAGGAGATATTAAATATAATTGATTTAGGGGACACTCAAGAGGAGCAAAATAGGAAATTACAAGCGGTTAAAAATATCTTAAATAATAATCAGGTGAAAAAGTTTGATGTAGTTGTCGCTACACAGCCCAGTAGCCCAACACAGCGTATTTTTAACTTTTATAAATTGACAGAGTTAATAAGGGCGGGGATACCAATTCCGCCTAATATTCTCATCAAGGCAAGTGATGTGCCGTATCAAGAAGAAATACTGCAATACATAAAAACAACGACAGAAATGGGTGGTTCAGTAGCACCGCCTGTTGTATAAGTTGGGTTTCTCTGTTTTCCCTTATTAAAAACAGAAGATAGCGGACTACCCTGCGGTCCGAAAAAACAGCAGGAGAAAAAGGAGGAGATATGGCGGTAAAAAGAATAGAAGAACTGACAGATGATGATGTTGCGAAATTGACGGAAGAGCAGATGAAAGAATTGGAGGAAAAAGGGGAGATAGAGATTGAAGATACATCTTCTGACCAGACACCCCCTGCTGGTGATGAAGATGTTGCACCACCGCCTGGTGATGATAAAGGCGAGACAACCCCGCAAACGCAGGATGAACTTGCGAAGATAAAACAGCAATTAGAAATAATACAGCAAGAGAACGAGCGGTTGCGGAGAGAAAGCGAGGGGCGATTGAGAGACCTGATTGAATTACGGCAGAAGGCGAGAGACCTGATTGAATTACGGCAGGAGGCGAGACACACAGAGAAAACTGAAGAAAAATCAACAAGCCCGTTTTCTGATGTTTTAAGAGACATACCGGATGATGACTTTATAGAGGTAAAGAGAATAAAACTTCTTACCCAGAAAATTGAAGAATATCTCCAGAACAAGGAAAAGGCGTTCAATCAAGCGGTAGAAGAAAAATTCCAGCAGATTGAACTACAGCGGATACAGAGTTTATTTGAGGAGAGTAGAAAACGGGCGGAAAAGAAGTATCCAGATTATCAACAGAGGGTTGAAAGTTTTCTTAAAGAACTCTCACCAGCGGAAGCCTACTTAATTCAGCAGGAACTCTTAAAATCGCAAGACCCCGCAGAGGAAGTATATCAAATGGCTACTCGGCTTCAGGTGTTGAAACAGGGCGAACAGATACAGAACAAAAAGCCAACACCAAAAATAATGGGTGGTGGCGGTGGTGGTAGTTCTGTAGCAAAACTTTCACCAGAAAAACTGTTATCAATGTCTGATAAAGAGTTTGCCCAGTTAGAACAAGAACATCCAGAATTGATCAGAGAAGTTTTAGAAAAAATAACGCAGTAAACAAGGAGGATTAAAATGGCTTCAACAACTATTCCCGCAGGTCTTGTGCCTCAGATTTGGGAGCGTAGGTTATGGGTAGAGGCAGCAGGGAAAATATTTTTTAATAAGTTCGCTGGTGAGGAAGTGCCCACTGGAGACACAACTTCCGCTAACTCTTTTGCTAACATCGTTCATATCAACACTGACCTTACAAAAGAGCCAGGGAATACTATAACTTTTGGATTAGCATATCAGTTAAGCGGAAGCGGTGTTAGTGGGACTTCTACAATGGAGGGGAACGAAGAAGCGATTTCTTTTTATTCCCAGTCCGTAACACTGGACAGGGTTAGGAATGCTATTCTTTGGGATGAGGTTTTACAAGGTAAGAAGTCCCCTTATAATCTGCGAAACGCCGCAAAAGTGTTGTTGTCTGACTGGCTCGCTAACAAAATAGACCAGATGACGGTGGACGCTCTCGTGGCCTCACCGACAAAAAAATTGTATGGTGGAGATGCAACATCGGACGCAGAAATAGATAGTTCCGATGTATTCAGCACAGCGTTGATTGAGGCGGCCTGTAGAGTTGCAAAGACCAGCACACCGAGGATAAGACCTATCAAAGTAAATGGCAAGGATAGATATATTATCCTCGCTCATTCCTATCAGATAGCGTCTCTCCGAAGCGAAAGTGCTTGGTTGCAGGCACAGAGAGAAGCGAATATAAGGGGTGAGGATAACCCCATATTCAACGATGCGGCAGGTGTCTGGGGTTCTGCTATCATTTTTGAATACGACAAGATACCTCTTTACACAAATTGGGGTGCTGGAGGAGACATACCAGGGGCAAGAGCATTGCTTCTTGGTGCGCAGGCAGTTCTGTGGGGGTTTGGAAAGAAGGTCTACTGGAAAGAGAGGGTAACGGATTATGACAGCATAGGTGTGCAGGTGGGTTCTATTATTGGCGTAGCAAAAGCCAAATTCAATAATAAGGACTATGCCTGTATAGCGTTGGATACCTATGCGGCAGAAACTTATCCTTCTGCTACCTCCTAACGATGTCGGGGCGGGTGAGATTACTTATCAATCCCGCCCTACTATGAAAGAACTAAAAAGGAGAAAATGAAAATAGGTTGGTTATGCGGTAATGAGGAATGGGCGTTTAAGATAATTACAGAAACACACAGCAAGGAACTGCCTGAATATACACATATTTTTAACGAAGTAGATGTGGCTGATGTAATTTATGTGCCAACAACATCATATCTGAAAAATGTAAGTGATAAGAAAAGGGTTATTTTACATTTGGATAGTTTTAGAGCGTTAAGATTATGAGAGTATTACACATTGCTTTTACTAAAAACTGGTCTTGGGGGTTTTCAGGACAGGTTTTAGAGGAAAATTTAAATTATCCAGTTGATACTACGATTTCTAACAGGGAAATAATAAGAGATACTGGTTATGATGTTATTCTCTCACAGCAAATCACTCTTATGAGGTATATTATGGAGAAAGGGAAAACGGTTTGTCGGTTAGGTGGGAATTATTCCTTTGAAAATAACACTAAAACGGTATTTGATAATGAACTTCGACAGGTCTTTGCTGTTATTGCGACTAATAAAAAACTTTATAATATAAGTAAGCGGGTTAATCCCAATACATTCCTTGTTCCAAATGGGCTGGACCTTACAGGGTGGAATATATTAAAAGAACCGCCAGATGTTTTTACGGTTGGATTTTGTGCAAATATCAGTTCCCAATTTTATAGAGATTATAAGGGCTACGACCTCGTAAAGCGGGTATGTGAAAAACTTAATACCCCACTTAAAACAGCATTATACGGCAAGGGTCAGATACCACATAAACAAATGGTTTCTGATTTTTACAGCAAAATATCCGTATTACTTCACCCCACTAAAGGCGAAGGGTGTTCTAACACAATTATGGAAGCACTTGCCTGTGGCATACCAGTTATTACAACTAAATTAGCGGGGTTTCACGGGGAGATGTTAGAAGATGGTGTTAATGTTTTATTTTGTGAGAGAACTACAGAAAGTATAGAGCGGTGTATTAAACGGCTTAAAGAAGATAGGGAGTTATACGAAAAATTAAAAATAAACGGGAGAAAATTTGCGGAGAAATATCACAACATTAAAGATGTAGCAAAAGCATACGATACTATATTTAATGCTTGTTATCAATTTAACAAATTAAAGAAAAATAAGGGGGAAACTATGAGATTAAGATATACGGGTTCAAAACCACAAAAAATAGTTATCTACGGAAACAAACAATATGTATTTACTCCAGAATGCGATGTTGACGATGATGATGTGATTAAATTCTTACTTGCTCCAGAAAGAAAGGGATTGTTTATTGCGTCCAGAACTATACCAACTATAAGGGTTGAAATACCAGATGTTTTTAATAAAATTCTCAAGGATGAGAAAAAAGCCACTCCAAAAGAACCAACACAGCAAAAAAAGAATATATTTAAGTGCCCAGAGTGTTCTTTTACTTCAACATCAAGAATAGGGGTTATTTCTCATCAACGCAATAAACATAAAAGGAGTGAAAAATGACTACAACAGAAATTTTGGAAGGGGTTATCAAAAGAACTGGCAGAGGTGATATAAGAAATATTGATACAGAACTTAACGCTGTTCTTAATGACATTACACAAGTAGGGGATTTTCTTGTTGATAAAAAAAACATTACCATAACCCCTGGTAAAAAAGAATATGATATAGAAGGTGATTTTGAAATAACTGGACTAAAAAGAATAATTGAACTGGCTGATAGTGATGGATATACCTGCGAACCAATACCTTGCTTGAAAGACATATTACGTCTTTTACAAAATAACCCTACTGGACAACCGACTAACTATTTTTTGTTTAGCAGTAATAAACTTTATATGTATCCCATCCCTGACGATAATTATATATTTACTATATATTACTCTTATATACATCCCTCGGGAGCCACTATTCTACTGCCAGATACCTTTACGGAATGTGTGATAGAAGGGGTGTGTGCGGCTGTGTGGAAAAACCTTGAAACTCCAGAAAAAGCAAATATACATACAAAAAGGTTTCAGGAAGAACTAAAAATGCTTCTTGATAATTTACCAAATAATTATAGCAAAGTAGTTTACAGAGATGTGTAATGTAATAAAGGGGAGGTAAAAATGGCGTTTAATGAAGAATGGAATGAGGCAATACCAGCGAATAGCGAAGTAATAGGACTTGGGGCAAGAAGAATAAGGTCGCTTAAAGAAGCAATACGAGAACGACTTGCCATTGACCATAACTTTAAAGAGGATGAAACAGGGGACAGCGATATTGGTAAACATAATCAGGTGGAATTTATATCTAAAACAGCCCATCCATCCAATCCAACGGCTGGCACTATGATTTACGATAAAAGCGGTAAGTTATATGCTTTAAAAGAAACAGGAGACCCTGTGGAGTTGATTGATGATACAGACCAGACAATTTATGGTGTAAAAACTTTTAATAAGTTTCCTAAAACACCAGAAAGCGACCCAAGTAGTGATTATGAAGTAGCAAATAAAAGTTTTGTGGAGAGCAAAGCAGAAGAGGTGGCAGGAACTGTAGTCGAAGACATTATTGATAATATTCTTATTGTGGTTGACCAGAAACCTTCTGGAACTATTGGCGGAAATTTTACGTCAGGTTCTTGGGTAACAAGGGACATTAACACTGTTGTTTATAATGGCATAGATGGGGCAAGTTTGAATAGTAATAGAATAACATTACCAGCAGGTGTGTATTATGTCAAAGCATCTGCTCCCGCCTTTAGAGTTAATTACCATAAGGCGATTTTATATAACGTGTCAGATAGCATTACGGAACTTATTGGAAGTTCCGAAGATTCAGATAAATATGATTATGGACAAACACGTTCTTTTATAGAAGGGGTTATTACTATTGCGGGTAGTAAGGTTTTTGAAATCAGACATAGATGTTCTTCTTCAAATTCAAAGGGCCTTGGTCAGCCGTGTAGTTTTGGTGTTGCGGAAATTTATACACAAGTTTTTATAAGGAAAATAGGATGAATAAATTATGTGCGGTTGTAAACCCAGGGGTAGGCGGAATAAAGGAAAACATCCCCACTATTTTATTAAGTGATATTTATACTCCAGGAGACCCGACGGTAAATGTGGTTTTTGAAAACGGGTATCTGCGAAAAATCAAGGGGCGTATGTCAGCGTTTGATACTATTCCAGACAATGAATATATAAATATGCTTTCCTCTTTTCAGCAGACCACAGGGCAAAGATTTTTTATTGCAGGGACGAAAAGTAAAATTTACTACTGGAATACAGATACTTGGAAAGATATAACTGGCACAGCAACCTTTACAGGGGAAGATAAGGATTATTGGAGTTTCACACAATACGGCAATTATTTTATTTTTACAAATGGTGTAGATGAGATTTTTTATTGGGATGGAACAGGCGACATCCAGCAATTAGGTGGAAGTCCTCCAATTGCAAAGTTTATTATCAATTTTAAGAATTATCTTATTGCCGGGCGCTTGGAATACAATCCGCATAAAATTGCATGGTCCTCTATTGGTGAGATTAACAACTGGACAACAGGGGATAGCGGTGAAGCCGTTGTTGGTGATACAGAAGAGATTATGGGGTTTGGAAAAACAACGGATTACCTTGTTATTTTCAAAAAGTCATCTATCTATATTTTACACTATGTTGGTGGTAATTATGTGTTTAATATCATAAAACGTGTAGAAGGTATTGGGTGTTATGCTCCCGATAGTATTAGGGTATCAAACAATTTTGTTTATTTCTTTGGAGCAAATAAAAGGATTTATGCTTTTGATGGGATTGGGGCAAAAGATATATCAGCGGGTATACAGGATACGTTATCCAATATAAAAGATGAAAACTTTGGATTGATATATGGACTTACATTAGAAACGCTTAACAAGATTGTCTGGCTTATACCAGAAGGTGATGTAGACGTTTGCAATAAAATGCTTATATTGGATGTATCTACTGGTGTTTGGTTTAAGTTTGATATAGGGGGCACCGTTTTAGCGATAGGAGGATATACTCTTGAAAGTGTTGAGACGTGGGATACTTATATTGCTATGCCTGAAGTTCTATGGGAAACAATAGACCCAGATTTACAATGGAGAAGTATAAACTACGCAATTGGTGAGCGGATACAGGTTATTGGAGATAATGCTGGGAATACATATAAATTATTTGCTTCTTTACAAGATAAAGGAACAGATTTTGAAGGGGTATTTATAACAAGAAAAATAGAGTGTAAAAACGCCAATGTTATGAAGCGATTTTTACTTTTACAACATTATTTTAAGAACGAAGGATTAGAACGGGAAGTAACAATCTCTGTCAGGGCTGGAAACGAGAAAAATTTTGTTTGCGAAGACACATTTACTATTGGAAACGATACGGATGATGAATTTATTATACTTAACCATTATATTGATTGTACCGGGAAGTCATTACAGATAAAGATTACAAGCAACGATTTCTTTCAGTATATGGGGTCTCTTATTTATTATAACGATGTGGGGTTAAGATAAAATGGATAAAACACTACCGCCTGTATTGATATTGCCGTTGCCTCCAGATGTAAGTAAAAAAGAGGATATGGAGCGGTATATACGGCAATTACATAAGAGTTTAGATGAGTGGTATAAGTATAATAAAATTGACACAGATACAGCAGTTGGTTTAGCCCACGAACACAACAATAAAGATACGCTTGATTTAATTACAGAGGCGTTTACAACCGCATTAAAGAACGCTTATGATGAGGCAGTAAATAAGGCACACGA
>Ga0209204_1002186_pt1 | contig 16537 bp, 14 predicted proteins | sample AD_JPNMR2_MetaG_FD_184425 | JGI IMG/M metagenome (GOLD analysis project Ga0209204, IMG submission 184425) | Active sludge microbial communities of municipal wastewater-treating anaerobic digesters from Japan - AD_JPNMR2_MetaG (SPAdes) (version 2) | ecosystem: Engineered > Bioreactor > Anaerobic...
ATCCTAATGATGAATGCGGATAATCCTGGTTATACCTGTTAATCCATGCCACCAGTTCTTCCCGGAATTCATAAGGACTTGTCCACTCTCTTGTCCACACCAGGGCTTCTTTTAATGTCCGTATTACTCGTTCAGTATCCGCATTCCCTTTTGGATTGTCATAACTGGCAAATACCTGCTTGATTCCCAGAATAGATGCCTCTTTTATAAATTTCCCTGATATCGGCTGTGACCCATTATCACTGACCAGAGACAAAATTCATCGTTCCTGAAGGGTAGCAGTATAATTTTTCCTTTTTTCAAAATTCCTCCTTTCTTTCTCCCTTTATAAAAGGGAGACGCAAGAGGGATTTCATAAAATCAATCACAGACTTCCTTTACCCTCTCGTTCTCCTCCTTTATAAAATCTCTCCCCTGATATCCCCCTTTGTAAAATCCCTTCTCTTATTTTCCCCCTTTACAAAATTCCTTCCTCCATATCCCCCTTTTCAAAAGGGGGATTGAGGGGGATTTTGTGAAATCTCCCCCAGCCCCTCTTTTTCCTCCTGCCGTTCTCCCCCTTTGCAAAAGGGGGATTAAGGGGGATTTCAGGAAATCTCCCCCAGCCCCTCTTTTATAAAGAGGGGTGATAGTATGAGGTAATTTTATAAAGATGGGGGGTAGTATGAGGTAATTTTACAAAGAGGGGAGGTAGTATGGGATGCTTTTACAAAGAGGGGAAGTAGTATGAGTTGATTTTGCAAAGAAAAGTGTTGCCCCGTATTTCAGACCACTATATTCTACCTTATTTCCATTTCCCCTTAATGCGCGGCAGCATAGGTACTGGATGGTCTTTAATTTTGAGGAAACAATACACTTTCATAGAGATTATTTTTGAGGAATGCCGTGAAGTTGACCCATATCCTGCAGAATGATATAATTAATTGTAGTATATTCCCCTTTTAATCAAAAGGAGTAACAGGGTGTTAAGAAAGTTCCTTCCTAATAATTTTGATTTTTTTGAACTTTTTGAAAAACAGGTCGCTTATGCAGTGGAGGCAGCTGCCACATTTAGAATTATTGCCGAAAACGGTAGTTTGAATGAGAATCTGTATAACAAAATTCAATCCCTTGAACACCAGGGCGACGAAATTACTCATACTATTATAAATCAGTTGAACAAAACATTTATTACACCTTTTGACAGAGAGGATATTTATAATCTCGCAAAGGAACTTGATGATGTAATTGATATGTTTAACACGATTACCAATCGTATCAGGGTTTATAAAATTTCAGGAGTCAATCCTGTGCTTGTTGAATTTGCTTCAGTGATTCAGGATTCAGTAAAGGCTGTACAGGGAGCTATTAACTGTATGCGTAATGCAAAGCAACATAACTCAATTATGTGCTCCTGTGTGGAGATTAATCGACTTGAGAATGTTGGTGACACTATGAGAGATAGGGCGCTCGGAGCTCTTTTTGATAATGAGAAAGACCCTATTGCAATAATCAAATGGAAGGAAATTTACACAGACGCTGAAACAATCCTTGATATATGCGAGGATGTTGCCCATATTATTGAGACGATTCTCGTAAAACAAGCATAACAAATGACTGCTTCCATCCTTTTCCTAATTTTACTTGCTTACATATTTGATTTCCTTAATGGTTTTCATGATTCAGCCAACTCCATTGCGACAATAGTTTCTACAAGAGTATTGTCACCGCGACTTGCTGTCATATGGGCTGCTTTTTTTAATTTCATTGCCTTTCTTTTTTTTGGGCTTCATGTCGCACATACAATGGGAAAGGGTATAGTAGATATAAAAGTGATTGATAATGTTGTAATTTTTGGAACTCTCATGGGTGCCTGCGCCTGGAATATTATCACCTGGTATTTTGGGTTGCCGACAAGTTCTTCACATGCCCTTATTGGCGGTCTTATAGGAAGTGCACTTGCCAAAGTTGGGACAGATGTACTTATCTGGAAAGGAATTTTTAAGACAGTTCTTTTTATTTTTGTATCTCCGACTCTTGGACTCATACTTGGACTTGGTTTTGGAATTCTTGTTTACTGGCTTGCCAAAAATAGTCATCCAACAAAGATTGACCATATTTTTAGAAAGGGGCAATTACTTTCAGCCGCGTTTTACAGTTTGGGACATGGTGGCAATGACGCTCAGAAGACAATGGGTATCATTGCAAGTTTATTATTCAGTGCAGGTCTTCTTGGTCAGCAGTTTCATATTCCATTATGGATTGTTCTCTCATGCCATGGCGCAATTGCTCTTGGCACCCTTTTTGGTGGATGGCGTATTGTAAAAACAATGGGCCAGAAAGTGGTAAAACTTAAGCCAGTTGATGGATTTTGCGCAGAACTCGGAGCAGCGATTTCAATTTCACTATCCACTCACCTTGGAATACCTGTCAGTACCACTCATACAATTACAGGTGCGATTATGGGAGTTGGTTCAGTAAGAAGAATCAGTGCTGTAAGATGGGGGGTTGCTCATAGAATTTTGTGGGCATGGATTTTCACAATACCATGTTCTGCTATGATTTCTGCACTTACTTACAAACTTGCAGTTCTATTTCAATCCTGATTTTGAAACTGGCGCGCCTGGCGCGATTTGAACGCGCGACCTCTGGATTCGAAGTCCATCGCTCTATCCAGCTGAGCTACAGGCGCTACTGTTATTATACTCCAAAAACTTCGGAAACAGGATGTTTTTCACCTGTTTATGGCTGGACGACTTTTCCGGCAAAGACAATCAAACCAGTGTTTTCTTCAATAATAAGAAATATAAAGGGATGGTCTGCTTTGAATATCTTTTTTACGTCAGGCCTTGCTGCCGTGATTCTCATGACAATTCCTGTCACAGCTGCTGCTTCTGTTCCTTCTTCATTGACTTCAACAAAGGATTTTTGAATTGCCTTTGAAATGAAAAGGTCTCTGCTACCTGTTATTCCTGAGAAATCTGCTGACATTGGATTGAAGGCGGATTTCAAGCCAAGATTTCTTAATGGTTTTACAAGGTCATATGTTGCTTCTATCTTAAATTTTGGTAAATAAAGATCAAGTTTTTGATTTACCAGTGCTTTGTAGAAAGTTTTCAGTGTTTCATAGTCAGGAATTTTCGGAATTTCAGAATTTATTTTCCTGGGTAAAAGTATCAACATTGAAAGATTTTTGCATTCATATGGAATTTTAACAATCTGAAAGTTTTCATCCTCATAATACGGAAATTCTTTGTTACATTGTTGCATCATCTGAACCCTGATGTTTCTGGTTTTGTCAATATGAAAATCATCGGGCGTGGTTAATTTTTTGTCAAATTGGGTTTGCCAGAAACCTTTGAAATATACTGCATTGGTGAGTATCAAACGGGTGTTTGAGTCAATACTTCCATAATTGAGAAATTTTTTGATTTTGCCAGCGGTTTTTTCTTCTGCCCATTCATTGATTCTGTCAATGGACTGCTCTGGTTTTGTAAGAAAATCAACATTGTACGCCTCGGCTTGATAGTATTTCTTTATTATGTCAGTATACGTTTTCAAGAGATTGAAGTTTTCCTGTAACCAGTAAGCACTTGCAAGTTTCAATGTACAGTTTTGTTTTTTCTCATTCAGCAAATTATTTAGTGATAAAAATCCATTCAGCCTTTTTTCGTTTGTCGGCAAAAGGAAAACAGATTGAATTTCTTCTGATGTTTTTTCCCGTGCTCCTTCATAAGCCATACCAAAGGCGCTTACGATACTGAAAGGTGAAAAGAAAATATTGCTCCTGTTTTCGCTTTCAATTTCCCTGTAAAAATTAACAGCGAATTTGTTACTTGCAGCTACAATATCAGGCGATTCTTCAACTGTTCTTGCGTGGCAGGATGATAGGAAAACTAAGAAAATAATTGTAATGAAAAAAGAGATGGCTTTTCTTTTCATATGCGCTCCTTTTTATGATTTAGACAGACTGAAACAGGAAAAAGTTCACAAACTTTCTTTGGCAAGGATTTTGCAGGCAAGCTCAACATTCTGTTTTATCTGGTCATTATATTTCTGGAAAACACCAACAAGTACTAAGTCCTGACTTTTAATATTATCAAAAGCAAATTTCAAAGAGGAAAAAATTTGATTTTCATTGTTGCAAAGTCGTCCAGCACCAAAAATTTTATATGCAATGCAGGGCTTTTTCACCTGCTTTATTACCTGACACATTTTTGGCGGGTCTTCTTGGTCAAATATTTCTCCTTCAGAACCTTTGATTGCAGTGAGTTCTTTTTTCCCTCTTCCTGTAAGGTTGAAAAAACAGCACATGAAAAAGTCGATATCCCAGTTTTCTTCTTCTGCCATAATGATAAATTCTGGTTGATGCGAGGCGAGTCCTGTAGGGTATCCTGTATCCCTGATCATTTTTAAGTGATCTTTCACCTGTTGTTTTTTCCCTTCCATTAAAAGAAGGTCAAGTTGACCTCCATGGTGATATATAAAGGTGGGTTTCAGTTTTGAACCAATAATAAGAGCCAGATTTGCCTGAAATCTTGAAAATTCAGGCGCTGTCTGAGCAAGCCAGTAAAAATTTTTTGCCCTTCCTTGGTTATAATACTCTCTGAGGACTCTTAAAATGTGTCTGTCTCCGCGTGCGCAAAATCCATTAATTCCATATTCTTGTGCCTTGTCCCATGTCTTTTTGATTTCCTCTGCCGTGTAGAAATCAAGCATTTCCTCATCTATTTGTCTTGTTTGATGAGAAAATCCACTGAAAGGATTTGATCCGAGAATTAATCTTGAGATTTTATAGCCGCAAAAATCCACCTCTGGTAGACAGGTTTTAACTTGATTCATTTTATTGCCTCCATGATGCCATAGGTTATTCTTTTCCCAATTTCAAGATAGTCCTCAATTGTTAAAACTTTTCCTTTACTGATGCCATAGGGAATTTCAAGACACAGCCCTGGGATTTTTAGACACATTCTGAAGTAAGTATCTAACATTAAACCAGTGAGATTTTTTAAATTTCCTACTGGCTTGCAAATTTTTTTATATTGTGAAAATACATATTCCTTACCAATAGCTCTGCCAATCACATTGATCCAGTATTTCTCCTTTTTAATCACAGGAGATTGCCCGTTATGAAAGGGAAAATATATACCATCTCCTTCAGCACCACCTGGAGCATGAAGGTCTAGTCCTAAAATTGGAGTGCATCTTTCCTGCCATCTCGCAATGTCCCTTTGAATTACCAGCGTTTCGTGCCTGAGTGGCTGGTTACCCCAGGACCGATTCAAATCATGAGGAAAATGGTCTTTGCCATAACAACCTTTTTCAACACCATCAATATTTGATAGTGGAATTGCCCATACAATGATATTTTTAACTCTGCTTACTGCGAGATATCTTAAAATTCCTTCCAGTACCCAGCTTCCTGGTGTTTCGCCTGAATGCTGCCTTGCCACAATATAAATACCTGCCTTTTTAGAACCAGCATCAGAATAATCATTGGACAACCTAATAATGGATTGATTTTCTGAACTGAGTCCAACGATATCTTTTTTCAGATAACCCCGTGTTTCTTTAACAAGTTTTTCAATTTCTGCCATACCATAGGGATAACAGAGTGCAATATCATTGATTTTACCTGGATTATTTAATATCCAGGAAACTTGATATCTTCCATCCTTCAAGGGATGAAACTGGTATGTTCTTTCTATTCGCTTCCAACTTGAATTGTCCTTTTTAACAATAGGTATAATGTTTGATAGGTCACAACTTCCCATCAACATATTATAAGGATGTTTGAGAACAAGTTTTATTGATTTCAGTTTTTTTTGTTGTAATCATTCTAAAACAAAACCAGAGTGCCTGAGGTCCTTCTTTTGGAGAAGATGCAAAGTAAACAGTGGCATTGTCTTGTTTTGTTTCAATTGAAACATCACAAACGTTCCCATGAGGAATATCAGATGAAATTTTTATTCTCATATTTTTAAATGGTGATTTCTACTCGTTTTTTCTTTTTTGCGCTTTCAATTGCTCCAAAGACCATGGCAAGGCTTTTGATGTTATCTTGTGCAGCAGTCATTGGCTTTTTACCTGTTTTAATGGCACAAATAAAATCCCTGATGAGTCCATGATGTCCCTCATTTTCTTCCTTTTTATCTGGAAATGAAATTTTGATGTCTTTTGTTTTTCTAATAAATCCTTTTTTACCGGTAACTATCTGAGCAAAAAATTTGTCCATTCCGTCCCAGATGGCACTTCCTTTTTCAGCAATAAATCTCCAGTTTCCGGCCCAGCTCGTATTTACTCCTTCTGCACACCAGCTTCCAAGATAGGTATAGATAATGCCGCCTGTCATTTCAAAAATTGCATTTGCTGATGCATCATATTTATACCATGAATTTAAAGGATTCCATTCATGGCAATAAACTGAAATTGGGTCAGCGCATGTGAGAAATCTTGCCATATCAAAAGTGTGAATTGCCATGTCGAGTAAAAGAACGTGTTTCATCTCATCACGAAATCCCCCAAAGTGTGCGCCAATATAAAACTCGCTATTTACAGTTGTCAGATTTCCCAATTTTTTCAAACTGAGAAATTTCTGTACTCCACGGATATAATGGTAATATCTTCTGTTTTGAATTACAGATAGAATCTTATTTCTTTTTTCAGCTTCTTCTACCATTTTTTTTGCATGATAAAGAGAGTGGGCAAGGGGCTTTTCAACCAGAACATGACATCCGTTTTTGAGTGCCTCTATTGTTGTCTCATAATGAATTTCAGGCGGAGTGCAATTGAAAACTGCATCTGGCTTTAATTTAAGGGCTTCATCAAAATTGGAGCTGATAAATACATTGTGTAATTTAAACTGGTGTGCTTTTGCTTCTGCATTGTTCTTGTTGACATCAACAAGCCCTATAATCTTGATTTTCTTTTCTTTCAGAGTAGGTACCAACCACGCTGCGCTTATTGCACCGCAACCTATAAGGACTACCTTAATCCGTTCATTTTCCATAAATCACTCCTTTGCTCTTTCTTATTCATCTATTGTCCAGCCATCTGCTTCAGCAATTGCCCTTGGCAGAACCAGTGCTGCAGGTGATTTTGCCCATAATTGTGGAATCGAATAAAAATATGGAAAAGCAAAACCATTTCCCTCAATTCTCGCGATTGTACCGTCTTCTCCTGGGTTCAATTTAATTGTGTATGTAGCCTGCTTACTGATGTCTATCCGCCTTATTTTTTCTTTTTCCTGAGGAAATAATCCAGTATAAAGTGTGAGTATTTTAGCCCCATAGGTATCGAAAACTTCAAAATCAAGACTTTTGGTACCCTTGGGGATGTAAAAATATACTGGATGTTGAGTTAATCCTTCCTGATTCTGAAAGTATGTGAATGGATATGGTCTGGAATGTTTACCTGTTTTAATATCAAAGTAAGGACTGGTAAGGGATGCAAGATTACCGCCATATCCAAGATGAAATCTGTATGTTCCAGGTCTGCTTTCTTTAATAGAAACATCAACAATTTGTACTTTTGAACCATCTGGAAGCAGTGCTTCCTGTGAAGGTTGTTTTGTTATTGTTTCATCCACAATTGAAACCCATTTTTTCCCTTTTACATCCCACAGGTACACACCATAAGAAAAATCCCTTGCTCTATAATAAGCGTCGTCTGGATTATACGGCCAGAATAATTTAAATCCGATAACATCACCGGTAGATCTAGCGACAGTAAAAAATTTCACTGGTTTTTGATAACCGCTATTGTAAACAAATGGAGCATCAAAAGGCGTTTTAGAATAATAGTTACATGGACTGGGAAATTCCTGTTGAAACTCTTTTACTATGACAAGGTCGTTGAGGTCTATTTCTGACGCTTTTTTACCATTGATGAGCGTAGTATCTTTAAAATATGTCACAGGAACAAGTTTCCAGAAATCCAGTACCTGGCTCCACCATTTTTCTGTTTCTTGGTGCGTGTAATGAGCAGGACCACTGGTAAATTCACCTGCTACATTCTTAACAATATGGGTTCCAAAAACTCTTCTCACCACAGCATGCATCGCAACCATATAAGACATCTGTCCCTTCCACACGTATTCCTGCATTTCCTTTGATGTTGGTGTTGCTTTTCCACTTTCTTCAAGATAATGGTAGTACCAGTACTGCTTCACATCGTCAATTCTTTTTTGAACATCAGGTTCTTTCATGGGATCAATTTTCTTACTGGCAGCATCTATCATTCTTATTGCCTTTGCCCATGAATTTGGACCATTGACAGGTAGATTATCAACCAGCATAAAGTCATAGTACTGCTTCATTTCTTTCCATACACTTCCAAATGCCTTTTGAAACCATCTATCTCTGATGGTTTCAAGTTCCTGAAGTGATATTTCAGGATTCCACAAAACCTTAGCCATTAAATAATACGCAAGTCCATATTTGCCGAAGTTGAAATCTGTTTCGCAGGAAAGCGCCTTGATACCTGCATTATAGGTTGTTTGCAAATCTTCAAGAATACTTTTTGGAGCAGCACTCCATCTGGCAGGGATTCCTGCAGTTCCGGAGTCAGCGTAATAAGCCAAGCTTATAATTCTATAATCTCCAGAAGGCTCCTTTGGAAGCATAATCTGGAATGCTTTTGCCATATCCATCTGAGTTTTAAAATTCTTCCATTTTCCCCATCCCCTGTGTTTGGGATAACTGGCAATCATAACGCGAATCCTCGGGTCAAGATTGAAATCCGGTGGAACATCGTGGTAATTATAACTATATCCACTGCACCTGACCATTTCTTTTTTTGATTTTCCTGTAGAAGTTATTTGTTTTTCAGTCGGTAGTGAATCAATCCATTTGTCATATTCATGCAAAAGCCAGTTTGCGAAGCCAAAAACAGTGTTTGCAGGAGAGGATGGGTCCCAGATTTCATTTGGTTGATTAAGACCATTATAGTTATGAAGCACGTAAGGTTTCCCGAATGGGATACCTTCCTTTTTACAATATTCAGGATACCAGTTTTTATTTTTCATCAATTTTTCTATTGCAGCATATCCACCAGCACCATCCTCTGGTTCATATGCGAATATGAAAACATCATCAGGATTTTTTTCAAAGTGAGATTCTGACTGCTTTTTCATTGCTTCAAAAACAATCCGCCTGACAGATTCAACAGACAAGTCAAGTGTTGCTCCAATTTCAGCAAGATTTTGTTCAATCCACTGTTTTCCATTGGAAATATAAACCTTATCCTTTTCTGGTCCTTCAGTGTCAGTGTTAATCCACATTTCTTCTTTGTTTTCAGCAGTTGCTTCAGGTCGTGTCGTTGAAGGCCCAAGACTGATTTTGGGAACAAGAAATCCTTCGGGTGTGCCTGTTTTTTTTATTTCTTCTATGACTGCTTTATGGTATGCCTGCAGGGCATGTCCAGGAAATGGAGGCATTGAGGAACCATATATTCTTGCTCCAATTGCCCATCTGTACCAGCTGACATCAACTGTTTCATCATCAGAATGAGGTGGTTTTTCGATAATTGTGCCAACACCATAACTTTGTCCACTTGTTGGCCAGAGTGCCCTGATATAAAAGCCAGGTCTCCCCGACTTTGTAATATTAAATGTAAGGGATTTAGTTTTGTAGTCAGGTGCATAAATCCAGTTTGGTCCCATACCGAGAATTTCATATCCTGTGCTTTCCATCAGGTCAACAACACCAGCAATGATACCCTTCGGGTTGTTTGCAATAACAAGAACCCTGTCTGGCTCGCTTTTAATAAAGTATGCTTCTTTTTCGTTATAAGCATCTTTACCATTGTTGGACAGGGCTTTTTTTACATCTGGGTCCTTTTTCAATTTTTCTGGTGCACCATTGATTGTTAATAAAATAATGCCTTTCGAGATGTCATTACTGCACACAGTCGGGACTTTCTTCCCTGTCATTTTTTCAATGCCTTCCTGAACAAAAATCGCAGCACGTCCCATTGTGGCTGCTGGTGAAGAATCATACCAGACAATCGGTTTTGAAAAATCCACGTAATATCCTGTTTTCATTTCTGCATTATATTGGATTACGATCGGTGGTAAATTCTCATTAGCCATTTGTGGTGTAATCATAGTATAGTTTGCTGCATGAATAAGTTGTGATAAACCAATTAAAACAAACAAAAATATTTTTTTCATAATTTATCTCCTATGATTTTTCTAATTTTTCTCAAGCCATGACGAAAGATTTTCAAATTCTTTTCTATTTTCTATACATATCCCATCATAAACAACAAGAGCCGGTTCAAGTTCCTTATGAAGTTTTTTTACTATTTCAGCAGTCAATGGTTGCATTGAATTTCCAAAAACATGAACCGCCTTGCCTGCTTTCTGTGCCTTTTTTAAAATATCAAGCCACTGGAAGTTCGGTTTTTGACCGTCACCTGGCTGCCATTGTAAAACCGAAAGTTTTCTTATGGAAAGTATATCGTCAAGATGTTTTAATGCGCCAGGTCCATCAAGGTGAAAATAGCTGTAATCATAATATTCGATTTCTTCTTCAAGTGCTGGAAGCACAAACTTTCGGAACATTTCAGGACTCATCATGCAAATGAAATCCGCTTGAACCACACTAAATTTCTTTTCACTGTAGAAACCACTTGTCCATGACACTGTGGTACCCAGACCACTATTGTCAATGCCTGCTTTGTAAAGCATATCAGAAATTAAAGGAAAGTCCTTCCTTAACTTGAGCATTGCCTTTTCTATGATTTCAGGTCTATCATACAGGTCCATACAAAGCTTTTCTGCTCCTCTAAGCGCAAGCAGGGCGTCGATGTTTGAGTGTCTATCTATATCTGAAACAAGGTATTTTCCCCTTGCATCTTCTGCAATGAATCGGGTATAGGCGAGAAGTTTTTGAAATGTTTCATTTAATGGGTTAAACTTTAAGGGTAAAAATTTGTCCCAGTCATCAATGATTGGTTCAGCCCAGCTGGTATGTTTGGATTGTTCAGAAAATCTAAGATTTGCACCATAAAATGCAGCAAACTGGTCAGGCCCGAAATCAGGTGATAGAGATGGTACACCATCTCCTAAAAAATCAAAACACTCTGCCCACTCGTTGAATAAGTCGATTTGTTGTTGCCACAGTCCATTATAAGCTCTGTAATAACGGAGGGAAAAAACATCATGGAATTGCTTTCTTACCCCTTTTTTATAGCAGCCCGCCATTAATATCGGTCTTTTGTATAGTTCTTTATTCCAGAAGTGTCTCCACCGAATTCTTGCCTGTTCAAAATCTGGTTTGTATTTTAGTTCCATATCCTTTTTTCCTGTTGGATTACGGTATAATTTATCATCTTATTTTTTTAAGTCAACACATAATTAAAATTGGTAGGAAGCCAGAATTTAAGGACGAATGTAGAATTGATTTGTCAATGGTATCTGAAATTGATACAATAGAAATTTGAAAAACTTTGAAAAGGAAAGTTATGAAAACGTTTGATATTCCAGAAATACTTGATAAGATAAGAAAGACCAAACCAGTGGTTCATCATTTAACCAACTGGGTTACGATTTATGACTGCGCAAATATTGTAAAAACACTCGGCGGTTCTCCAATTATGGCTCATGCGCCTGAAGAAATTGACCAGATAGTTAGTATTGCATCTTCTGTGGTACTCAACATAGGAACTCTCACAATCGATTTTGTTGAGTCCATGAAATTGGCTGCACGTGCCGCCAGCATTAGAAAAATTCCTGTTATCCTTGATGTGTGCGGAGCAGGTGCTACTGAATTGAGAAATAGAAAGATATTTGAGTTAATTGAATATGCTCATATTGATATTATCAAGGGCAATGCCTCTGAAGTTGCAAATGTTGCAGGAAGAAAAGTTTTTACAAAAGGAGTTGATTCATCAGATGTTTCCATTGATTTGATCGAAGTTGCAGAATCTCTTGCAAAACAGAAGTCATGCGTCGTTGTCATTACTGGAAAATATGATATAGTGTCGGATGGAAATAAAACATTTTATATTAAAAATGGGCATGGATTATTAACATGTGTTGTTGGCACAGGATGTATGGTAAGTTCTGTAATCGGTACTTTTGCTGCAGTTGAAAAAAATTTGTTGAATGCTGCAATTGGAGCCCTTGTGTGTTTTGGAATTGCTTCTGAAATTGCGGCAGAACAATCAAAAGGACCAGCTTCTTTCAAAATGGCTCTGTTTGACGTTCTATACGGTCTTGATAGAGAAAAAATCGAAAGCAGGATGAAGCTGGAGAAGGTGAAATGAAATATCAAATAAAAGGGTACTACTTCATTACTGACTCAAGTCTTACCCGCAATGGAATAATCGAGGATATTAGATGTGCTCTAAGGGCAGGTGTTAAAATTTTTCAGTATAGAGAGAAGAATAAATCAGCACTGGCTATGTATCAGGAAGGAATGGAAATAAGAAATTTGATTAAGGATGGTATTTTTATCATTAATGACAGACTGGATATAGCACTTGCAGTTGATGCCGACGGAGTTCACATAGGTCAGGATGACTTACCTGTTTCCATTACAAGGAGGTTGCTGGGAGACAAAAAAATTATCGGTGTCACAGTTCATAATTGTGAGCAAGCGATTGAGGCTGAAAAAAATGGTGCTAATTATCTGGCTGTTTCTCCAGTTTTCAAAACCGCGACCAAGCCAGATGCCCAGTCACCTGTGGGATTAAAAGTTCTTGCTGAAGTCAGGGCCGCTGTGTCAGTTCCAGTTGTTGCGATCGGCGGGATAACACTTGAAAATGCTCCTTCGGTGATAAAGGCAGGCGCAGATGCTGTGTGTGCAATCTCGGCAGTACTAAAATCAAAAGACGTGTTTACTGAAATACAAAAGTTTTTAAATCTGTTCTGAAAATAGGAGGCATTATGAGAATTTTTAAGATTTCCATTTTTGCATTCGGAATATTGCTGTTTGCCAGTATATGTTTTGCCACTGAGGGTGGTGGAGGTGCATACCCTAATGGCGCAGAGGATTTTATGTCTGGCGCTGTGCCACCACCAGGATTTTATTACATTAACTACACAGTCGGATACTTCTCTGATACATTTAGAGATTCACATGGTAAAAGCTCTGTCCCTGATTTCAAACTTACGGTTTTTGGCAATGTTTCAAGGTTAATCTACGTGAGTAATAAAAAAATTTTGGGTGGAAACTGGGGAATGCACATACTTATTCCGCTAATGAATGTTGATGTAAGGACACCTGCTGGCAAGGATTCCAAATTCGGCTTGGGAGATATATTTGTTGATCCGTGTATTATCTCATGGCACTCAAAAAATGTTCATACAGCTGCAGGAATTGAGATTATTGTTCCCACAGGATCTTATGATAATGATGATATTGCTAATATTGGAAGGAATTACTGGACAATAGAACCAGTTTTTGCTTTTACGTATCTGTCTGATAATGGCTGGGATATTTCTGGAAAACTTATGTATGACATTAATTTTGAAAACGATGCAACCGACTACAGGTCAGGCCAGGAATTTCACTGTGATTATACAGTTGCAAAAAGAATCAACAACAAATGGACACTCGGACTTGGTGGATATTATTATGCTCAAACCACAGATGACAAACAAAATGGTGCAAAAGTGGGAGACGGAAACAAAGGAAAGGTATTTGCCATTGGACCACAGGTGAAATACGATGCAGGAAAAATTAGTTTTATCCTGAAATATCAGAAGGAAATGTCTGTTGAAAATAAACCTGATGGTAGTAAGGTTTGGCTAAAAATTGTGGCACCCTTGTGAGGTTTTTCAACGGAATCGTTGAAGTTTTTTTAGTATTGTGTTTTTTTCACCTGCTGAAAGTTTCATTTTATTGATAACTTTTCTGAAGAACTCAATGGTGTTGTCGTATGTAATACGGTCAACAGGGTAGGGTGTTCCATCTTTTCCTCCATGGGCAAATGAATATCTTGCAGGATCAATATACGAGGGTGGGGCATTATAAATCAATTCTGCAACAAGAGAAAGGGCTCTAACTGTTTTCGGCCCGACTCCTTCAATTGCTATGAGTTTCTCATAATTTTCTGGTTTATAATCGCATAATTTTGCAAGAATTCTTTCAAGATACCTGCTCTTTGAAAAGTCCTCTTCAATTACTGGATGATAATAAAACTCAGTGTTTTTGAATTCTGCAAAAACCAGCTCCTGTTGTCCGGATTTAATGGCAACTATTTTCGTTGTCTTGCTGGAATATTTTCTCAGTATCTGTATATCCTTGATTAATCCAGAAAAACTTGACTGAACAAGTTCTGTGCTGATTTTTCTCGTTTTTTCACTTTCTTTTGCTGTAAGATTAATGCAGGGGACAATTAAAGGACTGATAATCGCAGTATGTGGCTCACAAACGAAATCAGTGATTTTATCAGAAAACCAATGATATCTTCTCGCAGTTGAATTTTGCGGGTTCATTCCCTGTTGAATCACTCCCCATGCGCCATTTTTTGAGAAAAAGAAGGCATGGTGATAAATCTGATATCCATCCTGAACAAGACTGCTATCAACTTTTGCTGTAATTCTGGAACTATAAACAAGATTTGAAATGTTTTTGTTGGGCAATGCAATTTTTTCTCCCCAGTGAACGATTTCGTCGGGTGTTTTGAGTGACGTTTTACCCTTACCGCCACAGACAAAAAGCCCCAACTGCTTTTCTTTTCCTCTGATGGCTTCTTTTAATGCAGCCGTGAGAATCGTTGTTAGTCCTGATGCATTCCAATCAAAGGCGACAACAGTCCCCAGCGATTGAAACCAAACAGGGTCAGAGATTCTTGCAACAAATTCGTCGGGTCCATATTCCTGCACAATGATTTCCAGAATCTGGCCTCCAAGTTTTACCATTTTTTCAAAAAGCCATCGTGGGCACTCGCCTGTATCAAGTGTCAATGTTGCAATTCCCCTTTTTATCATTTTGTTCCTTTCAGTTCAATCACAATGAGCGCGTGATAATCCTGATATATTTTATAATCCTTTTTCAATGATTGTTCAAATAGTTGCTGAAGAAAATCATATGAATTTCTGTCAGACAATTTGTGATTGCTTGCAAACCTTTTTGTATAACCGTCAATAACAAACACGGGTCTTTCAAATGCATAAAGCAAAATATCGTCTGCGGTTTCCTTACCAATACCATCAATGGAAAGTAGTTTTTCTCTCAAAACATTTGTCGGCATTTTTTCAAGATTCTTTATGCCGCCAGATTCAATAACAAATTTTGCGACATTTCTCAATCGCTGTGCTTTTTGTTTGCTAAAACCACAGCTTTTTATCAGTTTTTCAATGATTTTATTGTTTGTTTTCAACACAGATTGAAGTGATGCAAGTTTGCTCATCTTCAGATTTTGTACTGCCCTTTCTACATTTTTCCAGTTTGTTCTCTGGGTGAGAATTGACTCAATAATAATGATTTCTTTTTCATAGTATGTTTTTGGCCTTTTGCACCAGAATTTCCACTGATTGGAATCAGACGGAGAACCGTGCTTTTTCAACAGTTTTCTGTACAGAGACCTGATTTTATTCTTTGTTCTATCTGAGAAATCTACCGCCATTGACATCTATCAGTGCACCATTGGTAAACGACGCTGCATCACTGACAAGGTAAACCACAGCATTTGCCACTTCTTCTGGAATCCCATTTCTTTTCATGGGGGTTTCCTCTTTGTATTGTTGCATTCTTTCTGGAGTACTAAAAATTTCATGATGACGGGTTTCAATCACTCCTGGACAGACTGCGTTTGTCCTTATTTCAGGTGCAAGTTCTCTTGCTAATGTTCTTGTGAAAACCAGCAGGGCACCTTTTGCTGCTGCATACGGTCCAGCGCCATTTGCGCCGCCTGTTTGCACAGAAAGAGAAATGATGTTGACAATGGAACCCTTACCGGTTTTTCTGAGGTGCGGAATTGCTCTTTTTGTGACCATAAATGCCGATGTCATATTTACGTTAAAGACCTGATTCCATAGTGTCAGTGGGCATTCCTCAATTTTGCTTCTTTGTACAGGAGAACCGGCATTATTGACAAGAATATCAAGTTTACCAAATTCAGCAACAATTTTGTCAACTATTTTGTTTGCCTGTTGTTCACAAGTAAGGTCTGCCTGTAGTAAAATTGCCTTCCTGTTCATACTTTTGATGGCTTCCAATGTCTGAAGTGCTTCCTGGTAACTGGTGTTGTAGTGAATGCCAACACATGCTCCGTGTTCTGCAAGTTTTATTGCTATTGCTCTGCCAATGCCAGTACCTGAGCCGGTTACGAGAGCCACCTTTCCTTCAAGATTGAATGAATTGCTTTTCACTGTTTACCTCCCTGCTGATATTGATAAAAGTGTGCGGCCTGTACCATTGCAAAAACCTTTTCCGGAGATGTCTCTGTTGGAAGCATGTCGCCACAAGCAAGAATGTATCCACCCTGCCAGGCACCTTCAGAGAGGCATCTTTTGATATCCTGTTTTACCTCGTCCAGTGTTCCATGAGCAAGTTTCAAAGTATTTACCCCACCCATAATTGCTGTTTTACCCAGCAACCTTGTT
>Ga0209204_1002187_pt1 | contig 16536 bp, 14 predicted proteins | sample AD_JPNMR2_MetaG_FD_184425 | JGI IMG/M metagenome (GOLD analysis project Ga0209204, IMG submission 184425) | Active sludge microbial communities of municipal wastewater-treating anaerobic digesters from Japan - AD_JPNMR2_MetaG (SPAdes) (version 2) | ecosystem: Engineered > Bioreactor > Anaerobic...
CTGCCTGTTTCCAAATTGTGGTCTGGAGAGCAGCTCTGGTGACTGGGAGATATCCCGTATTGATTGCCCAATATGCCGTTACTTCTGGAGAAATCAAATACTTCATGAATTCCCATGCGGCTCTCTTCTCTTCTTCTTTTGCTGTTGAGAACATTATGACATCCGTACCTGCAAATGGAACGTTTCTTGTCTTCCAAACTGGTACTGGTGCCCAGCCCCATGTGAATTTTCCCTTCGAAGATTGTTCTGCGTATGTTCTACCAGCTATAGTGTCGATGTACATGAGCACAGTTCCCTGACCAAAGATATCGTTCAGATATCCACCTTGTGCAAACGCAATCTTGTCATCGAGCAATTTCTTGAAAAAGCTCAGTACTTCTCTTGTTTCCTGTGAGTCTATCGCAGAGACGTATTTTCCTGTTTTGTCCATCTTTACGATATCTCCACCGCGCATCATCAAGAATATTTGGAATGTATCGACCGTTGTTCTGAACGCATAACCGTAGACATCTGGTTTTCCATCTTTATTCTTGTCTTTTGTGAGAGTCTTTGAAGCGTAAAGTAACTCATTTATCGTTTTTGGAACGCTTACGCCAGCTGCCGAAAGTGCACTTGCGTTGTAGTACAGTATGTATAGACTCTTGTTGAATGGGACTGCATATACTGTATTTCCCCATGTACAATTGTCTCTGAATGCCTTAAACACATCTTGCCATTCAGCCTTCGTTATACCTATCTTTGGGTCATCCATGTACTTGTTCAACGGTTGAACGATATTGCTCTGAAGTAGTTTTGCAGTCCAGTTTGAGTATGCTTGAGATATTGTTGGAAGTTGCCCTGCTTGAGCACCTGCAAGTAGTTTCTGCTGCAATGCATTGTAGTTCCCAATGTATACAGCATCAACAACTATGTCTGGATGTGATTCGTTGAATGCCTTAACGATGTTGTTGAGTGTTGTCCCTTGATCCCCACCCATGGCATGCCAGAAAACAACTTTCGTTGCCGCAAAGAAGCTGACCGATATAACCAATAATACCACTAACAAAAATTTCCTCATACATCTACACCTCCCATGTTGTATTGAGAACATCGTACGCTTTGCTAATAGTCTAACATATAATTGTATCACAATTATTAAGAAAATACTTTTTCATTTGTAGGCCTAAATTCAAAGAATGGGCAGGAGTTACATGTATTCTTACGATATTGCCTGATTTTTCTAAAATATCTCCCTTTTCAATCTTTAATCTTTCAAACTCTGCATCGATAGTATTATTGTCTGTTTCATTTCTTTATAGCGATAACCAGTCTTATAATTTCAGCAGGGGATGCTGATTTCAATACCCTTGAAGCTTCTTCTATGGTATTTCCAGTAGTCAATACATCATCTATCAACAATACTTTTTTGTTTGCGAGTAAGTTTGAAACATCAGCTATGATAGCAAATTTACCTTTGACTGCCTCTCTTCTGTCTGTAGTTTGAAGCTGATCTGTTTCTCTTACTGCTTCCATTGATCTGACCCACGGTTTTTCAATGCGTTTTGATATTCGTTTTGCTATTAGTTCTACATGGTCATACCCACGCCGTTTTTTGGCGTTTTTTGTGGCAGGTACGTAAGTTATGATATCAAATGATATTTTGTGAGTTATAATCGTACTACTTGCTAACTTGGCAAGATCACTGGATAGTGAGTGATGATTGTGGAATTTGTAAGATAGAATAAAATCTCTAAGCTTTTCTTCGTAGAAACCAAAGTAATGGATATCATGGTTATTTACCTTTTTTGTTGTTGGTGCTGGTGAATTCGTCAAAAAAGCCTCACAATCTGGACATAATCGCTTTCCAAAGCTCTTGTTACCACACACTATGCAATTTGTAGTTGTAAATAAATCCAGTACATTTTCGATGCCTGACCTGATAAGGGTTAAAGAATCAAACTTCGATGATCTCATACTCTTTTGTGTTTGGATCCAGTATAACAGCTGTTGCACGGCCGGTAAGGTAACCGCAAGATTCACCAGGATTGATTATAAGTGTCTTCCCATCTTGCTGTATGTCAAGTTGGTGCGTGTGACCGTATAACACAAAATCGTAAAGCTGAGACCTTACGGCAGGAAGTAGAGCATACGGTTCATGCATGAGAAAGAGTTTCATTCCATCGATAGTAAGTTCAAACGGCCCATTGTGAATCTTGTTATGGAACTTCTGTGCTAAAAAGAGTTTCTCACCATCGTTGTTCCCAAATACTCCAAAGAAGTTTATACCATTCTCAATGAAATATGGTGCCATAAATGGAGAAACAATATCTCCAAGGTGAAAGATCCTCGTTACACCTTTTTCTGAAGCCTTTTCGATCAACTTCTTCACATTTGGGATACAGTCGTGGGAATCACTTATGATCATCCACATGTTCTTTTGTGGATTTTTCTCCAGGTCCTGTTGATTCTGTAATTTCTGAAGATTTTTCTGTGGATTCAACTGCCTCGATCTCCTTTCTGAATCTGGCAAATCGCCACACTAATACAGTTCCAAGGAAAACTATTAGATAATACGTGACGAACCTGTATACAACTATTCCGCTCATAGAAGCCTTTCCTCCGTATATCGTGGAGTACACAAGTTGATAGAATCCTTCTACACCACCACTAGAACCCGGTGTTGGAATGTAATATGCAACTGTGCTAAGCATCGTCATTATGCCCCAGAAAACAGGAAATGCCAAGCTCTTTGTAGAGACAGATTCTATTGCAAATTTCAATTGATATGCAATAAGCGCAGAACCGAGTAATCCTAATCCAAAGTCGAGTATTAGCGACCAAGAAGATTTTGAAAACAATATTTTTGTGGATTGACTCATCTTATCTAACCATTCAAGCGCAGCTGCTTCTTTCTTTTTTATCTTTTCGGATTTTGTTATGAAACCGATGAATTGGAATATCTTCAAAAGTAGGTTTTTGTTAACAAATACCAAGAATCCTAGGATAGTTATAACAACTGTGACAAAAAATCCAACCAACACGATCGTCAGTCCCACAGTTCCCCGTAATATCGATAGTACTTTACTTATGAAGAAGATATCAACTGTAAAGACTACTGCTACGCCAACAAACAAACGACTTATTGAAATGTTGGTTGCGTCGTAGGCAGGTATACCAAGCCTTGTAAGGTGATAAATCTGGAATGGTTGACCCCCGATGGACATTGGTGTGACGAATGAAAAAAATATATTGAGGAATACGTTCTCGAAACATTGAAAAAGGGTAAGTTTGTGTCCCATACTCCTAACAACGAAAAACATTCTTAGTGTATGCAATAAATAATCTAAAACAAGTAGTCCAAGCATAACTAACCAAGCTTTTTTCGGGAACACTTTTATCGCAGAGATCATGTTTTGGTCTGCAAAGAATACACCAACAATGTTAACTATAACAAATCCGATTATGACTGAGATTATCACGTTGATCAATATTTTTCTAAGATTCAAAGACTATCACCCTTTCTCTGTCTATTCTGTTTAGTTTAGAATGTTTCAGTCTTCTAATTCGTCCTTGATCTCAAAAAGAGAGAGAAAAGTTCCATGTCTTCCATTGTAGTTATCTTTATGTTCTTCTTAGAACCCTTTACATAATAGATTTTACCACCAGTGCTCAAAATTATCGAGGCATCATCTGAAAACAATTGTAACCTATCTATATTTGCTTTCATTGCATTTGAGATTATAACATATTTGAATGTCTGCGGTGTTTGATGAAGGTATATCTTGCTTCTTTCAATGAGTTCCTCAACTTCAATACCACTTTCTGAATAACTTACCGTATCTGTCGAATTGATTGCTGTTACTACTGCACCATGTTCCTCGCAGCATTTGATATTTTCCAGGACTATTTCTTTTGAAACCAACGGCCTTGCACCATCGTGTACTACAATTATATCATCATTAGAAGCTATAGATTTTAGGAATTCGACCCCATTCCAAACGGAGTATTCTCTACTCTCACCACCTGAGATAACATCAATATCAGTATTCCCGATGTCTTGAGGACGCAACTGAAGATGAGATATGATTTCTCGTGTGTCGTCCAAATAATCCTTTGGTGAGGTAATGACAATGCGGTCGAAGATGTAAAAATCGATGAATTTTTCCACAACATACTCTAACAATGTTCTACCATCTTCCAGTGGGTAGAACTGTTTCGGCTTTGTCCAACCAAATCTCTTTCCCTCACCTCCAAAAGTCAAGATGGCATATTTCTTGCGATTTGTCGCTTTATCATCACTATCGAATGCACTATCCAATAGTCAAGCTCCTTTCTCTCTTATCATTCTTAGCAGTTCTTCTTCGTTAATCGTTGTTACACCAAATTTGATTGCTTTGTCAAGTTTGCTACCAGGATTATCGCCCACAATGAGATAATTCGTTTTCTTTGTGAGATTGTCTGTGAAGTGTCCACCAAGTGATTCTATGTAGTTTTTAATTTCCTCACGAGAGAAGTGCTTGAGTGTACCAGTAACGCAAAATGTTAAACCACTTAGTACGTTGTTCTCTTCTTTTACAGTACTTTCTGCCTTGACACCAGCTTGCTTTAATTTTTCTATGATCTCACGGGCTTTATCACTGTTAAAGTAAGAAACTATACTATTTGCAACTTCCTCACCGATTCCCTCTATTTGCATTAAATCATCAATTCGTGCGCTTGATAGCTCATCGATCGTTGTGTATTTTTTTGCCAGTACTTTCGCTGTCTTCTCTCCTACACCAGGTATGCCCAATCCAATTATCAATCTGTCGAGCGATGTGTTCTTGGCATTTTCTATTTCAGATAACAAATTTGAAATCATCTTCGGCCCAACACCATTTATCTGTGATAGCATAAATACATTCAGATAGAATATATCAGCGATATCTTTTACAAAACCTGCATCGACAAGTTTTGAGACCAATTTCGGCCCTACGCCTTGTATATTAAGTGCCTGTCTTGAGACAAATACTTCCAATTGCCTTTTTAACTTTGCCTGGCAGAATGGATTTTGACACTCATATGCGACATATTCTCCAGATTGCTTTCCAACCGGTCTACCACATACGGGACATTTTTCTGGAGGTTCTATTGGAACTTCATCACCATCTCTCAATTCGGTGACTACGTAAGAGACTTGCGGAATTATACCGCCAGCCTTTTCGATCAATACGTAATCACCTATGCGTATGTCCTTCTCTGCAACATAATCAAAGTTATGAAGCGATGCCCTCTTGATAATCGTACCTTCCAGTTCGACCGGCTCGAATTCTGCAACAGGGGTAATCACACCAGTTCTTCCAACTTGATAAGCAACGTTCAAGACCTTTGTTCTAACTTGTTGCGCTGGAAATTTGAATGCTATAGCCCATCTTGGTGACTTTGCAGTCATACCAAGTTCATTTTGTTTTTCGAAGTCGTTGACTTTCACAACTACGCCATCGATCCAATACTCAAGTTCTTTTCGCTTCTGCGTCCACTCTTTCCAGTATGCTATGACTTCATCGACTGACTCACATAATTTACTGTGCGGATTGACTTTGAATCTCATGTTTTCAAGGAATTTCAACGCTTCCCACTGCGTTTTCAGGCCATATTGTTGGGGTTTCACAATGTAATATATAAAAGAATCCAATTTCCTCTGTGAGACGACAACTGGATCAAGTAGATGTAGAGTACCTGCCGTTGCATTCCGTGGATTTGCAAATGTGGGAAGCCCTTCCTCTTCTCGTTGAGCGTTGAATTGTTCGAAAAAACTAACTGGCATGAAAATCTCGCCACGTACTTCCAAATCTATCGGTTCAGTCAATTTAAGAGGGACAGACCTTATCGTTTTAACGTTTACAGTAACATCGTCACCTCTAAGGCCGTCGCCACGAGTGATTGCTTGAACTAACATTCCATCTTTGTATCTCAATGCGATGGAGACACCGTCTATCTTCAACTCGGCAACGTACGATACTTGTCCAACACCTTTTTTGACTCGCTCATCGAAATTTCTGATATCCATTTCGTTGTAAGTGTTGTCCAAGCTGAGCATCGGTTCAACGTGTTCTACCGTTTCAAAGCCTTCAACATGAGATTCTCCAACTCTTTGGGTTGGAGAATCTGGGGTTTTCAATTCTGGATACTTCTCTTCTAATTCTATCAATCTTTTCATTAATTTGTCGTATTCTTCGTCGCTTATGACAGGACTAGACAGGACATAATATCTGTAATTGTGGTACTCGATTTCATCTCTGAGTTTTTGAGCTTCTTCCCTTATTTTTTCCGGCACCATTGGATTCACCCTCGTATTTTGATTTCTTTGATTTCGATGATTTTGATTTTTGTTTCGGCTTGTCGTCCTTTGGTTTTGTAGTCTGTTCTACGCCAGCGCCATTGTTAGTCCCATTAGATTTTTTATTGTTCTTTGATTCTGCATTTTTGATCTCATCCAACTTTTCATTTGTTAATTCGAAGTTGATCTCCATCCTTATTTTATCAGCTCTTACCACTTTCGCATACAGTACGTCACCTATTCTGTAAACTTTGCCCGTATGTTTTCCGACTAACATACCCTTCTGTTCATCGTAATAGTAGTAGTCATCCAAAGTAGAAACATGAATAAGCCCAGAAATGTACTTTTCAGGTATCTCTACGAACATACCAAACTTCGTTATAGATGTGACTACAACTTGGAAGGTCTCTCCAATATGCCTTGAGATGTAATCTATCTTCTTGAGTGCTTCGTAGTCCCATTCAGCTTCATCTGCATTGCGTTCTTTCTTGCTACAATGCACTGCCGCTTTTGCCATGTACTTTTCCAAGTTCTTCAGTTCTTTCTTTGAGATCTGGCCATTTGTCTCCAGATATAATTTGAGCAATCTGTGCACTATGAGATCCGGATATCTCCTTATTGGTGACGTAAAGTGTGTGTATGCTTCTGATGCAAGTCCAAAGTGTCCAACATTACTCGGCGAATACACGGCACGTTTCATAGAGCGTACTAATAGTCGTTGAATGCTATTCTTTAGCTGATGACCTTTCGTCTTTTCAAGTAATTCCTGCAGAACTTTCGGATGTACCTGACGAGGCAATTTCATCGTGACTCCTATGGCAGCTAAGTAATTTTTCAACTGAAGAAGCGTATCAAAATCTGGTTCTTCGTGTATTCTATATATGCATGGTATCTTTGCTTTGTTAAATATCTCTGCAACAGTCTCATTTGCCTTTATCATGAATTCCTCTATTATAACCTCTGATTCACCGCGCTTCCTTGCAACGATATCTACTGCATGGCCTTCTTCGTCCAATATTATTTGAACTTCACCACCTTCGATATCCAATATAGCGCCTCTACGTCTTCTGTTTTCTCTCAGTATTTCTTTTAGTTCTTTCATGAGGTATATGTGTTCTGCAAGGTCTTTCAGTTTATCTCCTTCTGGCCTACCTTCAAGAAATGCATTCACATCATCGTACACGAGTCTTCTGAAGCTTCTAATTACGCCATTTCCAACTTTGTAGTCGACTGTGTCACCATTCTTGTCGATTTCTATTTGTAAAGACATCACTAACCGATCTTCACCCTGTACTAAGCTGCATAACCCATTGGATAATTTAAATGGGAGCATTGGAATTACTCTATCTCCAAGATAGACGCTTGTCGCACGCTCGTATGCCTCTACATCAAGTGCGGTACCCCGTCTCACGTAGTGCGACACATCAGCTATGTGGACACCAAGCAAGTAATTGCCATTTGGCAATCTCTTGACTTGAATAGCGTCATCGAAATCTTTTGCATCTGCACCATCTATCGTTACTATTACATCATCCCTAAAATCCCAACGATTTTCCATATCTGAAGGTGGTACCTTGTCGGGAAGTTTAGCTGCTTCTTCCATTACCTCATCTGGAAATTGTACCGACAAATTGTGCTTGACAATAACCGTTGGAAAATCTGTTGCAGGGTCTTCAACACTGCCCAAAACTTCTACAACTTTGACTTCCGGAGATTTCTTAAAAGATGGGTACCTTGTGATTTCAGCAACAACCTTCATCCCAGGCTTTGCACCGTTAATTTCTTCGACTGGAACATTGAATTCGTATGGGAGTTTCGGGTCATCAGGGATTACGAATGAAAACTGACCACGAGTTTGAAAGACACCGACAAATCGCTTTATCCCATGTTCCAATATCTTCGTAACGCGGCCTTCTGGTAATTCGTACCATTTACCTATTATTTGAACTTGTACAGTATCTTTGTGCATTGCCAAATTCGTCTTTTCAATTGGAACGACTATCTCCTCACCGTCCTCTGTCGTTACGAACGTCAAATTCCCGCTACGGGTGAACTCTATGATGCCCGTAGCTAAATTTCCTTTGGCTAGTTGATATTTTCCATCATCTTTCTTAAATATGTAACCTTCTTCCACCAGTTCTTCGATTTGCCTTTTCAACGATTCTTTTTCGCTATCATCTACGATGTTATAGAATTTGCATATCTCTTTGAAGGACATAGGATTTTGACCAGTTCTAAAAAGTTTCTTCAGTTCAGCCTTATTTGGCAATTAGATTACCCCCTTGTAATTTAAGCTTGAAAAAATACAACAACTACTGATATATTATACCATAGTTGAAATCATATGCAGCCTATCATATCCTATTTCGTGTATATTTAGTATTGTAGCACTTTTTTAATCCTTGTACATTTTGACTCTTTACATCTTTACTGATACACTCTTGATATAGTACTTCTCGTATAGTGTTTCTCGTAACGTAGCGATTGTACGAGACCAGTTTAGAGGAGGTATTACTGTGGAGCGAAAGGGTATGTTTTCCATCGAGACGTTTGTTTTCCTTGCTGTATTGATAGCAGTCTTTTGGCTTTTCTTATCGACGATGGGCACTGCAGCGTTCTTCAAGACGCTTATGGCAACAGCACATGACCTTCTGTTAAATACAGTATTTTTCATAATGGCGGTTGCAGTATTGACAGGTGCTTTTGCAGCTTTGTTAGATGAATTTGGCGTCGTACAGTGGATTCATATTCTGTTGGATAGGCTGATGAAACCTCTGTACAATCTACCTGGTATCGCTGCGGTTGGAGTTATGTCAACTTACTTTTCCGATAATCCTGCTATAATAGCACTGGGAAAGGATAAGAACTTCATATCGCATTTTGAAAAGTGGCAAGAACCATTGTTATGTAATCTGGGCACATCTTTCGGCATGGGGATGATCGTGTCGACGTTTTTCATAGCGCAAGGTGGACGTACCGGTACTAACTTGGTGCCAGCTGTTATCGTCGGAAATGTCTCCACAGTGATTGGTAGCATACTAAGTGTTAGAATGTTTTCATACTGGACTAAGAAGAGGCTTGGTAGTATCCACAAGGAAGTAGAAAAGGGGAATGAAAAATTCAGGAAGATACGAGAAGGCAACGCATTCGAAAGATTTTTAGAAGCTATGCTCGATGGTGGAAAGACCGGCGTTGATATAGGTATGGGAATAATACCTGGCGTGCTGATCATAAGTACTTTCGTCATGATGCTTACATTTGGGCCAAAGGACCCTAACGTTGGATACCAAGGGTTAGCTTACGAAGGTATGGCATTATTTGATAAGATCGGCAAGTACCTCTACTGGCCGATGAAGGTGTTATTCGGTTTCGAATCACCACAACTTGTAGCCTTTCCAATTACTTGCCTTGGTTCAACCGGTGCTGCTCTCGCACTCGTACCTCGCTTCATGGAACATGGGTTGGTTAATCCGAGTGACGTTGCAGTTTTTACGGCAATTGGTATGACCTGGAGTGGTTATTTCAGCACACATGTTGGCATGATGGACGCGCTTGGTTACAGATATCTGACGAGTAAGGCAATACTATCGCATACAGTAGGTGGATTGGTTGCTGGTTTTAGTGCCAATATCATATACAACCTTTTCTTTTAATCTTCTTTGATATCCGGTATTTACAAGGAATTCAAGACATACGATGAGAGGGGAAAATCATGGAAAGACTTTCATTTAATGACTTAAAGATATTCAATACATCCGGTGAGTTGCAAGTCAACACTTATGTGTTTGAGTTGCATGGAATTACATACGTCGTTGATCCAGGTAAGGGCATTGGTAAGTACATAGACAAGGCTACAAAATGTGATGTGATAATAACGCACGGTCACTACGACCATATAGCCGGGGTGAGAGAGCTCAATATAGATAGGTTGTACATATCTCCAGAAGACAGCACATTTTTGAAAGAACCAAGGCTCAACCTGTCAGGTTTTTTCAATGATATTGTTAGTATGGATATTTCTTGGTATAATATAGATGAATATTTCCACACAATACTGGCACCTGGACATACACCTGGTTCTCGCATAGTCGTCTTTGATGGTATTCTATTCACTGGTGACGTTGTTTTCTCGAATAGTATCGGACGAAGTGATCTAAACGTTGTACCTGGTCAACAACGTGTGATGAGCAAGACGGTAAAGAATTTATCAAAGATATTCAAAGAATTCCCAAAAGAGTGGTATATTTGTCCTGGACACGGTGATATCGTCACATTGGAGAAGTTGTTTACGATAAATCCATTTTTCAAATAATTTTGTTTTAGGTGTTTGGAGTTGATGTATTGGATAGAAATTCGGATGATATCGGGGATCTATATAAACAAGAGTTTATTGAAAGATTAAACTCACTAACTCGAAAACGAAAGGTTATCCTGGATATATTGAAAGACTACAAGAAACTTAACAAGGGCAAAATGGAATCACTGATAAGAAATTTTGAGAGGCCTGAAAAGGAAGAATTGAGACGAGTAAATCCTCTCATCTTTTCTTTCCTACTTGATAATTTGTTCAATAGCAAAGATACCATAGGATCTAAGATAGCAGATTTTGAAAGAAATTCCGTGTCAAGGTATATTCTCTTTGAAATACTTTTTTGGTCAAAGCCTTCTGTTTATCCATTTCCCAGCTCCAAAATTATCAGTTACAAAGACTTTCTTAGAGAAAAAAGAGCAAAATTGAATGAAACAAGGCTTAACGATTTTTTGGAATTGTATGCGTTGGAGACTGTTTCAGAAGATAATTTCATATCTGAAATAAAGAAAGAGATAGTAAATATCACACCCTTAGAACTCGAGAAACATCTCTGGATGAAGGATTTTATAAATTATCTTGACCCAATAGAAAAAAATTCTCTAAGACCCAAAATTCATCCGTACGTTTGGAAAGTACTCACTTGTCATATGTTTGAAAAACCTCTGGTTATAGATGGAAGTAATGTACTGATGATTTCGGAACTTAAAGGACCTGAAAAAATCGACACTTTGTTGTCCATGATAGCCAAGTTGGAGAAGGCTTACTTCCCATTCTACATAGTTTTTGATGCCAATGCAAAGTATAAGTTCAGTACTAAGTATTTCAATTATGATAAAGTCTACTATCACTCGCCTGCGGATGAACTGGTACTGGGTTTGGCGACTGAGTTAAATGCGGTTGTATGCTCAAGAGATAGATATCGGGAGTACAACTCAAACATTCACAATGTTTGGTATGATCTGAAGATGTGAAAACTAAGATGTCGAACATTCCATAGCTTTCAAGCTTTTTGGAGGTAAGGTATGATTACATTGGCAAGCTCTTCGGAAAGAAGAGTAAAGCTTTTTTCATTATTAGGCTTGCCCTTTAAAACGGTCTCACCAAGAGTTGAAGAAACATTTTCTCAGAGTGAACCTGAGAAGATAGTTGTAGAACTGGCACAAAAGAAGGCAAACGCAGTCTATGTAGATTTTCCCAATGACACGATCATATCAGCTGATACGATCGTTTGGATCGATGGCTGCATTATGGGAAAGCCGAAAGACGAAAATGAAGCTCGCAAAATGTTGTCCAAACTTTCTGGCAATTGGCATGAAGTTTTTACTGGAGTATGTGTTAAATCTGAGTTAGACGGTAATGAAACCTCATTTTGTGAGGTTACACAAGTTAAATTTCGACCGTTGACTGAATTCGAGATTGAAAAATATATTTCTACAAAAGACCCATTGGATAAGGCCGGGGCATATGGTATTCAAGGATTTGCAAGCGTTTTTGTAGAAAAGATAGTTGGTGATTACACAAACGTAGTTGGTTTGCCTTTACCAAAGCTTTGGAAAACTCTTTTGGACAGGGGGATCATAGAAAGATATGTCGATAGAAAATGGGCCTAGAGAAAAACTGGTCACCGAAGGTGCAGATAGTCTGTCCACACCTGAATTGTTGGCAATACTCATGAGAACAGGAGTTAGAGACGAGAATGTAATGATGCTTTCAGAGAAGATTTTCAATAAGTTTGATAAAAGTCTCTACAAGATGTCAAAAGCAACTCTTGATGATTTCAAGAGCGTCAAGGGACTCGGTGATGTCAAGGCAGTAACACTTTTAGCTGCTTTAGAACTAGCCAAGAGGTTGGCTAAGGAAGAAGTCGTGATTTCTGAAGAACCTGTTTTCAATTCACCGGAGAATGTTTTCAAGTATTGCCTTGATATGCAGTCACTTAAACAAGAAGTCGCAAGGGTACTATTCCTCGATACAAAGCTAAAATTGATCGGGTCAAAAGATATTTCAAAAGGTACTTTGAACGTCTCCGTCGTACATCCAAGGGATATATTTAGAGAAGCTCTACTAAGAAATAGCTCAAGTATCGTACTGGTGCACAACCATCCATCTGGCGATGTGAAACCAAGTTCGGAAGACCTTGAATTGACGAGTAGAATAAAGAAGATCGGTGATATGATTGGCATAACCTTGATTGATCATGTGATTGTTGGCAACACATTCTACAGTTTCAGACGAGACTGTAAGGAAGTAAGGTGGAACGATGTTTGACGAAGAAGACGAAAAACTCAAAAATTTAATGAAATTGAAAGCGGAAATGGAAAAGGACCTTGAAAAAAAGGGCCTATTGAGAGAGAGAAAGGATACTCAAAAACCATCAGCTGTTGATGAAAGTGTTCTCAAAAAACTGCGAGAAAATGTTGTTGTATCTGCTCAACTTAAAGAGGAAGAAAGTTTGACTTTTTACAATATCAATGCGCAAGATTATGATTCTGATTTGAACACAATTGAAAAAGCAGTAAAAAACTTTCAAGCAAAGACATCTGACGCAAGTAGGAGAATTATCTTCGAAGGTTTGCTAAGTCTACTTCACGGAGAATTTGAAAAGGCAAAGCGTTCTTTTTCTCAGGTAAATGCTATAGAAGCACGTTACAACATGATTTTGGCAAAGCTATACAATGGAGAAGACATAGCGAGCGATATAGCGCAGTTTTTGAAGGGATATTCTGAATCGATCTACCCACTGCTTTTGTTGTTAGAATCGGAAATGTTGAGAGGAAATTCTGTTAACATCGAGAAAGTTTTGACGATTCTTGCACGAAGATCTCTATTCTGGAGTTTGATAAGCGCCATGTATATGGGCACGGCAAATGAAGAGGCAATAAATAAAGCAATTAGAGAACGAATATTCTCATCACTCGTACTGATGTTAAGCGTGTATACAGACTCTTCAAAAGATTACCCAATGCAATCTCATACATGCCTAAACGTCCACAAAGCTTACTTGCGTGGTGAGACAATTCAAGCACCAAATTGGTGCTTGTTCGGTCAATTGGCATCCGAGGCAAGGAAATATTTGGCTGGGTACAAGATCGATTTAGGCAAATTAAAAAAATTCGAGAGGGCACCTGAAACAAAACTATTTTTCGGATTTATATTTTATAACGATGGCAATTACGCAACTGCACAGAAGTATTTCAAAGAATTCGAGATGCAAGTGAATGAGTATACCATCTATAAAAAGCCTCTGAAACAATCAAAAATAGGCATGGAACAATTCACGACCCTGCCACGTGATTTTGAAGAGGTAAAGATGTCATCAGGTGGCATTTTTGAAACCATCAAATCTCACAATGGTTATGACTTCTACATCTATTTCAAGAACTTAGAATTTGTCAGATTAGTTTTTTCGGAAGAACATTGTGCAGTCAACTATAAATAGTGATAATTATGATAATTAGATAGAAAAGTTTGATTATGACAACAAAGGCTACTAACAAAGCGGGACATGTGGTTAGGAGGATGTATATGATACCACTCTTTGATCTTAGAAGGCAATACAGCGAATTGAGAGAAGATGTCTTAAAAACGGTAGATGAAGTATTAAGTGATGGGCAAGTGATATTGGGACCAAAGGTCGAACAATTTGAGAGCGCCCTATGTGCCTATCTCAATGTTAACTATTCTATCGGTGTTGCAAATGGTAGTGATGCACTCGTTATAGCTTTGCAGTCTCTTGGCATAGAAAAGGGTGAGAAGGTTATAACAACGCCATACACCTTCTTTGCCACAGCATCTTGCATAGTTAGAAACGGTGGTGTTCCTGTTTTCGTCGATGTAGATCCAAACACATACAACATAGACCTCAATCAAGTTGAAAGAGTACTGAAAAATGAGAAGATAAGAGTCCTAATTCCCGTGCATCTTTTTGGACAAACTGTCGATTTTGAAGGTTTGCTCTTCCTAAAAGAAAAGTTTGGTGTTAAAATACTTGAGGATGCAGCGCAATCAATAGGTAGCGAGGGAAAGGCTCGGAATATAGTGAGTAAATCCGGTACATTCGGGGATATTGGTATTTTTTCATTCTTTCCAACGAAAAACCTTGGTGCATATGGTGACGCAGGTGCGATTGCGACAAACGATGACACCTTAGCTGAGAAGGCAAGGTCACTTAGGCAGCACGGCTCAAGAGAAAAGTATTTCCACGAGACTGTTGGTTACAATTCTCGATTAGACGCACTTCAAGCTGCCATATTGTCGATAAAGATTAAATATCTTGATAGCTGGATAGAAAGGCGTATAGAGATAGCAAGACTATATCAGTCGCTGTTTGAAAAGTATGAACTTCCGTTGAAGTACACAAAGGTTCAAGACAAAGGCTATCGTTACCATGTATTTCATCAATATGTAGTGGAGTTTAGAAATAATTCTGAAAGAGAAATGGTGAGGAAACACTTAAACGAATCCAAAATAGGGACGGCGATTTATTATCCACTTCCGCTTCATCTACAGAAGTGTTTCAAGGAATATGGATATAAAGAAGGCGACTTACCAATATCGGAAAATCTTTCAAAAACAACGTTGGCGTTGCCGATGTTCCCTGAGCTTAAAAATGATGAGATAGAACAAGTTGTAAATACCATAAGAGAGGTGTTTTGAATGCCAGAAAATGCAGAGAACGAACAGTTTTTGCAGTCATTAGAAAACTTTGTCAGGAGATATTTGAGATTAAAAGATACGTTGAAAGAGCTAAATAAGGAAAAGAAAGACCTTGAAGATGCAATTATTCAGATGGTAGAAGGTACCGACATCGAACACATAATTGTTGATGGAACAGTTGTGGAATTTGAGAACAAAACGAAGATAAAACTCAAGTAATAGAGAATTTTTGAAAGGCATAGTAAAGATTAAGAGAATTTATATCTTTTGAGCATATAACATGAAATAAATTAGAGAATACATGAGAAAACATAAGATGTATTCAAAAAATCTATGTGGGGGGAAAAGTATGGACAAATATTTTGGCATTTCCACAGCGGGTTCAACCATTCGTAGAGAGATTGCCGCAGGGGTAACAACATTTTTAACACTCGCTTACATAATCTTTGTCAATCCATCGATCCTCGTACAAGCTGTTCCTGGAATATTTGATCAGTCCGGGAATATTATAAATCAAGCTGCGTACAATTCTTATTATGGTGCATTCATGGTGGCAACCATAGTGGGGAGTGCAATTGCAACTTTGATTATGGGGTTGTACGCAAATTATCCGTTTGCATTGGCACCTGGTATGGGTTTAAATGCGTACTTTACGTACACAGTTTGCATGAAATTAGGTATATCTTGGCAACTTGCATTAGCAGCAGTATTTGTAGAGGGTATCATATTCATTGTGTTGACAATTACTGGAGCAAGGACGTTTGTTGCCAGAGCAGTCCCTCAATCTGTTAAGGCAGCAACTGGCGCGGGTATAGGATTGTTCATAGCGTTTATCGGCCTAAAAAATGCAGGGATCGTTGTTCCAGATCCGGTAACTGCGGTAACACTTGGTCAGTTGAATAGACCGGATACTCTGTTGGCCATCATCGGATTTTTCATTACTGCCATTTTGTTTGCGTTGAACGTTCCTGGATCTATACTCATTGGTATAATACTAACAACTGTAATCGGTGCAATTCCCGTATTCAATGTTACGCACTACCAAGGTATACTGGGCAGGATACCTGACATATCTCCAACTTTTTTGAAATTCCAATTCGATGCTCAAACGTTGCTCACAGGGACATTCTGGATTGTAGTTGTTACGTTCTTCTTCGTTGATTTCTTTGACACACTTGGTACGTTAACCGGACTTGCCGAAGGAACTGGATTTACAAAAAAGAATGGTGAGATAGAAAGAGCTACGAAGGCATACTTAGCAGATGCAGTT
>Ga0209204_1002197_pt1 | contig 16471 bp, 14 predicted proteins | sample AD_JPNMR2_MetaG_FD_184425 | JGI IMG/M metagenome (GOLD analysis project Ga0209204, IMG submission 184425) | Active sludge microbial communities of municipal wastewater-treating anaerobic digesters from Japan - AD_JPNMR2_MetaG (SPAdes) (version 2) | ecosystem: Engineered > Bioreactor > Anaerobic...
TAAGAGTATCTCCTAAGGTATCAGGATGCAGGGCAAAATTCAATATAATCCCTTTTATTTTACCTGTCTTTTTATCTTCTACCTTTACCACAGCAAGTGTATCATCCACAGGACCTGCAACCTCAACGATATCTTCAACTCTATCCCATGGATTTGTTATTACCCTGCCGTCTTTTATAAGATACCTTCTGTTAAATGCAATCCCTTCCACTCTATCTATCCCTGCTCCTATATCTACTTCAGACATATCTTCATAAGCCATCTTTATACTTCCTGCGATGTAAAAAGGAAGGAGTTCTAAATATGACGGCTCAACATAAAACCCCTTTTTATATATCTCCCTTCCTGAATTATCAGGGATAGGGCCTGTGTGGGTATGTGTTGCGTGGATAAGAATGTTTGAATCTGGAATACCTGTTTCTTTATTTACTGTATCCCTTACCCTTTTTACCTGTTGTTCATCCAGCCAGACAAGGTCAACGGATGTAATAGCAAATATTTCCCCCATATCCTCTATCACACAGGAGATTGCATAGAGTTCATCCCTTATACCTGTTGACCTTCTGTCGTTGAAATAACCAACCAGTGAAAAACCCACAGGTGGTGTTATTACCGCCTTACCGAATCCGACTTTCATTTACACAGACCTCCTTTTACCCTGTATTTTTCTCTATCTCTGGATTTTTTCTATATTCAGAGGATGATTTTTTCTTTATTTTCACCCTCACCTTCATCCTCCCCCGTCCCGCCTGCACCAAAACTGCGACGGGCAGGCAAGGGGGAGGAAACAGAAGAAAAATTCCCCTTTTCTGCTTATCACTTACCTTACAGAAGAAAGCAATACCTCTTTCCCTTTCTTTTCACTCAGAAGCGCTGCCTGCATAAATTGCATTATCTCAAGGGTCTCTTCTAATGGAACAGGACTCTTTCCTGTCTGGAAAAACGGGATAATCTCTTTCAGCAGCTGTGCATAGAAAGGAACTTCTGTTGAATATGTTACCTGCTCTACCTTCTTCTCTCCAAAAACCCTGGCGCCATATGAGTGAGAACCTTTCCTTGTTCCCCTTATTGTTCCTATTCTTCCATCCTCCCACTCACCAATAACAAAGTGGGCCCCTTCTGTATATTTTGAAAAGAGATTCTTACAGCCGGTTCCCATAAAGGTATAAAGAATTTCCACTCCGTGGATACCATACCAGAAAAGACCAGGGTTTGTAGGGTCAAGAGAAGCGGCACTGAATGCATCACAGCCAATAACACTTCCAAGTTCAGTGTCTTTTTTCACCCTGCTTATGTTATAGTCAAACCTTAAAGATGAGGAAGAAAAGACAGGGCAGTTATGTTTCCGGGCAAGTTCAACTATCTTTTTTGCATCCTTATAACTTGCTGCAAGTGGCTTGTCTATAAAGAGGGGCTTGCCTGACTTAATCACAGGGGTTGCTTCCTTCAGGTGTCTCCTTCCATCAACGCTTTCAAGAAGCACTGCATCTACTTCTTTCAGCAGTTCCTTTATTGAAGAGACCATCTTTATGTTCCATTTCTCTACCAGTTCCTTTTTATATCCTTCCACCCTGCTGTAACTTGACTCTAAGTCAGGGCTGAATGAAGGATAGCCAGCCACGACCTTACCGCCTGGTACATGGTTTGGGTCGTTTTCATCATTCAGTAATCTTGTAAACGCAGGCACATGGGATGTGTCAAAACCGATAATACCAATCTTTATTTCTTCCATTTTCTCCTTTTGTTAAAAAGTTAACATCTTTTCTATTTCGTTTATTAGTTTTTCTACAATGGACTTTTCAGGATAACTACCTATTATAATACCTTTCTTGAATAATGCAAATTTACCCTTCCCACCTGCTATACCTATATCTGCCTGCCTCGCCTCTCCAGGACCGTTGACACTGCAACCCATTATGGCTATCTTCAAATTCTTTACATCAGGATATCGTCCTTTCAATCTCATTATTTCTTTCTCAACCCTGCCCAGAACATCCTTTAGATTTACCTGCGCCCTTCCGCAGGTTGGACAGGAGATAATCTCGGGATAAAATCTTCTCAACCCTGCTGATTGTAAAATTGCCCTCGCCACCTCTATCTCTTTATAAGATGGCTCTGTAAGAGAAACCCTGATAGTATCCCCTATTCCTTCAAGTAAAAGGACTCCTGTCCCCAGTATGGACTTGCTTAAAGCAAGGTATCCCCTGCCTGCCTCTGTAATACCTAAATGTAAAGGATAGTCAACAAGTTCCGATATTTTCCTGTAGCAGTTAATGGTTTCTTCTACTGAGGGAGTTTTAAGGGAGATGACGATATTATGAAAGTCCATATCTTCTAAAAGTTTTATTGTATCCATAGCAGATGAGACCATACTTTCAGCAAGCGTTCCTTTGAGTTTTACCGAGCCGGAGTTGATACCTATACGGATAGGGATATCTCTCTCTTTTGCTAACCTTACTATCTCTTTTATGTCTTTCTGGGGGATGTTTCCAGGATTGAGCCGTATCTTATCAGCGCCATTTTCCATTGCAAGAACTGCAAGTTTTCTGTGGTAGTGTATATCTGCAACAACAGGGACTTTCACATTTTCCTTCAGAAACCTCAAACCATATATATCTTTTTCATCAAGGACAGCAACCCTTATAATCTCCGCACCTGCCCTTATCATCTTCTCTGCTTCAGGCAGTAATCTATCTATATCTGCTGTGCAACACTTGGTCATTCCCTGAACAGAAACAGGAGCATCCCCCCCTATAAAGATATTCCCTGCCTTAACCTTCCTCGTTTTTTTTCTCAATAACTACCCTCCCTTCCTGCTCGCAACCACTTCCTCCAGAACCCGCAATATATCGTTATATGTCACATACAGTGCAAGTCCTATAATAAGTATAAAACCAATATATCCAGACCACTCCAGCACTTTCTTTGAAGGACGCCTCCCTATAACTTTTTCACATAAAAGTCCAAACAGGTGTCCGCCGTCCAGCACGGGGAAAGGAACAAGGTTAATTACGCCTAAATTTATACTGATAAATGCGATGTAATATAGAAACCTGCTTATTCCACTACGGGCAATCTCCGCACCCCACTTAGCAATACCGACAGGACCTGAAAGTTGCTTCGGAGATGCCTGCTTGGTTATAAGCATCTTAATCGCTATAAAGATACTCTGAATCATCATGGAAAACTCTTTTGATGCCCTTATAACCGCCTTACCGGGACCATACTTTTCTATCTTCTCCATAGGGGATATACCAAGTATATACATAGGTTTACTATTTGAAAGACCTCCTCCCCCCCTGTAAAGAGCAGGCATTACCTTTACTTTTATTATCTCCGTACCCCTTTTTACAGTAAGTTCAACAGGTGTGGTATGGGAACTGTCTGTTGCTTTGCGGATGTTAATAAGGACATCAAACCACTCCTTGCAGGTAATTCCATTAACCTCAAGCACCTCATCTCCGACCTTAAGCCCTGATGTCTCCGCAGGGAGACCTTCAACAAAAGAACCAATTTTTGTCCCGTCATATCCAGGCACACCTATCATAAATACAGGGATAAGCAGTAAAAACGCAAGGATAAGATTACCTAAAGAGCCGGCGACTATCACCTGGCTCCTGTGTCCGGGGCTTTTCCCCATATATTCCCACTCTTCATATACCTCTTTTTCTCCAACTTCCTCTTCTCCCGCCAGTTTTACAAATCCACCAAAGGGTAGTAGTGAGAGTTGATAGACCGTATCACCCCTTTTAACAGAGAATATCCTGGGACCAAAACCTAAAGAAAACTTCTCCACCCTGATACCAACCCTTCTGGCTGTAAGGAAGTGCCCTGTCTCATGGACAAGGATAATAACAGAAAAAAGCACCAGAATGGATATAATAGAAAGTGTCATCTTTTATCTCCCGCTATCTCTTTTGTCTTCTCTTTTGCCCATCGGTCAATCTGGAATATATTATCAACGGATATTTTTTTAATGTATTTATGCTTCTCAACTACCTTTTCTACAAGTGGAACTATATCGTCAAACTTAATTTTACCCTTCAAAAAAAGTGTTACTGCCTCCTCATTGGCACCATTAAGAACAACAGGAAAAGAACCCTTTTTCTCTATTGCATCAAGTGCAAGCGTAAACCAGATTTCTTTTCTATCCACAGGGTAAAAGTGTAGCAACCCTGTCCTCCCAAAATCAATATGCTGCCAGCAACAGGACCTTCTATAAGGATAGTTCAGGACAAAACTTATGGGAAACTTCATATCCGGAAAAGAAAATATGCCTCTGATTGTACCATCCACAAGTTCCACCATCCCGTGTACAACTGCTTCAGGATGTATAAGCACATCTATTCTGTCAGTCGGCAGGTCGAAGAGATAATGTGCCTCAATAACTTCAAATGCCTTATTCATCATAGTGGCTGAGTCAACTGTAATCTTTCTCCCCATCTTCCACACAGGATGTGCAAGGACATCATCCAGAGAGACACCTTTCTTTTTCTCCATACCATAAAAAGGGCCGCCTGATGCGGTGATATATACCTTTGATATATCTTTTTTCTTCACCCCTCTGAGCGCCTGAAAGAGTGCATTATGCTCACTGTCTATTGGTAGAATCCTTGCTCCATATTTTTTTGCCAGAGAGGTTATGATGTCTCCTGCCACAACAAGAACTTCCTTTGTGGCAAGTCCAATAGTCTTTCCCTTTTTGATTGCTGATATCACTGCCTTCAGTGTCTTTATACCAGGAATAGCACAGATGATAACATCTGCTTCTTCCAGTGTTGCTATCCTTTCAAGCCCTTCTTCTCCGCATAAAAAAGTTATCCCGGGAAATCTATTTTCAAAAGAGATATCCCTTTCTTCTGTATAAACATATCCTGGAGCAAATTCCTCAATCTGTTTAGCAAGGATATCCCTTCTTGTCTGACAGGCAAGACCTGCTATCCTGAATCTCTTTCTATCTTTTCTTATCACCTCCAGGGTATTCTGCCCTATGGTTCCCGTGCTTCCAAGGATAACAATGTTTCTCATCAGGAAAGTCCTCCAAACCGCCTCTTTCTTCTCTGGTAGTCCAACAGTGCCTTCAAAAAGTCATCTTCTTTAAAGTCAGGCCAGAGAACAGGTGTAAAATAAAGTTCTGCATATGCCGCCTGCCAGAGCAGAAAATTGCTGAGCCGTTTTTCTCCCGATGTCCTTATAATAAGGTCGGGGGAAGGGATATTTGCTGTATAAAGATTCTTTTCTATTAAATCTTCTGTGATATCTTTCGCTCCTGAAGAAATTACCTTTTTCAATGCATCTGTTATCTCCTGCCTGCTTCCGTAGTTTATGGCAAATATAAGGTTCAACCCTGTATTCTTACGGGTAAGTTTTTCAATATCTGCCATCGTATTTACAAGTTTTGCCGGGATGTTATCCCTTCTGCCTATAAAAAGTACCCTTACATTGTTTTTATGTAATTCCTGCCCTTCCTTTCTCAAACGTTCTTCCATCAGGTGAAAAAGAAATTTCACCTCATCTTCAGGCCTCTTCCAGTTCTCTGTGGAAAAGGAATAGAGGGTAAGATACTTAACACCGTATTTTTTTGCCGCCTTTACTGTGGCTCTAACTGCATTAAGCCCTTCCTTATGGCCTGCAATCCTTGGAAGTCCTCTTTTTTTTGCCCATCTTCCATTGCCATCCATAATAATAGCAATGTGAACAGGAATAATCTTCAGCAATTTTTTATCTCCCATTTTACATCTCTTATATCTCAAACTTCTCTCCAAAATATACCTTTCTTGAGTCAGGATGTGCAAGAATCTCTGATGGCGTCCCCTCTACGAGAATTTCGCCTTTATGTATCAGGTATGCCCTGTCTGTAATCCTCAAGGCATCCCTTACATTGTGGTCTGTCAGCAGTATCCCGATATTGTCCTTTTTCAGTTCAACTATGGTATCCTGAAGTTCATAGACGGTCTTGGGGTCTATACCGGAAAATGGCTCATCAAGAAGAAAAAACTTTGGATTGAGAGTTAAACTCCTGCCTATCTCAAGCCGCCTCTTCTCTCCACCTGAAAGTGTCCCGGCAATATGCTTCCTTAAATCAAACAGACCTACTTTTTTCAGATACCTGTGGCATACTTCTTCCATTTCTCTTCTGTCTTTGTAATATTCCTCAAGAATGATATAGATATTCTCCTCCACCGTAAGTTTATTGAATAAAGATATCTCCTGTGGCAAATACAACAGGCCTTCCCTTGCCCTTTTCCATACAGGAAGCCCTGTCAATTCTTTATCATCAAGAAATATCCTGCCACCATCCGGATGCAGAAACCCAACAATCATTTCAAATGTCGTTGTTTTTCCTGCACCATTTGGACCTAAAAGGCCAACAACCTCACCTTTCTCCACGTTGATGGAGATATCTTTGACCGCTTCCTTGTTCCCGAATTTTTTTTTGAGGTTTATTGCTTTAAGCATATAAGTAATAAGTCAAAAGTAATAAGTTAAAAGTTAAAACTCAAAACTAATAAGTAATAAGTCAAAAGTTAAAAGTCAAAAGTCAAAACTTAAAACTAATAAGTAAAAAGTCAAAAGTAATAAGTCAAAAGTTAAAACTCAAAAGTAGCCGCAGGATTTATCCTGCGAGATATATTCACCGTATCCTATTCCCCTCACCCACACCCTCCGCCTGCGGCGGACAGGTCTCTCCGCCACTAAGACATTGGCGGACTTACGCCCATAGGGGAGAGGATTAAAGTGAAGAATTTTAAAACAGGTTGGGGTTATTTTCCTTTTCAGGATATGCCATACCAAGATGTTTACAGGCAAGTGGAGTAATAACCCTTCCCTGTGATGTCTTCTTTATAAACCCTTTTCGTACAAGAAAACTTTCATACACCTCTTCTATAGTATCCGTCTCCTCACCAACCGCTATTGCTAAACTTTTCAAACCCACAGGGCCACCACCAAACTTGGTGATAATAACCTCCAGAATTTTTTTGTCCATCTCGTCCAGTCCTTCTTCGTCAACATCCATCTTATCCAGTGCATGCTTTGCAATCTTCTCATCTATGACACCTGTTCCCTTCACCTGCGCATAGTCCCTGATACGACGGAGAAGTCGGTTCGCCACCCTGGGTGTTCCCCTTGCCCTTTTTGCTATCTCCTCTGCCCCTTCTTCTGTTATCTCTGTTTTTATAAGCCCTGCAGCCCTTTTAACTATTGCCTTAAGTTCTTCCGTTGTATAGTAGTCCAGCCGGTGCATTATACCGAATCTGTTCCTCAACGGAGAAGTAAGAAGCCCTATCCTCGTTGTCGCTCCTACAAGTGTAAATCTTTTCAGGGGAATTTTAACTGACCTTGCCTTGGGTCCTTCCCCTATTACAATATCTATACAGAACTCCTCCATCCCGCTGTAAAGGTATTCCTCAATCGTCCTCGGAAGCCGGTGTATCTCGTCTATAAAAAGTATATCCCCCTCTTCAAGGTTGGTAAGGATTCCTGCAAGGTCTCCTGCTCGCTCTATCACAGGCCCTGATGTTGCCCTGATATTTACACCCATCTCATTGGCTATAATATATGCAAGTGTTGTCTTACCTATACCAGGTGGTCCGTGAAATAGGACATGGTCAAGCACATCCCCGCGCTCCTTAGCGGCTTTTATGAAGACCTCAAGGTTTTCTTTAACCTTATCCTGTCCGACAAACTCAGAGAACCTCAGAGGTCTTAAAGCACTCTCATACTTTCTGTCCTCATTAACCGCAACAGGGGATGTTATCCTTTCCTTTTCCATTTACGCCCTCTTCAGTGCCTCTTTTATAACCTCTTCTATACTCATAACCCTTCCTGCATCTTTTATCACCCTGCTTACAGCATTAACTGCATCCTTTCTTTTATATCCCAGTACAATAAGTGCCTCCACAGCACCAGAAAATATCTCCCTTTCCATCTTCTCTTCTTTCCCGGGCAGGACAGGAAGTTTTTCTATCTTCTGTTTCAGTTCCACTATAAGACGCTCACCTGTCTTCTTGCCCACACCTGGGACTTCTGTAAATGTGGCTGTATCCTCTGATAGTATCGCCTGGTATAATTCTTCCGTCGTGAGTCCTGAAAGAATCCTTAAAGCCACCTTGGGTCCCACACCGGGAACTGAAAGAAGCATAAGAAATGCATCCCTTTCCTTCTCTGTGGCAAATCCGTACAGTTGAACCTCTTCTTCCCTTACCAGTTGATATGTAAAAAGACGGACATCATCCCCTTCTTCTCCAATGGAATGGGATGTCTCAAGGGATACATTAACAGTATATCCTATCCCGTTGTTCTCCACCACCACCCTTGTCGGGGACTTAAAAACCAGTTTTCCCTGAATATAGTAAATCATATTCCTTTTTATGCTGGATGTATGCAACAGCCACTGCGACAGCGTCACTCTCATCAGTATTTTTAAAATCCCTGTAGCCGGTTATGTGTTCCAGCATAAACTGAACCTGCTGTTTTGTTGCTATTCCGCTACCCGTTATACTCTCCTTTACTTCTGCAGGGGAGATTAAGTAAAAGGGAAGGTTTCTTCTGACAGAAGAAGCAATGATAAGCCCTGTTATCTGCCCTATCTTTAAGGCAATCCTGGCATTTTTACCGACATATATCTCTTCAACCACAACCATATCCGGCAAAAATCTATCAAGGATTTTATCAAATTTGTCTATCAGATTTATAACTTTCTGGTGAAAGGAAGCAGAGGCAAGCGAAACTATTACTCCTGTGGATAATACTGAAACTGTTCTATCCCTGATTTCAATAAGCCCGTAGCCCACCCTGTTAACAGCAGGGTCAACCCCCAATATTTTATGTGTCATCTTATGTAATTATAATATCATTTCACTCTGACGAAACTGCATTAACTATCTCATCGGGTATATCAAAATTGGCATATGCACCCTGCACATCGTCATGGTCTTCAAGCGCCTCAAGGAGTTTTAATACCTGCTCAGCGGTTTTTCCTTCCACCCTCACAGTATTTTTCGGCACAAATGTGATACTGGCTTCATCAACCTGAATGTTTTTTTCAGCAAGTGCCTTCCTCACATCATCAAATTTTTCAGGTGGAGTTGTAATCTCATAACTATCTCCTTCTGCCTTCATATCCTCCGCCCCTGCTTCAAGTATAATCTCAAGAAGTTCATCCTCATTTGCCTTATCCTTGCTTACAGAGATAACTCCTTTCCTTTCAAATATCCAGGAGACACTCCCTGCACCCCCCATATTTCCGTTGTGTTTAGAAAAGATTGACCTTATCTCTGAAGCGCTTCTGTTTTTGTTATCGGTTAATACCTCCACATATACAGCCACGCCACCTGGGGCATATCCTTCATAGGTAACCTGTTCCAGTTGCACACCACCTTCCTCTCCCAGCCCTTTCTTGATGGCACGCTGTATATTGTCATTGGGCATATTAAGACCCTTTGCCTTGTCTATCACCATCCTCAACCTGGGATTGGTATCAGGATTGCCTCCCCCTGTCTTCGCTGCCATCATTATCTCTCTGATGAGTTTGGTAAACATCTTTCCCCGTTTTGCATCTGTTGCCATCTTTTTGTGCTTGATACTGTGCCACTTAGAATGTCCGGACATATTGCCCCCCTTTACTCTTTTTTTAGTTTTTCCCAGAAATCTTTTGCACTCATATTCTCAATGAACTTCCTGAATTCCTCTGCCTCTTTTCTGGTTATGGGTTTATCCAGTTTATTTGTCTTGAAAAACTTCTTTCCTTCGTATGCCTTCACTATCTCTATATCTGCAAGGAGTGATGCATCAGCAAACATAGGCGCATTAAACCTTAATGCAAGGGCAATCCCATCACTGGGTCTGCAGTCCATTTCCTTTATTTCCTCGCCCTTTTTCAGTATCAACCTTGCATAATAGGTATTCTTTTTCAGGGTATATATCTCCATCCGCAACAAATTCCACCCAAGTTCCTGTATAATATTCTTCATAAGGTCATGTGTAAGAGGCCTTGGGAAAGAAGCTTCTTCAATTACAAACAGTATGGATTGTGCCTCAAAAATACCAACGACAATAGGTAATACCTTCCCCTTCTCACTTTTCAATATAACTACAGGCGAGTAGTCAATAAGATTGAAGATAATCCCTTCTATCTCTACTCTTTCCATTATTGCCGTGCTTCCCTCTCCTTTTTTCTCTCTTCTATTATCTTTGTTGCTATGTGGTTAGGAACCTCTTCATAATGTGAAAATGCCATTGTATATGTTCCACTTCCACTTGTTATTGACCTTAACTCATTTGTATAGTTTGCCATCTCAGCAAGTGGTACCTGTGCCTTTACAATATGGTTCCTGCCAGAAGCAACCATATCCAGAACTTTTCCCCTTTTTGCATTGATGGTCCCTATTACATCTCCTACAAACTCCTGCGGTATCCTTATCTCCACATTTACTATTGGTTCAAGCAGTACGGGATTTGCCTGCTGTAATGCCTTCTGTAAAGCCAGAATACCAGCAAGCTGGAAAGCAATATCAGAAGAGTCAACCGTATGGTATGTCCCATCGTACAACCGCACCCTTATATCAACAACAGGGTAGTGAGCAAGCACCCCTTTCTTCATCGCCTCTCTTACCCCTTTCTCCACAGAAGGAATAAACTGTCTGGGTATGGCACCCCCGACAATTTCATCAACAAACTCAAAGCCACTACCCCTCGGAAGCGGTTCTACTTTGATAAAACAGTGTCCATACTGCCCTCTGCCACCTGTCTGTTTCTTGTGTTTCCCTTCAGCGTCTGCGCTGGTTGTTATGGTTTCTTTATATGCAATCTTTGGTATTCCCTTTTCCACCTCAACGCCAAACTTATCTTTGAACTTGTTTACTGCTATATCTATATGAAGGTCTCCCATACCTGATATAATTGTTTCCCCTGTCTCCTCATCCCTGAATACCCTTATAGTGGGGTCTTCTTCTGATATCCTTCCTATTGCATTACCCAATTTGTCTTCAGTCCCCTTCACCTTTGGCTTTATGGAGTAAGAGACAGCCCCTTCCGGTAGTGCAGGGACCGGTATCTTAATCGGACTGGACGGCTCACAGAAACTGTCAAATGCCTGGGCACTTGAAAGTTTTGCCACTGCTATAACCTCACCGGGCGCTGCATCAGAAACTGGCTCCTGCTTCTTGCCCTGAACTCTAAATATCTGCCCGAGCCGTTCTTTGGTATTTCTTGTAATATTAAAAAACTGAGAGTTTGACTTAAGTTTCCCGGAAAATACCCTGAGATAAGAAAGCTTGCCTGTAAAAGGGTCCAGAATGGTCTTTACAACAATCCCGGCCAGAGGTCCATCTTCTTTTCTTTCAAGCATACCTTCCTGCTCATTCTGCAACACCTTTACCGGCGGCATCTCTGTTGAAGACGGGAGATACTTAAAGAGAAAAGAGATAAACTCATCAATACCTGTCTGGCTTGCAGATGAACCTGAAAATACAGGAATGAGTTTTCCTTCAATAAGTCCTTTTTTTATATAGGTATCTATATCTTCAGAAAATATATCCGCACCTTCAAGATATCTTTCCATTAAAGCGTCATCCAGTTCAGCAATAATATCCATCGCCTGCTGAAAATATCCCTGAAAAGCAGGGTCGTTCTCGCTCTTTTTATCAAGGATGTTCACCACGGCTTTCATCTGTCCGTCCTGATATACAGGGACTGTAACAGAAAGAAGGTTTTTCCCCATAACTGATGTTATCTCCTTCCACAGGTTATCAAAGGAGACAAGAGGTGTGTCAAGTTTGTTTATAAAAACAATGGCAGGTTTTTTCTTTTCTTTTATCAGTTCCCATAACTTTTCAGCGCCTGTGCTTATTCCTTCTGCCGCTGAAATGACAAGAACTGCTATATCACATCCCTCCAGCCCTGCAAGTTGCTCACCTATAAAGTCCATATAACCAGGTGTATCAAGGATATAAAGGATATCACTTCCCTTTTTTATATATCCGACTGAAAGGTTAATCCCCATCTGCCTTTCTATCTCCTCTTTATCAAAGTCCATCGTAGTGGGAGAACCGTTTCCCCCCATCTTTTCAATCATCCCTGTTTTGTAAAGCATTGATTCCACAAGCAATGTCTTACCTGCCTTGTTAGGTCCAAACACACCTATATTAAACACCTTCCCCATTTTTCCTCCTGTAGAATTCGTAGATATTTACTAAACCCCGTTGTTTTAATTATACCTTTTTATTGCCCCCTCACCTTATTCCTCTCCCCCGTGGGGAGAGGGTATGGGTGAGGGGCTTTTCCCTCTTCTCTCTACGACTCTTATCAAGCGATGTTCAGTAAGCATTTACTAGGATTCTAATAAATAATAACTTATGCTGGTTAATTCTGTAATATTATATCAGATTTTTAATGGATAGGGAAATAAAAAATGTCTCTGGCAACACCTACTCTCCCACATCCTTTCAGATGCAGTACCATCGGCGCTGAAAGGCTTAACGGCCGTGTTCGGGATGGGAACGGGTGTTACCCTTTCGCCATGGTTGCCAGAGACAATACATTATACCCTGTAAAAATATCTCTGTCAATAGTTGTAAAAAATGGGCTTATAGATAAGGTTGCTCTCCTTTCATTCCCTCTCCCCCTCATCCGTACCTTCTCCCCTTTATTCATTTCCCTCTCCCCTTGCGGGAGAGGGTATGGGTGAGGGGGCTTCTTTCCTCTCCCCCTCATCCGTACCTTCTCCCCCGAGGGAGAAGGAAAGAAGAGAGAAATCCCTCGCCCCGCTATGCTACTTTTTCTTCCCTCGCCCCTACGGGGAGAGGGTGTGGGGTGAGGGGGATAGCAGAATCTTCTCTCCTTATTCTTTCACCCCCACCTTCATCCTCCCCCATCAAAGGGGGAGGAAAAGTAAGAATAATTCCCTCGCCCTTTCTTTTCTCAATACCCTCGCTCCATCGGGCGTAAGTCCGCCAATGTCTCAGTGGCGGAGAGACCTGTCCGCCGCAGGCGGAGGGTCAGGGTCAGGGGGCAGGGTGAGGGGATATTAAAAAGAAAAAGGGGACTGCTTTTTACACAGCCCCCTTGTATCTACTTCTTTTCTTACTTAAAAACTCTTCCTGATAAACATCCTGCCTGTGTATCCGTTGTAGTCATCACAGAAATCTCCACGCAGGCCAAACTCTAAACTCCAGTTATTACCAAAGTCATGGTTAAGCCCTGCTGTCACTGAAAGTAAACTGTCATCCATCTTTCGCTCTATGTCAAACTCTGTCCCGCCTATCAGTGCGTTGACAGCAGATACATCATTATCACTCAACGCATACTCCAACCGCGCTCCAAAATAGAACTGGGTAGGGCTACCTGCTCCTCCTATCACACTCATCCCTAATAGCCCTTTCAGCACACTGATGTCATCCGGCTTAATCTTCCTCTCCCAGCCAGAAGGCGCATCAGTAGTGAAACTGTCTGTGCTGGCATACTGGTATGCAAGCCCTGCCTCAGGCACAAACCTTACACCCTCTCCAAAACTACCGCCCACTGCTGCCTCTATGTTACAACCTATTCCATTATATTCCGCCTCTTCGTCTAAATCATACAGCAACCCAGTATAGCCCTCATAACTGTGGTCTGCATAGTATCCCACTCCACTGAACCTCACATACCACGGCATAGGTCCATATACACCACTTAATCCACCAAAGAAGATGTTCTGTTCCTCGGTGTCTCCGCTGTCTATATTAAAATCAAGGAAACCTTTTGCATATCCCGCATAACCACCTATGTATCCTGCTTCACTTACCTTTCCACCTATCCCAAGTGCCAGCCCATACGCATTTGCGTCATATCCTATGTCGTCTCCAACTAATCTCGTATAGACAGGCATAAACCAGAACCCACGATACCTGCTGGTTGCTCCTAAGCCAGGTAAACCTTCATCACTCACGCCATTGGATGCAAGTAATACTGACTTCCGCTCATCCTTTACAAGTAATGTGTTTACATTGAGCGGTGAATACGGATTTATCTGCTGGACGATGGAATCTACAATTATCGGAGTGCCTGTCAGTCCACCCATCCCAGGTGCAAGCACATCTTCAGGATCTGCTGCTTCAGGGTTATAACTGAAGATTACTCCTGCATTCTCTCCTAAATCCTCATCATCCACCCAGTTAACCTCTATACTCTCATTCGCATAGCCACGCTCTAATTCAGACGCCCATTCACCTTCCACTATTCCTTCAGCATTTTCTACGATATAATACTCCGTGTCTAACTGTAAGTTCCTGCTGTCTGCCCGCACTATTAAGGTCGCTCCGTTAAGGTCAAGGGTGCCGCTTTCCACATATATCGGACGCATTCCAGGTCCTACTCCTGGACTGCCAAAGGTGATTGCAAAACTATCATCTATCGTTACACTGGCTCCACCTGTTACTACAAGAGTCCTTGCTTCAACTCCGTCTACGCTGCTCTCCACCCTTATCTCACCAGGGTTGGAAATTACTACATCATCACCACCTGTAATAACTATTCCTGCAAGTCGCAGGTACTCAGGGTCTGTTCCTTCCGGAGCGGTACCCTGCACAAGAATAAGCCCTTCGTTGGTTATTGTGGATGTCTCGCCATCCGCCAGACCATCACCGCTGGAAATTCCACTACCTATTATACCAACTGCCATGCCTCCGACATCCACTGCTTCAGTGGTTACTGATGCATTTATTATCCCTGTGTTGACTATATCGGTGAAAACTGCACCTCCTATATATGTTTCAATTCCTCCTGTGCCACCGATACCCATTGCAAATGCACCAGACTCTTGAAGAAACATAGGTTCTTTACATATTGCCTCTGCTTTAATTGTTCCACTATTGGTAAGCCCATCTATGAATAAACCAGAAATACCTTCAGCAAATGCTGCATATCCTTCTGCGCTAACCGTTATATTCCCGCTGTTGGTAAGGTCTGTTATTTCAAAACTCATAATTCCACCTGCATATGCAGAAGAACCTGCTTCTGCTTCCACTGTTATATTTCCGCTGTTGGTAAGTCCATTTATATACCACTGGGTTGTAATTCCAATTGCATATGCCTCATAAAGCCCTTTTGCTGTTGATATGATATTGCCACTGTTGTTAAGGTCAGCAACACCATTATAAGCCATAATACCGGACGAGTATGCAACATAAGAAAGATACGTCTCTTCCTCTTCGTTATAACCACCTGCTTCCGCTATAATATCCCCTGAGTTGCTAAGCCCTATAATATTACCACCGGTAACAACATCACCATCACTTACCTCTGCATATATACCAGATGCATATGCATCAACCCCTTCTGCCCTTGCAGATATGGTGCCGGAGTTGTTAAGATTGGTGATGTTGCCACCAGATGCCTCTGAATATGAATCACCATAAGCATAAGAATAAACAAAGACACCATAGGCATATGCCTCACTACCCTGAAGCGGAACCTCTACGGAATCTACTTCTTCGCTTATTGCTATCGCTGTTGCAGATATATTCCCGCTGTTGGTAAGGTTGTATATATTGCCGCCTGAAGAATAAGCCTCACCAGTTCCATTATATGCCTCAGAATAAGCAGAAAGACCTTACGCATCTACGTAATAGTCCGCTGTCCCTGTCGCTGTTATGTCTCCGCTATTGGTAAGGTTTTCTATATTGCCACCTGAAGAAGTAGCATATCCATCAGAGATATTAGCACCAGAATAGACAGAAACACCAGAGACCTTTGCTTCATAGTTTGATGTCCCTGTCGCTGTTATGTCTCCGCTGTTTTCAAGTGAGTAGATATTACCACCTGAAGAAACGGCGTCTCCGGAACCACCACTATAGGTATAAGATAAAGTAGAAACAGCAGAGACAACTGCATTCGGTCCCTGAAGAGGAATCTCAGTTTTAGCCATAATCCCTGTGACTGTCGCTTCTGCTGTAATATCTCCGCTGTTGATAAGGTTGTAGATGTTACCCCCTGAAGAAAAAACCTCACTCTCCTCACTCTCAGCCTCTGAGTAAGCATAGACACCATAAACCTCTGCAAAATAAGGGCTTGTCCCTGTTGCTTTTATATTACCGCTGTTTGTAAGTGAATAGATGTTGCCACCAGAAGAAGTTGCAGTGCCTGCTCCAGACTCCGCATAAGAGAAAGACCCTACACCAGCAACATATACTGCAGCATCTTCTGCCTCTGCTGTTGCTGTGATATTACCTGAATTGTCAAGTGAGTAGATATTGCCACCACCAGAAGAAGTAGCATCATCTGTATACTCCGGGCGAGATTCCGCTAAAACTCCAAAAGAAACAACATCGTAGTAATTATAATAAAGCGCACCTGCCTCTCCATCACCTATCCCTGTCTGTATCGCTGTTGCTGTTATATTGCCGGAGTTTTCAAGCGAGTAGATGTTGCCACCAGAAGAATCGGAATAAGAATAAACGCCATAGGCATAAGCACTCTCATACCCGGTTGCCTC
>Ga0209204_1002207_pt1 | contig 16415 bp, 8 predicted proteins | sample AD_JPNMR2_MetaG_FD_184425 | JGI IMG/M metagenome (GOLD analysis project Ga0209204, IMG submission 184425) | Active sludge microbial communities of municipal wastewater-treating anaerobic digesters from Japan - AD_JPNMR2_MetaG (SPAdes) (version 2) | ecosystem: Engineered > Bioreactor > Anaerobic >...
CCTGAATCCCCTTGGGCGGACGGATATTGATAGACCTTCGAACAACTCCCCTTTTCTTCGCCGAAGTTGTCAATGATCGGCCCTGTAGGGCCATGCCGTCATCGCCGCAATGGGGCCACTTCCTGATCGCCGCGATGGGGCCGGGTGCGGATCCCCCTGTGCCAATGTAAGGGAGAGATTTCCCCGGGGAGGAGCTTTACGGGGAAAAGCCCTTGTTTAACCGTTTTTCCCGGCGGGACCGACGTTTTCCCCCGCCGGGGGTGTTTCTGGAAAAACGGGTCGTTTTGGCCCAAAAAATTTCTCCGCCCGAAAAACGGGCCGAAAGGGGCCGTTTTGGGGGCAAATTTTGGTTATTTTTATGAGTATATTATGGGTCCTATATTAGATCAAAACCGGACCGGCGAGGGGGTATGTCGGCGCGCCGACGTAGGTAGACTACCTGAAATAATTGAGAAATCAGCGATCGCAAAAAAATTTTCCCCTCCCGTTTTTTCTCCCCTTCTCTCCGGAGGGGGTAAGGAAAGGTGCCGTCACCAGCAACCGTCCCGAAAACCGTCTGGATCAATAAACCGGCTTCGGATCCAAGTGATCCGAAACTACACTAAATTATCGCCGGAGGTGTCTCATTTTCATTGACACTTTCCGCGGTCTCCGTAATCACGGCGGCGACACTACTGTATAGGCCATCGGCCAAATGGTCGAGGACGTTGAGATCAATAGTCATCCGATATGGATGTTTGTTATCGCTCATCGCGTTTTCCCTTGCCATGTTTGCCTCCGTCGCCGTCGACTCTCGTCTCCAGATCATGAACCGTCACCATATCCGAATGACCAATCTCTCCGAATCTCTCTTTGGACAATAGCCATGACCGCACGTGTGCACCCAATTTCTGGAGCTCCTCGTCTTTCTTGCCTTTGAGCGCGCATTCCCATACGACCAAAACCCTCCATCCGCTGGCCAGGAGGGAATCGTAGTTCTCTCTGTCACGCTTCCGGTTCGCCTCGAATTTTTCGCGCCAGAAGTCCTTTCTCGATGCTGGCTCTGTAGCCAACTTGCAACACTTGTGAACATGCCAGAAACACCCGTGCACGAACACCACTGATCTGAACCGGGGAAAGACGATGTCTGGAGATCCAGGCAGCCTTCTGTCATGTAGTCGATATCGTAAGCCCAGTCGATGGAGAGCACGGCGAATACGCATCTCGGGACCCGTGTCGCGCTGCCCGACACTGGCCATGATTCGTGATCTCGTCCGCCTGTCCACCGTATCCATTCAAATCCGTTCCACAGTTTTAGTCGCCACGAGCGCTTCGAGATGCCTGTGTAGCTCGTCCGGCAGATGCCCACCACGCACGAGCACTCCCAGTTCCATGTTTCTTTCCATGGCCGCCGTACTCAGGTTCGCGCTGGTGATGAAGGCCAACTTTCCGTCCGAAACCGCGCACTTTGCATGTACGGACCCAACGGGGTCGGAGACGCCTTTTTTCCCGTTTCGCACATGCCAAACGTAAAGATTCGCGGAGGGAACGGCGGTCTTCATCGTCTTGAAGGAATCGACCGTTACCTTTCCACCACGGTCGGTCGAGGATTCCATCAGGATATCCACCTGGACCTGACGGCCTGCCGCATCCTGCAGTGCCTCGATTATCGATGGCACCACGTATGCGACGAAGCTCACGACAAACAACCGGTTGCGTGCGGATTCGATGACCTCGCAAAGCACCTGTTCCGTGTGTCGGACGGGCACCGTTTCCGTCGAAGGACCTGTCCACACCATTTCCACGGAGCCGTGCCGCTCATGGAGCGAAGCGGTGGCCGAAGCCCCACGCAAGGCCGCGGCCAACTCGCATGGACGTACTTGTTTGGCTTCACGCCAGGCGGCGTCCAACCGGCCGATCATGGACTTGTCCGCATTGGGACCGAAGACCGGCTTGACCAGTGCGAACTGTTCGACCGAACCCAACGACTCGATTTTCGAAGCGATTGCAGCGATACGATCGGGGTGCAGTTCCAGGCCAAGCTCCGCTACGATTTGCCATAGTTCATTCATTGCCGCCGACTCGCCCTTGGAAGAAAGCGGCATCGCGGCACTCGAAGGTGTTCACGAGCAATGCCCTGTCCAGATAACGATTGCCCCGTTCACACGAGGTCTCTGCAACGAACGTGCAGGCGTGGCAGGAAGCCACGTGCAAGGAACGATCGACGCTGGGGTCGTGCTCGGAACAAAGCGGATCGGAAGAACAGATGGTCGCGCGTTCGAGAGCCTGGCCGATGAGGCGTTCCAGGTTCTCCGACTTTCCCAGTTCCACCAACCCACCGAGTGTTCCGTCGGAATCGGCGGCAGCCGTGTAGATGATCACTCCGGCCATGGGTGAATCGGGGTCCGAACTCGCATAGATGCGCTCTCGGATGCTGGCCGCGTTGTATCCACACTCCAGTGCCAACTCCCGAATCAGGAGATGGGCGAACGTGTGGATCATGGCGTAGCGGATACCGGGGTAGCCCTCTGCGGGGTTCTGTCCACGAGCGCTTCTCCACCCTCTGTGCCCCACTTCCAGTCTTTCGCTGCGACGCTTGACCGAAGGAGTACCTTCCCATCTTCGAACGGCTTCCTCGTCGAATCGAATGAAGATTCCTTCACCATGCACCTCGCAAGCGGGAATCCAATCGGGACGTGCACGCGACAACGGCGCCATCGGAGGCCGCTCGTTCGGATCGGTGGTCTCTTCCGGAGCCTCGACTCGGGTGTAACCGATCAATGCGTTCACTTCCCTCAATCTTTCCAAGAGCAGAACGCCTGCGATCCTCCCCGCGTAAAGGGCGGGCGGGGGCTCCGGTCGACTCATGAATTGCGGCCAATCGGTCGGAGGAGTGGGTGCCGTCAGTACCTCCCATTCGGGAATCTTGAGATCCCCCTCCGTGACGAACGTATCGTCGCCCTTGCCTTCCTGCCGCTCCTGAACGCAGCGCCATACGTCTCCGATGTCGAAACGTTCGATTCCCGGCAGGCTCCCGCTCTTCACCAGAGTCTCGATCACCCATGCCAGTTGCTCTTTCGATTTCACATCCTTCAAGTATTCCCAACCGTCGAGGACGAGCTGGCTCAATTGATTCCGTTCCAGGGGGATAGCCAATACCGAAAGAGAGACGGGGAACCAACCGTTCGTGGCCCCGAGCAATACGGCTCGTGGAGATTCCTGGCACGATGCATCGAAAGTGCCGAGATGCGGATGCCTTCCCCTGCAGGCCGGAAGATTCTGTTGGGCTTCCCTGCCGAACGCGTGAACGAGGGATCGGGCGGCGTTGCACGTGTCGCATTTCACCCAGAGGTTCTCCGTCTGGAGCGACGCCCCTCGCTCGAAGAAACGCAACGTGCCTCTACATTCGGAGGGTCCACCGTGAACGAACCAGTGCCATGGAAAATCGTCGAGATGTCCGTTCCTGCATGCCAGCAGAAAGCGGGCCGGCACCGCATCCGCGTTTTTTCCTTTTTCGCAGTTCGAATGCACGAAATGAGTCTGTTCCGGCCTGTAGGGATACGGCTTGATGTCGAAAAGGCCGGAATCGTATTCCGCCAGCAATCCGCATTTCACGCAGCGCAGCCATCGCGGGAACGGCCTGACCGGCACGCCGATCTTGCCCTCCGCCGACATGGGGCTTGCCCCTTCCTCACGGACGAAAGGGGGAACACGCAGACGCTCGACCTGTGGGCCGAGCACCCGGCGAACGGCCGCGAGCAACCTGGCCTCCTCCACCGGCAGACATCGATCGACGTCCCAGCTATCGAGGCCCATCGTCACGACGGACAGATTCGGAAGATCGACCAGCGCTCCGGGACCGTATGTCCAGAGCAACTGGCTCGGGCGGACTTGCCCCACGAGATAGGTACTCATGCCTCACCTCCGTCGCTTTCCGTGTCTCTCGCCCTGGCGCGCCATTGTGGAGGATCGGAGAGTCTGGCCACGTCCATGACGAGCCGGACACCGGGTTCGACCTCCCTCATCGAAAACGGCACGGTGAATTCGTCCCAGGCCGTCGCACCTGGCTTTTTCAGGAGTGCGGCGACATCGCCCTGACCTCGCTCGGTCTCGTAACCCAGTCTTCGTCCTGGCCTCGTCGCTTCCTTCACCCATCTATCGATGCGATCCGCCACCATCGTGTCGGCACGCAACCGTGCCGCCTTGTCCTTCACTTTCCAGGCACGATCGGAAACCACGGTTCTCACGGTGGAGGCCTCCGGTCTCCCCGAGTTGTCCAGGGTCTGTGCGCCGAGATTCGGATTCAAGGGATCGTTCACGAGGCGCATGACGCTCACCATCGTGCCCGTCAAACCCCTGTCCAGCGCCCGAGGTGCGAAAGGCGTGACGGATTGCGCTTCCACGTGTTTGTAGAAAGTCGCGTGGTAGTGTTCGAAGGTCTCGTAGTGCGACAGGTCACGCGGACGGGACCAAGTCAGTACCGTGCAGACCAAACCCGGAAAGACACGGCCGACACGGCTGGTGGCCTGGATGTATTCCGCCGTGTTTTTGGGCTGCCCGTTGACGACCATCAGCCCGAGCCGATTTACGTCCACCCCGACGGATAGCATGTTCGTGGCGAGGACGATGTCGATGGCGCGAGTTTCGCCTCTGGCCCAGGCCGCCTTGAACTTGACCTCCAGTTGGTCGAGCTTTCTCGGTATCTCCTTGTTCGAAACTCGAGAGGTGAGTTCGTCGACGTTACGAATGGAACGCTGGCTCAGCCCCGGTCGAGATACGTCGCTCATCTGGACACGATAGGAACGGGTCTGGACGTCGTCTTCCGCTAGCCGACGCATTCCGCCCAGTTCGCGTAGCGAATTGAAATAGCCCACCAGGGTCATGTACGGATCGGCCGCCTGCCCGAATCGCTCGAACAGGGATCGAGCGGCCGTGAGCAAGGCCACGTATACCCGGATGAGGACGGCGGGACGCGAGCTGCCGGGCGAACAGATGCCCATATACCGGCGTCCGGGGTTCCGATCGATCGATCGCTGGACGGAAAAGAAATTGTCCTCCACGTCGATACCATGAGGAGGGAAGACCGCCACGCGGCGGAGGAAGACGTTGTTGACCTGTTCGTCGGCCTTCCGAACGGTCGCGGTCGACGCGACGATTTTCGGACGGATCTTCTTGCCTCGGTATGTCCACGAGCAGAGCTCGTCCACGGCAGTCTCGTAAAGACCGACCATGGTGCCCAACGGACCGCCGATGAGGTGAAACTCGTCCTGGACGATCAAATCCGGCGGACGGATCCGCATCGTCGGTCGAGGTGTGGTCGCCGGGAGAGGTCCCTTTTTCCGATGAGTGCCGCTGCAGTTGGCTCCGGGCCACAGAAGCCCGTGACGCGGACATTCCGTGTCGGCTCTACCGAACAGCGTTCGCACCTGACCTCGCCAAGCCATCATGGCGAACTTGTCGACCGTGGCGATCAGCATGGAAGGTGGGTGGCGGTAGATTTCGTCGTCCACCACGAGTGCCGGTAGACCGAGGTCCGGCGACTTCACCTTCCCGAATTCGCAGGTTCCGTATTTGTCGCCGCAGAAGATGAAGGTCCGGCCGATGTCACGGTTTACCTTGATGTCGCGTCCGGGTACGATCTCGGAGCCGCACCAGGGACAGAAGGTGAGTTGCGCCGGTGTGGAACCGGTTCCATACTTGCCGTCCCTTTCCCGTTCGATGGCTTCGTGACTCTCTTCCGTGGTGTTCGGTGTCACTCGCTGGCCCACCCATAGCCCGATCGTGAAAGGCATGGCACCCCACTTGGCGGTGTCCGCGCGTCGCAGCACCTCCATGGCGCACATCAACGTGGTGGCTCGTTGGAACTGCTGGATGGTGAGCAATCGCAGCGTGTAACGCATGATCACCGCCAATCCCCGGCTTCCGTCGAGTCCGCCGAGGTTTCCCTGCAATCTGCGTATGGCCATGGTGAAAGCGGCAACGCCGAGGTAGGCCTCGGTCTTTCCGCCGCCGGTCGGGAACCACAGAAGGTCGGCGAAGGCTTCCACCGGTTCCGTCCGGTCGCGGTGCAGGGGATTCGCCAGGGCGGGAACGGACAGCAGGATGAAGGCCAGCTGAAACGGTCTCCACGAGCGGTTCTCGGGAATGTCGACGCTCGCGAGATCGACGGTTTCCCCCCGCCGCACCCTGAGCGAATGGACGCTGTGGACACGTTGCGACGCCATCGCTCGGTTGGCGAAGCGGAACGCTTCGAGTGCCACGTCGTCCGATTTCAGAACCTCGATCCCCTCTCGAAGTCTTTCGAGAGTGGATTCGCATCTGTCGAGAGCGGCCGTCGCCGAGTTCTCGAAGCCCTTGGCGTCGTCTACGATTCTCGCCCGCCGTTCTCCGATCCATGCGGCGTAGTCGTCCGCCAGCGCATCGAGGACGGCGACGAGATCGGCACGTTCCATTTCGGCGAGACGCAGCATGTCGAGAGAGCCGTCGGAGACGAGCCGTTTCATGGCGGGCCTGTCGTCCGGCGCGGTTCCGGGGGTCTCGGTGACCGGAACCTCGTACAGGGGCAGAACACGGGTCCGGACTTCCACCGCTCGTTCCGGATCGTCGGTCGAGGGTGTGGCGTGGACGGAAACCCCGTGTCCAACGGCGAACTCGACCCGCCGCCGGTAGATCATCGCCAGCGATTCGCGTTCATCGTCCGATCCGATGCCGGTTAGCAAAGGTCTCTTTCTGAAGATGGATTGTCCTTCCGCGTCCCTGACGATCAGTTCGGGCTGGAACACCCACGCCTGATCCTGGTTCTGGCCGGGCTTGGTCTGTTTGTTGACCAGGAACAGGGTCACCAGCCGGTCGCCGTTCGGTAGCGGTGCGCCGACGGTTCCCTGGACGACCACGTCGGGGCAGGCGCTGTCCACGACGATGGGATCGACGATCCTGCGGTCGAACGAAACGGTCGCCTTACCGCCCGACGGTATTCTTTTCCAGCAGCGGAGCGGTTTTCCGTCCTCGGTCGTTCGCTCGCTTTCGGTGCGTTCGTACCTCCCCCAACTCGCGCGAACCTCGACGGCCTTCGCCGAACCGTCGACGCAGAACGTGAAACCGAAAGACGAGGGCACCAAAGAGTTGCTGGTCGATGCCTCGGCCTCTCGCTCGTCGCTTTCCGGGTCGGCGGTGGCGGCGTCGGGCAGATCTTCCACCTGATCTTCGGACACTCGGGTGTCCGGCGGAGCGAGCTTGCCGACGAGGTACCGGTCCCGCACGCTCATCCCCACGATCTCCTCGACGGGTCCGTCGGCGGGTCCGAGCAAGTCGTCTTCGACCGCCCATTGCAGGAGGTCCCTGATATAACTCCGTTCCTCCGCCGTTTTCCCTTCGAAGACGGGAAGCGCCGGGAAGTCGATACCACAGGCCGTTTTCAGTGCCGACTCGAAGGATGGCCATTCCAGGCGGGAAACCGCCACGGTCGGCGGCTGGACGCCGAAATCGCTCAGAGGTCGGCGAGGTTCGACCGGAAGCAGCCCGTCGAGAAGCAGCGTGGTTTCGTCGAGGCCGCGCCGCACGCGATAGACGCGCGCGAAGGATACGACTTCGACCGATTCGGATTCCTCATTGGCTATCAGAAGAGCGTCGCCTTCGCGGATGCCTCGGAGGTCGGACGAAACCCGATCGACCGTGACCCTGAATCCGTCGGAACGGACATCCGGGCCGACACGGACGAGCCATGCGGCGATCTCAGACATGTCCGGAACACGGTTCGTCGTTTCGGTATTCGTCATGGGCGTTCGCTCCCGTGGTTGGCGTGGATTCTTCGTCTTCTCGGAATCATCGTTTTTGCCCCTTTCTTCGTCTACCTCTCGTTGTCCGGCGTTCGTCCGCGGCTCCACCGTGCAACCCACGAGCGACCTCCTCCTCGTATCGCTGACGGTTCAGTTCCGACAGCCGTCGCAGCACTTCGACGCGCGCAGGCTCGGAAATGGTGAAGCGGACGCGATGGTTCTCCGGCAGGTATGGCACTTCGTGGAAACCGTGGCCGAGATCAAGGTCGTCCCATCCGTAGGCGCGGACCACGGCTAGGTCCATTTCGCGGTGGAGTTCGCGCAACTCCGCGACGCGCGGGTCGCAGTCGGTGGGATCGTGGAAGCGGTTGTAAGTATCCGTTAACCCAACTCGTATTTCCCGGCATACGGTTGCCCGCACATCCGCGTAGCGATTGGCGACCAGCCCAAGTTTGTCGGGCAATTCCGTAGGGAGAGGCAGCGTTTCAAATGCATCGCTTGGCGCGTAGTTCAGCCGGGTCTCCAGCGAGGACGAGTTCTTCCGCGCCCATAGGTCATTGATAGATGACGATAGCAATCCGAACATCGCCGTAGAGTCGGTAGCGAAAACGGCGAGTCGATGCGCATAGACCCAGTCTCCAGGCAGTGAAGAGACGCCGAGATACTTGGAGACGAGCGAGCAGGCGAGTACGCGCTGGAGGCGTTGACCCTTTGGGCGCCACCTCTCCGGATGGCGCTCGAAATGATGGCCACGGCCGATGGCGTGATAGAGACCTGGGCGCTTCTCGCCGAACTGCCACCAACGCTCCGGGAGTGGTTTGCGAAGCACGAACTCGCCCCGCTCGTTGTGTCTTTGCCGTTCGGGTTTGACCCGCTCCTCGATCCATTTCCATGGCAACTCGTAGTTGCGAGCACGCTCTTCCGGCCAGTCCCAGAAGTTGATCACCCAGCGGCTCGGTCGCTGCTCGGGATCGGAGTTCAAATCCTCGCCGTTGAGATACGGGAAGATCACGTCGGCGTTGCGCGGATCGGCGTCGAGCATCCGCTGGGCCTCTTCATACGTCAGCACGAAGCCCATGCCGAGCACGATGGACCCCTGGAAGGCGATGCCTTCGTTGGCCTTCAGCCGCTTCGGACTCCATTCCTCGCGGTCGGATAGGAAGGCCGAGATGTAGGGCGCCGGCCGACCGAGTAGCGAGCGCTCACCGCGCCACTCGCCTTTGTGGACGTGGACACGGCTGGTGACTACCGCGGCCTTGCCGGGCCAGGGCTCGTTGGGGTATGCCTCATGGATGACGGCGCCAGCTTTCACCATCGCCTCCAACCCTACCTGCCGGGTGTCGCCTTCGGCGATGGTGTTGACAGCGAGGAGGCCGAAACCACCGCCTTCACGAACGAGGCTCCACGCCCGCAGGAAGAAATAGGCGACCAGATCGGCCGAACCGCGGCGTCCTTCCGCTATGTGCTGAACGAGAAAGTCGCGATAAGCCGTTCCGAGAACACCGGTGATGCGCTGCCCGCCGAGAAACGGCGGATTGCCGACGATGGCGTCGACCCCGCCGTTCTCGCGTGCGAATACCTCGGGGAATTCCAGCGGCCAATGGAAGGGTCTTCTCGGCGGTTTTCCCGCCGGCAAATCGACGGACAAGGCGGCACGCGCATGCGTCGAGATCTCTCTTCCCGCTTCCATATCGCCTCTCAAAAAGGCGTCCGCCCGCATCGCGAGCCAATCCAAAGCCGAATCGATGGCACGTGCGTTGCCGTTCGCTCGCAGAACCTCGCCGATCATGGCGTCGGCGACCAGTTCGATGGATTCGAGTTTCTTCCTCGCCTCGGCGTCCAGGCGGGCCATGGTTTCGACATCGCGAACGTCCCGGATAGGAACCGCACGCATTCGCTTCCTGATCTCCAGCGCCTCTGCGATGGCAGGCTCGATCTTGTCCTGAAACAGCGCCATCTGGCGATGTCGTCTGTCATCGGGATCGATTCTGAATTTCGTGATCTGGTCGAGCCGGTGTATGCCCAGGAGACTGTCGCCATGGCGCAGGTTGTGGTCGAGGAATCCGAAGGGACGCCCTTTCGCCAGAGTGATCAGCCAGATGGAGAGCTTGGCCAGTTCGACGGCGAGGGGATTGACGTCCACGCCGTAGAGACACCGCTCGGCGATGAGACGTCTCGCGGTCAACAGCCGTTCGTCCATACCGCCGGGAAGGGGATCGGCTCCGCCGGGCGACGGCCTGACTTCGCCATCGGCGGTGACGAATCCGCCTGCCGCCTCCGAGATCGCCCAGGCCTCGACCAAACGCTCGGCGAGCCATCGACAAGCCTGCACGAGGAACGCTCCGGACCCCATGGCGGGATCGCAGATCTTGAGTTCCAGCAATTCCGCCGGTGTTTTCAGTTTCCACTCCTCTCGCGGTTTTCCCTCGGCCGGCCCGATGTAGGCGACCGGTTCCAACGTCGTCTCGACGATGCTTTCGGTGAGCGACTTCGGTGTGTAGTGCGTGCCCGTCTCGCGTCGGTCGGCACCCAGGGTGACCATGAAGGCTCCCTCGCGATAGACGATGGGATCGCCCCATGCGTCGGTGCGGACGAGGTTGGCGAACGGGCGAATGCGTTCTGCGAGGGTCGCGTCGCCACCGCACACGGCGAGTAACCGTCCGAAGACGGTCTCGTCGACGGGACGAGCCAACGCGTTCCGTATGGCGGACTCGCTGCGTTCGGTGGTTTCCTTCACCAGGGCGACGAGGGTGTCTTCACCGTCCGCGCGCGCCGATTCCATTTCGGAGAGGGGGAGATTCGGGTTCTTCGCCTTTTTCGAACCCGTCAGCCCTATGGTCACGGACGGCATACGGGCGACGGTGTGCTCGAGAAGGCCTTCGTAGACGTGGCCGATCTGCTCGACGTCGAGGGCACGGTAGGACAGTGACAGCGCGCCGCCGGACCACTCCAGAAGTTGCAGGGAGTTCAGGAGCAGCAGGACCGTCCGGTTGTCTATGGGCAGCGGGGCGGCGTCCGACTCGCGCCAACTCGTCCCCTTGGATCGCCCTTCCAGGAAGGGAAAACGATCCGGATCGAACAGCGAACCGCCCAGGGCGGGCATGCGCAGGCTTTCATGTTCGATACCGCCATGGACGGCCCGGAAGACGGCCAGCAACCTGGCCCAGGCATCGTGACGGCGGTCGAGCACTTCCGGCCCGTGACGATCGGCTTCTTCCGCCAGTTGGCCGCGCAGCGTGGATACGGCATAACACTCGTCGTAGACGGGATCGCCGAGAAGGAGCAGCCCGCGCTCTTCGGCGCAGAGAACGAACACCAGCCGCATCATGACGGTCAAGCCAGCTTCGTAAAGCTCGGCGGGCGTGACGTCCCGGAGCAACTCTCTGTTGCGATCCGCGTCGGCCTTGTCCAGACACTGGACGAGAACTTCCACCGCACGGCGAACCTGTTCGCCGAGAGTGTCCGTGATTTCCTCGTGATGTTCGAGCGAGGCGTCGAGCAACGCTTCCAAGGTCTCGTCCGACGGGCCGAAACAGCGTCGAACGCTCCAGAGGGACTGGAAAGCCTTGAGGGTGACCGGCTCCTGGAACCAAAGACGGGCGTACCAGGATGCTTCGCTCGACGTCCCTCCCACCGGGGCGTTCACCAACGTCCACCGTTCGCCGTCGGTGATCGCTCCCAGTCGAACGGCGTGGGATCGACAGAGTGCCGCCATTCGCTCGAGGAGCGACGCGGGCCATCTATCGTCCTCGCGAACCTTTTCGAAGTCCGTTCCCGGAGGTTGAATGGAAACGAAAAGGCGAGGCTTGCCGTCCGATGGTGACACCACCAGCCAGTCGGGAGCGAACGTCTCGGTTCGCTCCGGAGAAGCCACCGAGTAGGCTTTGACCTTCTCGGCATCCGTCGTCAGTGTCGAAGCGTCGTATTCCAGGATTTCCGTGAACACGAGTCGAATCCACTCGCGATGAAGACTGTCGAGTAGAGGGTCGTCGCCCTCGACCGCATCGCACCATTCATCGTATGCCGCACGGAGGCGCTGCCGTTTCGGAGTCTCGACGACGTCCAAGCCCTGTGGGAACGCCTTCTCCAGGACAGGCAAGGCGAGAAACGGCCCGGACACCTCGACGAGGGAAAGCCACTCCGTATGTTTCGAAGGGTTCGTCATGTCGGTCGTACCTTTCCGGTCGAGGAGCGAGGAACGAGGAAAACGACCGCCACGGGGAACGTTCTGGCGGTGGGGTCGGCATAGCGGCTTTCGACGGCTGCGGCCTCGCTTTTCTTCTCTTCGGGGATGCGGGCGAGTCTGGCTTTCAAGGCTTCGACATCCCTCTTCAACTGGTTGCGTTCTTCCTCGGGCCAGAGCGTCAATTGCACGAATCGCGATCCCGAGTCGGATAGTTCTTTCCGGATGCTATTTGCCAGATCGTCGAGAACGGCCATGAGATCGGCGATCTCGCTTTCCTTTCGGCGGTTCAACGTGTTTTCCAAGTACTTCATGCGCTCGCGAGAGCGCGCCTCCACGGCCGCCCGGATCGCTTCCTCGTGTCTTTCGAATCGGTCCTCGAGGATCGCGAAGAGCTCGTCGCCGGGAGAAACCGGCTCTGCCTTTTCGACGAGCGCTTCGAGTTTGCCCACCTGGGCGATCCTTCTGAAGGACTTGTGTTCCAGTTCGCCGCCGGAGAGAGTCAATTCCTCGTGGAGTCGATGATGCCCACCGCCGGTGACGACCAGCCGCGACCAGATGGCCACTGCAGGCCGATCGAGTTCCTCGTCGGGAACCGCTCGAACGGTGACTCGATGGAGCGACTTGACGTCGTCCAGCTTCCATATTTCCTCGCGCAGCAGGCGGAGACTCATCTGAACCAGCTTGTGTTCGAGGTGGACCAGAACCACGTCGTCACGTCCCCTCGCCACTTCGTGGTCGAAGGTGATGGGACGTCGTACTCCCGTGTGTGGATGTTCGAGCCCGACGGTCGCCCGTCCCCACGAACCGGGCAACACCGGCACTTCGAACGCCTTGCCGTCCGGAACGCCCGGCAACGAAACCGGTTTCAGCGCCGGCTTCTCGGCGAGTTCGAAAGCCACAGCGACTGCACGTCGTATGTTTTCCGGATCGAGACGAAGATCTCTCTTCGTCTCCACGAGTTTTTCGTGCAGACGTGCGATTCTCTCCTGGAGCTTTCGTTCGGCAGCGACGAATCGACGCGCTTTCGCCGCCTTGGCCTCGGCGGCACCGGTGTCCAGACCGGTCCGTCTTCCGAGCATGGCCTCTTCTATCTGTCTGGCGATGACGGGGCCTACGCTGCCTAGATCCTCCCGGATCGTGTCCACCTTGAGGACCGCCCTCATGAGGTACTCGTGATCCCCTTCGATATCGCCGACCTTTCGGTGTCTGGATACTTCACGAGGATCGAATCCTTGGCTCACCGGATGCCAGATGAAGACTTCCTTCCGCCTCTGGCCGTGACGGTCGATCCTGCCGTTACGCTGTTCCATGACGTTGGGATTCCAGGGAATCTCGACATGGATCAGGTAGTTGCAATGATTTTGGAGATCGATTCCTTCCGAAGCGGCGTCGGTCGCCAACAGAATCCGGACCGGGGCTACGTCCGGATTCGCCTGAAAGGCCGCCTTGACGGCTTCGCGTTCGTCGGGGCGCATGCTTCCGTGCAGGATGGCGAGACGGTCCCCTCCATACCCGTTGGCCGTGAGAATTTGATGAAGCCAGACATGGGTGGCGCGGTATTCGGTGAAGAGGATGACTCTCTTTTCGTTCCAGTGCCCGTCGGGTTTCAGATAGGTATCGAGCCAGTGGAGGATGGCCTTGGCCTTCGCGTCCACCCGGTTCTTGTGTCCTTCGGCCCATTCGGTGAGACGGTCGAGCATGGCGCGTTCCGTTTCGGTCAGCGCCAAGGCCACCTCGCTCGCCGCTTCGACCGCTTCGAGCTGGGCCTCTTCCACCTTCGCTTCGTCCGAGTACTCCTCCTCGCTTCGAACGATCGCCTTGCGGAGTATTCGATCGTCCAATGCCGTGGCGGTCCGGGGGCGGCCTCTCAGCAATGTCTCTCTGTGTTTCTCCAAGGTGATGGCGAAAGCCATCGGAGACGAGAACAGCCGTTTCTTCAGCAACATGTGCACGAAGTCGGTGCCGAACTCGTATCGTGTGCCCCTGGCGCGGTTGGCCCGCGCGCTCGTGAACTCGCGTAACAGGCGATGGATGCTTCGTTCCTCCTCGGAATAGGCGATTTCCAGGCACCGGAGTCGTCGGACCGGGAACACCGGCTTGCCGTCGGCATCGACGATGTCGCTCTTCATTCGTCTTACCATGACCCGATGGAGTTGACTTTCGTCCGGCATCACCGTCCGGGCGAAACGTTGGTCGTCGAGAAGCTCCAGAAGGGAGGTGAACGATTCCTGATATCCGTTGTGAGGTGTCGCGCTCAAGAACAGGCGATGGGAAAAATGGGGAGCCAACGTGCGGATCAGTCGTGTGCGTTGGCTTTCCAGCGCGTATCTGGTCGCGGCCGCGGGAGCGACGTTGTGGGCCTCGTCCACTACGAGGATGTCGAACTTGCGTGGATAGGTCACGTGAGGAGGAAGAATGTCCTTGAGCAGCCGCAGCCCTTCTCCGGCTTTCATCCAGTCCATGGAGGAAACGAGGCGTGGGAAAGACGTCCACGGATTGGCGTGGATGCCCCGTTCCCGACGGAGCGTCTTGACGTAATCGGTATCGACGATACGGAACTCGAGACCGAACTTCTCCTGCATCTCCGTCCGCCATTTGACCTGAAGAGTCGCGGGGCATACGATCATGACGGATCTCGCTCTGTGGCGCACCAGAAGTTCCTGAATCACCAGGCCGGCTTCGATGGTCTTTCCCAAACCGACGTCGTCGGCTATCAACAGATTGACGCGAGCCATATCGATCGCGCGGACGAGGGGATCGAGTTGATAGTCTTCGATGGTGATCCCGCTTCGGAACGGTGACTGCAGAAAGGACCTGTCCGCGTTGGTCGCGGCCCCCCAGCGAACGGCGTCGAGGAAAGCTTCCAGTTTTTCCGTTTCGTCCCAACCGGTGATTTTCGGTAGTCCCGCTCTTTCCAGCACGCGAGCCCCCGGTTCCAATTCCCACAGGACTTGGAGGCTTTCGCCGAGGGAATCTTCGTCGAGGGCTGCCAGAGTGACGAGGTGCTGCCTCCCGTTTCCCGTCGAAGAGAAAGCCGACGCCTCGACGTCACCCACGACCCACTGACGACGTCTGATCTCGACGAGTTGGCCGGGGTCGGGCACTGAACGGCTCCACACATACCCGTTCGTATCGGATTGTGGTCTCTCAGACATTCGCTTTAGCTCCGGCGCTTGTTTTCCTTCGACTTTTCGTCCACCTATCGACATGGCTGATTATGCTCAGTCCGATCACTTCTCCGAGTCTCGGAGGCACGGCATTGCCGATCAATCTTCCGACCGCTTTTTTGTATATGGGTCGCCCCGGAGGAACGAACTCGTAATCTTTCGGGAAGCTCTGCAGAATCGCCCCTTCACGCAACGAGATGGCACGGTTCTGTTCTGGATGTCCGAAGCGACCGTTACCGAATCCGAAGAACTGAGTGGTGATCGTCGGAGCCGGTTCGTCCCAGCGCATGCGACCGTAGACGCTCGGATAGGTCTTGCCGGTTTTCTTCCTGTGACAGTTGGCTACCAGCGTCTTCTTCCAGTCTCGCCAAGTTCCTCCGGGTTTCGATGCCTCGATCCTCTTCCTGTTCAGGTCCGAAAGGATAGATGCCTGATGCAATGGATCTGTCTCTTCCATCTCGCCCGCTCGTAGAGGCGGTAAATCGGCGATGGCATCTCTGACCGTGGTGCGCTCGGCACCGAATTCCCCAGGCGACAGCAAACGAATGGGAGCGAGCTTCGAAGCCAGGAGAACGAGCCTCTGACGGTACTGGGGTATCCCGTACTCTTCGCAGTTCACGACCTCGACGTGGACGTGATATTTGGCCTCCTGGAGGGTCCTGAGAAACTCCTCGAAGACGCCTTGAGCCTGAAGTCGTGGAACGTTTTCCATCGTGACGAGTTCGGGAGATATCTCCTTGACGAGCCTCGCGAACTGCAAGAGAAGCCACCACCGTTTGTCGTCCGGGGTCGCCTTCTGATTGTAGGTGGAAAATGTTTGACAGGGAGCGCATCCGGCCAACAGGCGAATACCGTTTTTACGAAATACCCGTTCGAGGTCTTTCGTCTCGAGTGTTTCGACGGATTTCAGGAGAAACTTCGCGGCGTTGTTCGCAGAGAAAGGATACTCGCAGGCAGGATCGATATCGACCCCAAGGCGGACGTCGATGCCCGCTCGCTCGAGTCCGCACGTAAGACCGCCGGCACCGCAGAATAGATCCACGGCGTAGACTTTGCGCTTCGCTCGGTTCCCTGTCTGTATCCGTTCGATCCGTTCCATGTTCTCCGACACCTGATTAATCGGTCCTCCGGTCGTGTGAGGAGGCACCTCCAGCTGTCACCCAATCATCGATTTCGTCTTTTTGAGAAACGCTTTTCGTGTGGCTCTACTTGACTTCTGGCATTTTTTTCAAGCACATGAACCAATCGAGACATGTCACATCAGGATCAGGCCTCTCGGTACGTTCTTTGGCCACGCCGCAAGAACCC